>Ga0315336_1002034_pt1 | contig 33647 bp, 29 predicted proteins | sample ASW5metaG_FD_204512 | JGI IMG/M metagenome (GOLD analysis project Ga0315336, IMG submission 204512) | Ammonia-oxidizing marine archaeal communities from Monterey Bay, California, United States - ASW #5 | ecosystem: Environmental > Aquatic > Marine > Intertidal zone | place: USA: California...
ATAGCTCGGCTCTGTCATGTTCCGTCGAAACAGGATGGCGCAGAAAGCGATAACCGACCCGAAGAGAAACGGAAGACGCCATCCCCATTCCTGAAATTCCTCAGCCCCCAAGAGGTTGCCAAACAACGCGCAAAAAGCGGATCCAAGAAGAAAGCCACAAACACTGCCAAACATCGGCCAGCTTGTGTTAAAAGCACGATTATTGTTGGACGAATGTTCGGCAAGAAATACGATGGAAGCGGGATATTCACCGCCAACCGATAGCCCCTGAAGAATGCGCAGCAAAATGAGTAAGATGGCTGCTGACGTCCCTATTTCGCTATGGGTCGGCAGGCATCCGATGGCCGTTGTTCCTATGCCCATCATGGCAACAGAGAATATCAGTGCCGGTTTACGACCAAATTTATCGCCCAAATGACCGAGTAGAATTCCTCCCAAGGGACGCGCAATATAACCAATGGCAAAGACACCAAATGCTGCAAGAAGAGAGGTGATCGGATCATCATCCGGGAAAAACAGCTTGCCAATTATGGGCGCCATTGTGCCGTAAACAGCAAAATCGTACCATTCAAGGGTGTTTCCGATAGCGCCGGAAACGATATTACGTCGGGATACAGGTGCGGAGGAAATAATGGATACCTATTCTGGACAAATGAGTTTTGCCAATCTAACAAGAAAGTTGACCACTAACCAGTATTCTTGACAATAAAAAGCCGAACCTCAAAGAGGTCCGGCTTTTTTCCTCATATACACATTTGAAGCCTTACCAGACGCAACACGCTTCAAAAAACGCTGTATATGAAACTAACTGATTTTACCTTTTTTCGGCTTCTTCACACCCATCCAGGATTCCCCGGATGCCATGACGCAAGTGGCGCCATTTGGCTGAGTCAATACGATTGTCCAAGTAACTCCGTCAGGACTTGTAAACACTTCAAGCACGCTACCATTCGCCGCGAGACCTGCGGCGACGGGAGCTTCCTCAAATTTTCCACTCAAATGCTTCATGAGTGCGGTTCGCTCAAAACATGCGCTTTGGGCGGATGCGTCTGTCACTTGGAATGAAACCATCGTGGCTACGAAGAATAGCAATGCAATTCCAAAAGAAATGACAGAGCGCATGCTGGCGTTACGAAATGTCGACAGGGTAATATTTTCAACAAATTTTAACATACGCTCCTCCTTTTCTGCGATACCATTCCAGATCCAATCCAAAAGGGAAACTCACTAGTGCTATCGCTACATTTTCTAATATAAAGAGGAAAGGTTAACAATCGATATACGGTATTTATCTAAAATACTATTTAGTTAAAAATTGGACTAAATTTTGAGGAAAAATCGCTTAGAAACGGCAGGAATCAGCCATTAGTAATTTTTAGAAAAAAAATTTTCACGTCTTTTCAATCCATTGTGATTTGCTTTTTTGCTGATATATATTTGAAAAACAGACCGAATTCAGAGAAACTGATAGAGGATCTGGGACATATATTGCCAGAGCAATCCGGTCAAAATTGACCCCACAAAACCAAGCAGCAGATATATTGCAAATATTTCGCGTTTTACCAGTCCGAAAACCGCGACAGCCGCCGGAATGGAGGAGACAGCCCCCGCCGTCATGAAGGCCATGGCCGCGCCTTGCGACATGCCCAGCTCCAGCAAACCGCTGACCAGCGGAATGGCTGCATATCCATTCAAGTAGCTGGGGATTCCTATCAGAACGGCCAAAGGAATGGCAAAAAGGTTCTCCTGGCCAACCAGATCTTCGACGAAAGTGGTTGGAATATAGGTCACCATTATGGCCTCAAGCAGGAAGGCAAGGACCAGCCAACGGCCTATCAACCAGCCATTGGCGAGGCCGGATTCTCTAAATACAGCCCGACGGCCTTGTTCAGACCAAATTTGCCAGTGGACCTGCACCGGACCCTTCAAATCCAGCTTTGGACGGCAGCCTCCCGGCATATCAGCCCGTAACGGGTTCTGGATTGCGCCACGCTTTTGCAGCAGAAATATGGTAGATCCTGCGAATATCCCCAAGGCGATGGCGATGACAGTTTTCCCGCTGGCAAAACCAACACCGATGCCAACAGATGTCAGGACAAATATTTCCGGGTCCATAATCGGCGAAGCAATCCAGAACGCCATGACGGGCGCCAGCGGAACCCCGGCGACCAACAGCGACGCGACCAGCGGAATAACTCCACACGAGCAAAAAGGCGACAGGGCACCAACCAATGATGCCGCAAAAATGGCCGTCATCGGCGATCCCGAAAAAGCCTTGGCAATATAACCGTCTGCTCCGGAGGCCTGGAAATAGGCGGCCAAACCGACGGCTATCAGGAAAAACGGCGCCATTGAAAGCAGCGCTTCGCCTAGAAAGACCAAACTGTCCGGCACCTGTACCGGATCCACGATTAACTGTAACAGGATCACGGCGAAACAGGCGAGAATGACTTTATCCGTCACAAATGACCAAAGGCGGAACCGTGTTTGTAACAAGGACGGCAAGAACTCATTCATAGACATATCGTTATTTCCAGTATATTCGAATTATTAGTGAATATCGCATCTGTCCTGAATTTTTTCAAGTATATATTTCGATATTTATCGAAATAATAAAAACCGTTGTATAATCAATATATTAAGTTAGGAATTTTCTACTATACGTCGGTAAGATCGATCCCGGCGCAACATTTATCGGTAAGGAGTGCAACCAAACCATTCATCTTGTCGAAATTCATAAAGCACCTTAAAACCCGGCTCTGTCGCTCCTGAGTAATCAAGCCACCGGCCAGCAAGTGCGAGATATGATGAGATAAGGTTGATCCCGGAATACCTAATAGAGTTTGTATTTCACCAACGGCCAGCCCCTCCTCACCTGCTTGCACAAGAAACTGTACGATACGTAGGCGAATAGGATGACCAAGCTTGCTTAAGGCAAGCGCAGCTTCTTCTGTTTGTAGAATTTCAGGCTGTAGATTTTCTACTGGCTTGGAAATCACAGGTTTTCAACTTTTTCTTCAAGTCCCGGCAGCTCCAGCGACTTTATCAGATGGCGCAATTCATGGCGAGCCGCCACATGGCTCATGGACATTCTGATGCCCACGCCTTTTTTATTCAGATCCAGCATGGTCAGGCCTTTCAGGAATAGCTCCCGGAAAATGACCCGCTCCCCGAAACCCGGCGCGGCACGAAACGAAATCCGCGAGGCCAGCTTGGACAGAATTTTTTCGATATGCCGCTTATTATGGGCATCCGTATGAGATAGCCTGTTGCGCATGACAACCCAGTCAATTTTATGCTTGTCGATAAGTGCCCGTCGTTTCCGTTGCTCCCAGACCATTTCACTGTACCAACTCGGACGCTGTACTTCCATCGTGGTCGCATCAATTTTTGCCAGCAAATCCAAGTCGATAAAACTGTCGTTCATGGGTGTCAAGAGGGTATCCGCGAAGGAATGCCCGAGCTTGGAGATAAAACTGTCAGCTCCCGGGCAATCGATGACGACGAAGTTATTCTCATAAACCAGATCCTGCAACGCGGCAACAAAGCGCGCCCGTTCATCGCTTTGAGCCTCATCCATATTCTTCTTCGGGCTTGGTTCTATCACTCTTAACGACGGCATCGGCAGATCAAGCTGATTCTTGGTCACAAAACTCTGCCGGTTCTCAATATAACGGCCCAACGTCTTTTGCTTACCATCAAGATCGACAACGCCGACCTTAAAGCCCAATGTCAGGAGAGAAACGACCACATGCATGGCGGTTGTTGATTTACCAGAGCCGCCTTTTGCATTTCCGACAACGATAATATGCGCGCGCGTCGGCTGGGCATCGGCCTCTGGTATTGATTTTTCCACAGTTACTGTCACGTTTGACACGTTTTCTTGCTCCCCGCAAACCTCACTATCTAAGATTGAGTTCTGTCGCAATGATTGGCGCACCTGATTAAGTAAACCAGCCATTGAAACATGACAAGCACCTTAACCCGATGAATTTTAACAAGTGATTAAAAGAGCGAATTACCAACGAATTATTTGGTAACAATTGGCGTCTCGGGATGGAACGCATAATGCGCAAAGGCGAAATCTACGGTGTATAAAATATCCTCGTAAACGCCATCCTTTTTACGCTGCACGGTGACATTTCCAATATCTACACCTTCACCGATAACAGCTGCGTCAAGGGCTGAATTCTGCCCTTTATCCCAGGTTACAATCAATCCATCCGGCGTCTCTATGCGCTTGACCGACCGTAAATAGTCTAGCGCCCAAGCGTGATTTTCAGCGACGACGACCCGCGACAAAGGGGCGACTTCGTCGGGCACGGCACCCTCATATAAGAACGGGTGATGAAGGCTGTCATAGCCCTGATACGGGTTCATTCCATAGCGACGAAAACCGTTATCTTCGGGAATGAGAACCATGCCATGCGGTGCCCTTTCCTTAAACTTTGCGAAAGATTCGATTCTAACTGGGATCATTTTGAGCTCTAAACCGGTTAAATCGCCAACTATGGCGCGGCCCAAAAATTGCTGCCACCAGCTTTCTGTCTGCCGGTCATACATGACCAGGTCGGAATTTCTGAGTTTTCCCGTTGTTCCAAAATCCAGGACCATTTCTCCTTTATCCGGATGATCAATCCGCCGGTCGAAAACCAAAGACGCATTACACAAAGGACAAAAGGTCACTGAAATGGGAATCCCCGCTATCTCGTCATTGACAATCTCATGCCACATCAGGACTTGTAGCGGATAGGCTTTCGCTTCACCGGCCACAATCACACCGATCACAGGTTCCGTTGCGGCCAAATGACCGGCTTGCGCCACGGGAGTAAATTTAGGGCTGTCGATGGCCGGAATGCCATCTTTCGGCACGCCGCCAGAGAGAATTTCACGATAGTCAATTTCAGTCTTGCTGAAATTCGTATTCGGCCATTGACCGGACCAAAATTCTGGATCCGCCCATGCCGAAGCGGGCGCCAGCATCAGGGCGACCAAGGGCAACATTAAGATGCATTTAAAAAGCTTCATGTAAAAAATTTAAAGGGTTATCGGGTTCCTGCAAAATCAAGCCTTTGTGATCCACATTAAAGCTGCTATCGAAAATCCATGTCTTTTGATGTTGAAAATGTAATCGTGGGCGCCGGCGTTCTCGGCTTGGCCATTGCCCGATCTTTAAGTGTTCGGGGCCGCGAAGTCCTTGTTCTGGAAAGAGCCGGGCATTTTGGTAGCGAAACATCATCGCGGAACAGCGAAGTCATTCATGCCGGAATTTACTATCCAAAAGGAAGCCTGAAAGCACAGTACTGCGTTGAAGGAAAGGAAATGCTGTATGACTATTGCCGCCTTCATCACCTGCCCCACAAAAAAACCGGTAAGCTCATCGTCGCCACCTGTGAAGACGAAATACCAATCCTCGACACGATTTTGGGAAAGGCCATAGCCAACGGGGTCACGGATCTCGAAATGCTGGACCGGGAGCAAGTACAGACAATGGAACCGGCCTTACGGGCGGTCGCTGCGCTCTTGTCACCGTCCACCGGAACAATTGACAGCCATCAGCTGATGCTGTCCTATGTCGGGGAAATCGAAGATTACGGTGGCTCAATCGCCTACAATGCCGCATTTGAAGGCGCGACAAAACATAAGGACGGTTTCCTGGTCAAAAGCGGCAATACGGAAATTTATTGTCGAAACCTTGTCAATTCAGCGGGCCTTTACGCGCAGGACGTAGCGGCCATGATCAAAGGTTTGTCCGCGGAACATATCCCGGTGCGGCACCTGACCAAGGGCAGCTATTTCACCATGAATGCACCCTCCCCCTTTTCGCGGCTCATTTATCCGGTTCCCAATACGGCAAGTCTTGGAATTCACGTGACCTTGGATCAAGCCGGGCAAATCCGCTTCGGTCCGGATCAGGAATGGATTGACCATATTGACTATGAAGTGGCCCCCGAGCGAGCGGCCGGTTTTTACGACGCCATTCGGCGATACTGGCCGGAACTTCCTGATAACAGTCTTATTCCTGCCTACGCAGGCATCCGGCCTAAAACCCAATCCCCGACCGATAGCATGAAAGATTTTCAGATTGAGGACGCGCATACGCACGGCCTGGCTGGCCTCATCAATCTATTCGGAATGGAAAGCCCCGGCCTGACCTCCAGTTTAAAAATTGGTGACGTGGTAACCGGTCTTTTGGACAAATCGAACCGCCTGTGAATCGCCGAAATGCGAATAATTCCGTACCGGTCCTAAATTTGCCTGGAATTTTTGTTGCGTAAGCTGGCCCTGATACGACGTGTTTTTTCCACATTATCCAAGTTCCGCGCAAGTATCCTGCGAATTTCAAAATCTCGACAAATTTGAATTGCTTTTTCTCTTATTTAGGAAAAATTTATTATTAGCGGTCTATTATACAAATGGAAATTATGGGAATTGATATGGCAATTTTTACTCCTCACGAGTTTGACGATCATGAAAGCGTCCTGTTTTTTCATGACAAGAAATCAAACTTAAAAGCCATCATAGCCGTTCATGACACCACGCTGGGCCCGGCCCTCGGTGGCACTCGCATGTGGGAATATGCCAGTGAAGAGGACGCCATTGATGATGTATTGCGTCTCTCCCGCGGTATGACTTATAAATCCTCGCTGGCCGGCCTTAATCTTGGTGGTGGGAAATCTGTTATCATCGGCAATGCCCGAGAGCATAAGACAGATGAATTATTTGCTGCATTCGGTCGTGCTGTTCACCAGCTTAACGGAAGTTACATCGCCGCTGAAGATGTGGGCACGACGGTTGAAGATCTCGAAATCGCCCGACAGGAAACACCCCATATTGCCGGTATCAGAGAAGGAAATGTTGGCAATCCGTCCCCGGCAACCGCATGGGGCGTCTTTAACGGTCTGAAGGCCGCCGCCCATTTCAGATACAAGAGGGACAGCCTGCATGGCTTAAAGGTTGCCGTACAAGGTTTGGGAAATGTCGGCTACGGATTATGCGAACATCTTGCCAAAGCCGGCGCGGAACTTATCGTTACCGATATACATGGCCCTTCAGTCGAGAAAGCCGTCCAGAAATTTGGCGCAAAAGCAGTTTATAGTGATGACATCTTTCATCAAGACGTTGATATATTTGCGCCTTGTGCACTTGGTGCTGTGCTCAACGATCAAACGATCCCCAAGCTGCAGGCAAAAGTTGTAGCTGGTGCCGCCAACAACCAGCTTGCCGAAGCCCGTCACGCATCGGATTTGATGAACAGAGGTATCCTTTACGCACCGGATTATGCAATCAACGCCGGCGGAATTATCATCATCAGTCAAGAAGGACCTGATTATGATAAAAAGAAAGCGATGAAGGATATCGCCGGTATCTATGATACATCGATCAGAATCTTCAAACGGGCAGAACAGGAAAATATTCCGACAGCCGACGTTGCCGACCGTATCGCCGTTGAACGTATAGATAAAGTGAAAACGGAAAATAATCAGCTGGCCCTGGCAGGGTAACATCCCTGCCGCCTTTCCTGGTCTTACGGCCAGCGATTGTGAACCCAGAACCAGTGATCCGGACGTTCTGTTATCCAGTCTTCATAGACTTCATTAATCATCTTCAGGATTTCATAGATATCGGCGTCCCGGTCGTCAGTTTTCGGCAGATCCAGAGCAGGCGATACAGTCGCCCTGAAGTGACCATTTTCCATCCGCTCAACCTTCATTGGATAAATCGGAATCTCCATCTTACGGGCAATCTCTGCAATCGCCGGCGCCGTCATCGCCTCTCGCCCAAAAAAAGGAACCGCAATACCACCATTAAGTTTCTGGTCATTGAGCAGGCCAATGGCGCGTCCATCCCGGACGGCCCGTAACATCGCTTTGGCGCCTTCTCGACCTTTTGAGTAAAACTGATTATCCGGATCCAGCCGCATTGCCTGGAAATACGCTTCCACCAATGGGTTATTGGCGGCTCTGTACAGAACAACAGAATGGTTCTTGATGTATTTTCCAACCACCTGAACCAGTTCCCACGGCCCATAATGTGCCGTCACAAAAAATGCCGATTTACCGCTGGCAACCTGTGCATCCATAAATTCGGCCCCTATGAGTTCAACCGAATCCGGATTGTCCAGAAGGGATTGCAAAAACGGTATTTCGGCAATATTGCGCCCCAGGTTATCCCACATTTTCATCAAAGCATCTTGCATTTGAGTTTCACTGAGATCTGGCAGGGCCTGCTTCATATTCTCATACGCAAGCTGATGCACGGAAAGCCGTGCCCCGATTTTACGGGCCAACCATCCACCGAAAGCTGAGGCTTTTTCGCGTCCTAATCTTTCGAAGATCCAGAACACAGAACGGAGTGCAGCATACTCAGCCCGATACCGAAAGGATACTTTCTCCATGAATTAGAGCGCCTTTGGAATGATTGACAACAAGAGCTGCTGAAACGCATCAGGCGCTTCAACATTCAGTTCAATGTCAAATACGGTTACCATCAATTTCGCCTCACCGGACAGCCGGACATAGTCTTTTCGCGTCGTGACAAGGGCGGCATCCTGAAATGTCGCCCGCTCTACCATTTTCATTAGTTCGTCCGCAGTATAGACATGATGATCGGCAAAGCTGAAACTTTCTACTAACTCACAGCCGGAACGCCGCAGACTATCGTAAAACTTCTCTGGCCGTCCAATGCCGGCGAAGGCGACGACACGTTCAGAAGAAATAACGCTTGCTGTCGGGTCCGGCACGAGATGTGTTCTGAAAAAAAGCATATCCTTTTTAATACCAAGCACGGCGAGAGATTCCGCGGAACCGCCGACTTGAACCACCGCCTGCGCACGTGCCAAAGCGCTTTCAATAGGTTCTCTCATGGGTCCAGAAGGCAGCAAACTACCATTCCCGATCCCATAATCCCCATCGATGACAAGCAACGACAGATCTTTATGAAGCCCGGGATTTTGAAATCCGTCATCCATAATAATGATATCGGCGCCAGCAGCTTCGGCGGCCTCGGCGCCTTTTACCCGATCGTGCGAAACCCAGACCGGTGCCGTCTCGGCGAGCAACAGGGGTTCATCGCCCACTTCAGCAAAGGTATGAACATCCAGAACAACCCGGACCGGACCGTTCAAGCTGCCGCCATAGCCCCTTGAGAGAAAATGCGGCTTGAGTCCCATGCTTAGGAAAAATTTTGCAACGGCAACAGCAACCGGCGTTTTCCCGGCGCCGCCCGCGACAACATTACCGACGCAAATAACAGGAATTCCCACTCGCGTGGTGGATTGCAAGCTGCGGTTCAACCGATCTATTCCACGATATATCCAGCTGAAAGGTTTTAGAAGCATCGGCATCAGGCTCGGGCTCGCGTCAGCGCGCCAAAAATTCGGAGCTTTCACGATGTGCCCTCTTTTAATTTGTTATCGACTTTGGCAACGATAGCAGCACAAATCGCGTTCCCTTTTGTTGCAACATTCTTGGCAATTTCGGCAATTTTCTCCTGTTTCGCCCGATTAGAAAGATAGGTGGCCACTGCTTTGGCTAAGTCAGCGGCATTTTTAACCTCAATGGCACCAGATTCGGTTTCGAACTCTTCTACGACTTCTGAAAAATTATCCATATGCGGTCCATGAAGGATGGCGCAATCCAGCCGCGCCGCTTCCATTGGGTTCTGACCGCCTTTTTCCACCAGGGAACCGCCGATGAACACAACATCGACAAGCCGATAGAACAGCCCAAGCTCGCCCATGGTATCAGCCACATAAACATCTGTGGAAGCGGTTATTCTATTGCCGCCAGACCGTTGCACGGTGTTATAGCCAAGCCGCGCAGCCATGTCCGTGATCTCACCTCCCCGCTCCGGGTGCCGCGGTACTATAATGGTCAAAAGATCAGGCATAACCTGCGACAATATTTTGTGAACCTCGATGATTTGCTCATCTTCGCCCGGATGTGTACTCGCTGCGAGCCAGAGCTGGCGGCCGTCAGTAGCTTCCGACAATATAGCCAACGCGTCCTGATCGACAGGTAAAGGGTCGGCGGCAAATTTCAGGTTCCCCAAATAATCCACATCGTGGGCGCCCAAAGCGCGTAATCGCTCTGCAGAAATTTCCGATTGAGCCGTACAGCCTTCAAAGCTGCCGAACAGCAATCTGGAAAGACCGCCAAAGCGCCGCCAGTTCTTGAAGGATTTTTCCGTGATCCGGGCATTCACCAGCATACTGGGTATCTGACGCGCCGCCGTTTCACGAATAAGATTTGGCCATATTTCCGATTCCATCCACAAACCGGCATCCGGGCACCAGTAGTCAAGGAAGCGCCCCACATAATCCTTCTTGTCAACCGGCACAAACTGGTGGAAGGCCCGTGTTGGTAATCGCTCGCGCATGATTTTGGCGGAGGTCCGTGTTCCCGTCGTCATCAGGACATGTCGATTCATTGTCGATTCCAGCAAGCCATCAACCAGCGAAAGCGCTGAAATCGCTTCGCCCACTGACGCCGCATGGATCCAGATCAACTCCCCTTCCGGTCGGGTAAGAGACGGCGTCCCAAGACGTTCTCCGAAGCGCGCAATATCTTCCTTCCCTGACTGAAGTCGTTTGCTCATATGTCGCGAAATCAGAGGACTGGCAAGACAAAGCACGCCATTATAAAGCGCCATATACATCAGGCTTCTACCTGCTTTTTATGAGGCTTCACCGGTTTGTCACGGCTTTCAGGCTGCACCGTTTCCCGGCCACAAAGCTCATCCGCCGTTTGGGTAAGGGCCGTTAAGCTATTCTCGATTTGCAAAAGGCTCTTTTCAAACGCTCCGTCCTCGTCCCGCCGCGGCACGAATATACCGTCGCCCCATGTCACGACGCCCCGACTGAACGGGGCAGCAACAAGAAACCGGTCCCAGCTGCCCAGTATTTTGCCCCGTGTCGTTGAGAAACTAACCGGAAAGACGGGAACACCGGACATAGCCGCCAACCTGACAACGCCGTCCTGAGTTCGCATTCGCGGCCCGCGCGGTCCGTCCGGCGTAATTACAGCAACCCCACCGGCTTTGAGGACTTTCATCATCTGTTTGATAGCTGCGGCTGCGCCTTTTGTAGCGGATCCGCGAATACTGTTCTGCCCCCAATGTTTAATGGTTCGGGCAATAATTTCGCCGTCGCCATGATGTGATATCATGACATGCGCCTTCGTCGATCCTTGCACAGAAATGGGCATCATCATCAACCGGCCATGCCAGAAAGCCACAATAAAGGGTCTATTTTCGGTCATCAGCCGATACGGCACGTCGCCGTTTATCACCTGCCAACGACTGGTTCGGTAGACGAGCCATATATAGCCCGCAGCGACGAAGCTTATAAACGCTTTCGCCCCATCACTTTTCAATATTTTTTTAACTGCCGACAACGCATTAAAACCTAACTGCAACCGCATCTATGTCCCGATATATCTTGCCCTTGGTGTCAATTCCAGCGTAATTGCCAAAAATCCGATACGACATTCACCTAATTGGCTTAAAACTGCGCTTTCTTCTATTTTTTGAATTGCGAAAAATGCTTTAACTTATTACCCTGCACCACAAATCAAGTGGTGCGACCCACCTCTTCTATGTCCAGCAAAAAAATAGTGAGCCAATGTCTTCAGCACCTGCAATCGAAATAAAAGCCTCCGCCTGCCCCCATGACTGCCCCTCTACCTGTTCGCTTGAAATCGAAAAACTGGGACCGCAGCAAATTGGCCGCGTCCGGGGTGCGGAAGGCAATTCTTATACCTCAGGTGTCATTTGCGCAAAAGTCGCGCGCTATGCGGAACGGACACATCATCCGGACCGCCTCATGTATCCGCAGCGGCGCGTTGGTGCCAAGGGCTCAGGTCAGTGGGAGCGTATCTCCTGGGATGAAGCGCTTGACCATGTTGCCGAGGAGATTCTAAAGCGAGAGAAGGAATATGGCCCGGAAACAATCTGGCCCTATTACTACGCAGGTACAATGGGTTTGCTGCAAAGAGATTCAATTGAATGCCTGCGCCATGTAAAAAAATATTCCGGTCAGCATTCAACAATCTGTACCACATTGGCGCGGACAGGGTGGATGGTCGGCGCCGGTGCGCTTCATGGCACGGATCCCCGTGAAATGGCGAAATCTGATCTGGTTGTCATTTGGGGAACCAACGCCGTTCATACCCAGGTTAATGTCATGACCCATGCGACGAAAGCACGCAAGGAACGCGGCGCAAAAATTGTCGTAATTGACGCTTATAAAACTGCGACGGCGATGTCCGCTGACATGCATTTGACCGTAAAACCCGGGACAGATGGCGCCTTGGCCTGCGCCGTGATGCATGTCTTGTTCAAGGAAGGCATGGCCGATCGCGACTATATGGTAAAATACACAAAAGATTTCGAAGGTCTTGAAGATCATTTGCAAACCCGGACGCCGGAATGGGCGTCTGAAATAACCGGACTAAGCGTCGAGGACATCTACGCCTTCGCCAGATTATATGGTCAGACCAAGAAATCCTTTTTGCGTCTGGGATATGGTTTCGCCAGAGGTCGCAACGGATCGGTGAACATGCATGCCGCCAGTTGCCTCGCGGCTGTCACCGGCGCCTGGCAATATGAAGGGGGCGGCGCCTTTCATAATAATGGTGCCATTTATCATTGGAACAAGACCCTTATTGAAGGGTTGGATGAGAAAGATCCTTCCGTCCGGATGTTGGACCAATCACGTATCGGGCCGGTTCTGATGGGTGACAAGGACGATTTAGGGGACGGTCCCCCGGTGACCGCCTTGTTTATTCAGAATACCAATCCAATGGATGTCGCCCCGGACCTTGGAAAAGTGCATAAAGGATTTGCACGCGAGGATCTATTCGTTTGTGTTCATGAGCAGTTTATGACGGAAACCGCGAAAATGGCGGACATCGTTCTACCGGCAACAACCTTTGTCGAACATGATGATTTTTATCAGGCAGGTGGCCAGAATCACATCAATATGGGACCGAAAATAATCGAGCCCCTTGGGGAATGCCGGTCTAACCATGACGTTATTTCGGCGTTGGCAGAACGTCTGGGCGCAACGCACCCTTGTTTTGAAATGTCTGCCGAGGACTTGATTGACCATGAATTGAAAGATTCCGGCTGGCCCGGCGTTGAAAGCCTAACACAATCCAAATGGCATGATTGTCAGATCCCGTTTGAAGAAGCTCATTTTCTAAATGGTTTTGGTCATAGTGACGGCAAATTCCATTTCTCGCCAAACTGGGCAAAAGCAGGAAAGAACCATCATGGAATGCCGGAATTTCCCGATCATTGGGATGTCATAAACAAAGCCGATGCCAAGCATCCGTACCGGCTTGTCACAGCCCCGGCTCGAAATTTCCTCAACAGTTCCTTCACGGCGACGCCGTCGTCTTTAAAAAGGGAGACACGACCAACAATCATGCTCCGCAGTGATCAGGCGGCGGAAATTGGGACAGAAGAAGGCGCCATTGTCCGTATGGGTAACGAGCTTGGGTCATTGCTTATTCATGTACAGATATTTGACGGATTGCAGCCGGGAACCGTCATTGTCGAAGGCGTTTGGCCCAACAAATTCTTTATTGAGAAAGTCGGGATAAATCTTCTTGTAAGTTCCGAAGCCGGCAAACCAGCCGGCGGCGCCGTATTCCATGATACAGCGGTTTGGGTCAAAGCGGACAGTGGCTAGTTTTTTACAGAAGCCCCAATGATTTAAGCTCGGCAGCCATCTCCTCGGAGAGATCACCTTCAGCGTCATCGTCATTTTCGGCTTCTTCGACCAGATCCCGTAAGTCCCGCGGAGAGTCTTCGACTTCGAGATATCGCCACCCCTGATGAGGGCCACGGGAAAAAAGCTCCGTCTCAATTAATTCGGAATCCAAGATAACGCCGCATTTTTCACCCTCATGGTCGAACAACCGTTCCAGTTCGACAACTTTTTGACGGGCAGCAATGTGACCTTTGATAATCCAATAGACAGATCCCCCATCCAGAAGCTCCGCTTCTCGTTGAGGACGCTGCTTCGTCACATGACAAAGGGGACCAGCAATAAGTCTGCGGGATTGGTTCGACCGCAGTTGATCGACGGTTGTGATACCGACGCTTACAATGAGTAAATTTACAGACATGGGGTTCTAATACCCTGTTATGCCCCTATTTGTCCAGTATTGGCTGAAATCTAGTGAACCTTGTCCTTCAAGGCGCGCGCCACGCTGGAAACCGGGGGTCGTCCTAAATAGTCTGATATGAACCAGGCCGTTTTCACCAACGCCGGTAAATCAATTCCGCTTTCAATGCCCATTCCGTCCAGCATATAAACAACATCTTCCGTGGCAACATTTCCTGTTGCACCGGGAGCATAGGGACAGCCACCGAGGCCCGCGACGGAACTATCAAGGCGAGATATGCCCATTTCCAGCGACGCATGATAGTTGGCCAGCGCTTGTCCATAGGTGTCATGAAAATGAACGCCAATAACCTCCAGGGGAATAACCTGCGCCACAGCCTCTAGAACTTGCCTGGTTTTTATGGGCGTACCGACACCAATAGTATCTGCGATAGAAATTTCATACGCGCCCATGTCATAAAGCTTCTTGGACACCTCAGCGACCGCTTGCGGGGTTATTTCTTCACCGAAAGGACTACCAAGGGCACAGGATACGCTCGCCCGATAGGGAATATTCTGCGCTTTCGCCGCCTCGGTAACTGGTGCAAATCGTTCCAGGCTTTCCGCGATAGAGCAATTGATGTTTTTTTGATTGAAGGCTTCGGACGCGGCGCTAAAAATCTCGATTTCATCGGCCTTCGCGGCCAGGGCGCCTTCATATCCCTTCATATTTGGCGTAAGCACAGCATATGTTACGTCATCGCGCCGGGTAAGTTTTGCCATGACGTCCGCCGTGTCCGCCATTTGCGGCACCCATTTCGAGGACACATAACTGCCGGTTTCAATGGCGGAAATACCCGCATCGACAAGGCGTTCAATCAATTCCACTTTAACATCGGCGGGGACGATCTGTTTTTCATTCTGAAGACCATCACGGGCCCCCACCTCAAAAATGCGTACTTTATTGGGATATGTCATTCCGCGCCCTCGAAGTCGATATTAATCAACAAGGTTCCTTCATCGACTTGATCACCTATTTCATGAAAAATATCCGTGATGGTCCCGTCTGCGGCGGCCACAAGCGTATGTTCCATTTTCATGGCTTCCATAACAATCAACGGGTCACCTTTCTCGACAACGGCGCCAGATTCTGCAAATATTTGAATGACCTTCCCCGGCATTGGCGCGACGACAACCCCCGCCCCACTTTCTGAGCCGGTATTTTCAAAGTCATCCACGACTTGCAACATATCCACCTGTCGACCAGCCCGGATAACAACGAGCTTCGACCCTATTGCTGCGACCGCTGCCGTGAGTTTGTGATCGCCAATGGTCGCCGTAAGTGTGCCATCGGCAAGCAAGGATCCGGAGACCTGCAGATCTCCTGATGGCAAAGCCAATCGGAACCCGGTTTTTTCATAGTAAGCAATAATGGTGATTTCTTCATCTCCGACACTAAAGACGAAATCATCATGTCCGGTATCGTTGAGCCGCCAGCCATGGAGGTCGTTCCATGGGGAGTGCGGATCGGAGCTAACCGTAAGGTCCTTCATAGAGGCCGCATCACGGTTCAATAGAATATGCAGGACGGCCAGCGCGAAATCTTCATCAGCTGGCAACGGCTGCGCGGGCACCAGATCATCTTTAAAGCGGTCAATAAAACCTGTATCAACCTCTTTTGCGACGAAGGCCGGATGTCCTGCTATTTTTGACAGAAAATTCAGGTTGGTCGCAACACCCGCCACTTGATAGTCCGCCAATGCTGTTCTTAACTTGCGCAAGGCATTGTCTCGATTGTCATCCCAAACAATCAATTTGGCGATCATCGGATCATAAAACGGGCTAATCATATCCCCTTGCCGGACCCCCGTATCAATACGGACAGTCTTGCTGGTTGGCGGCTCCTGCAGGCGAACCAATGTGCCGGTAGCCGGCAGAAAATCATTGGCCGGATCTTCCGCATACAGCCGGACCTCGAAAGAATGACCGGAAATACTGAGGTCTTCCTGACGGCAGGGTAATTCTTCTCCCGCGGCAACCAACAACTGCCATTGGACAAGATCCTGCCCGGTGATCATTTCAGTAACTGGATGTTCTACTTGAAGGCGCGTATTCATCTCCATGAAATAAAAGCCATCTTCCTTCAAACCATCTGAGACATCGGCAATAAATTCGATGGTCCCGGCTCCGACATATCCAATCGCTTTCGTCGCCGCAACCGCGGCGGCTCCCATGGCGTCCCGCATGGCCAGCGGCATATCGGGCGCCGGCGCTTCCTCGATCACTTTTTGATGCCGCCGTTGCAGCGAACAATCTCTTTCAAACAAATGCACCGCATTGCCGTGGCTATCTGCAAAGACCTGAATTTCAATATGACGTGGCTTGGTCAGGTATTTTTCAATCAACACCCGGGCATCGCCAAAAGCGGACTGTCCCTCGCGCATGGCCGAGGCCAGGGCAGCCGAAAAATCTTCTGCCCTATCCACCTGGCGCATGCCTTTACCGCCGCCGCCGGCAACCGCCTTGATCAACACCGGATAACCGATTTTCTCAGCTTCTGCGGCCAGCAAATCCGGATCCTGGCTCTCCTCGTGATAGCCCGGCACAACCGGAACCCCGGCGTCGACCATCATTGCCTTTGCCGCATCTTTCAAACCCATGGCGCGAATAGCGGACGCCGGCGGTCCAATGAAAGCGATACCAGCGGCCGCACATTTTTCAGCGAAATCCGCATTTTCTGACAGGAACCCGTATCCCGGATGGACGGCTTGTGCGCCGGTTTTTCGAGTCATCTCCAGGATAGTATCGGCTTTAAGATAACTTTGCGAGACTTCTGCCGGGCCAATCAACACGGCTTCGTCAGCCATTTGAACGTGACGGGCTGCCGCGTCAGCTTCGGAATAAACCGCCACTGTCTTGACACCAAGTGCATGGGCCGTCTCCATAATCCGACAGGCGATCTCGCCGCGATTTGCTATAAGAATTTTTTCAAACACGATGCAGTTACTCGCTTCTTTAGGAAAGTTTCCAGGAGGGTTTGCGTTTTTCAAGAAAAGCTTCGATGCCTTCGCGAGCTTCGTCCGTCTTGCGGCGTGCCGCTATCCGGTGCGCGGTTTCGTTAATGACATCTTGTGCGATGGGCCGACCCGCGACCGTATAAATCAGGTCTTTGGAATCGGCCATGGCTTCAGGAGCATTGCCGCCAATTTGCGCCAGAACTACATCCCGCGCTTCCGCCAAAAAATGAACATCATCAACCAGCACATGCAGCAATCCCAGTCGGTAAGCCTCCTCCGCATCAAAGACCTCTGCCGTCAGGAAGTACCGCCGGCACGCGCGAATACCAATGGCTTCAACAACATAAGGTGAAATTACCGCTGGCAACAAGCCCAGCTTCACTTCAGATAGGCAGAATTTTGCGGCTCTCACACCAATGGCTATATCGCACGCAGCAACAAGGCCGAGACCGCCGCCATAGGCCGGCCCTTGTATAAGGGCTATGGTTGGCTTGGGAATGGCGTGCAGGTTCTTCAGCATCCTTCCCAAAGCAAGGCTATCTTCGCGGTTATCTTCTTCCGTAAAGCCTGCGGCGCGCTTCATCCAGTTCAAATCGGCGCCGGCACAGTAACTTTTTCCGGCAGCGGCAACCACAACGGCCCGAACACCATCTTGGTTACCAACATCTTCAAACATGTCCCCGAGACGTTCGATCAGTTCCTCGTTAAAGGCGTTGTGAACATCCGGGCGGTTCAGGGTTATGGTGGCGATACCATCTGTTGAAAAATGGAGGACTGCTGATTCTTCGCTCATAAATTTCTCCTACATCCGGAACATGCCGAATTTTGTCGGCTCTATTGGGGCGTTAAGGGAGGCGGACAAACCAAGTCCAAATACTCTCCTGCTTTGGGCGGGATCGACGATGCCGTCATCCCAGACGCGGGCACTGGCAAAATACGGGTGCCCCTCTTTTTCATACTGTTCCTCGACGGGCGCTTTAAAGGCGGCTTCTTCCTCGGCACTCCAGGTTTCTCCCCGTGCTTCCATGCCATCCCGTTTGACGGTTGCCAGGACGGAAGCTGCCTGCGGACCGCCCATAACGGAAATTCGCGCATTGGGCCACATCCATAATAGTCGTGGGCTGTACGCCCGGCCACACATGCCATAATTGCCAGCGCCGAAGGATCCGCCAAAAATCATCGTGAATTTCGGCACCTTGGCGGTCGCCACTGCTGTCACGAGTTTCGCGCCATCCTTGGCGATACCACCTTGTTCATATTTTTGCCCGACCATAAACCCGGTAATATTCTGCAAGAACAGAAGCGGGATATTTCGCTGACAGCAAAGCTCAATGAAATGCGCCCCTTTCAAGGAGGATTCTGAGAATAGAATACCGTTATTGGCGATGATACCGACGGGATATCCATGCAAATGGGCGAAGCCGGTCACCAATGTAGTGCCGTAATTCTTCTTGAACTCATCAAACTCCGAGCCATCGACCAAACGAGCAATTATCTCCCGTACGTCAAAAGGTGTCCGCATATCCGGCGGAATGAGCCCATATATCTCCTTCGGATCATAAAGCGGATCTTTCGGGGTCTGGAGTTCTAACGGCATGGGTTTCGGCCGATTGAAATTGGCGACCGCATTTCGCGCGATCTCCAGCGCGTGGATATCATTCTCAGCGAGGTGATCGGTCACGCCGGACGTTCGGGAATGCATTTCGCCGCCGCCAAGATCTTCGGCCGAGACGATCTCCCCAGTCGCCGCTTTCACCAACGGCGGTCCTGCGAGAAAGATTGTTGCCTGATTTCTGACAATTATGCTTTCATCACACATGGCCGGAACATAGGCGCCCCCCGCCGTACAGGATCCCATCACCACGGCGATCTGCGGGATACCCATGGCTGACATATTCGCTTGATTATAGAAACTCCGGCCGAAATGTTCCCGATCTGGAAACACGTCCTGCTGGTTGGGTAGATTTGCGCCACCTGAATCCACCAGATAGATACATGGCAAGCGATTTTGTTGCGCAATTTCTTGCGCCCGCAGCTGTTTCTTGACAGTGAGGGGGTAATATGTTCCCCCTTTCACCGTTGCATCATTACAAATAACGACGCATTCACGGCCCGAAATCCGGCCGATCCCAGTGATAAGGCCAGCCGAGTGAATATCTCCGCCATACATGTCCCAGGCGGCCATCTGGCTAAATTCCATAAAGGGTGAACCCGGATCCAGAAGTTTACGGACCCGTTCTCGTGGCAACAATTTACCGCGCGACAAATGCTTTTTGCGCGCCCGCTCACCACCGCCTTGCTTGATGACATTCACTTTATCAGTCAAGTCATCGACAAGTGACTGCATATGGGCGGCATTGCTCTTGAAATCATCGCTTCGCGTATTCAGATTACTTTTTAAAACAGGCATCTACTTGTGTTTCCCTCTTTCAAGTAAAAATCAGTGTCGATGGGATTTGCGAATGCAGCCCAACTTTTGCAATCGATCTCTTGGAGATTGAATTACAGTATGTTACGGATCTGGTTCCGATCAAAAAATCAAGAAGGAGCCAGGAATGGCCTATAACGCATTTGACCTGACCGGCAAGGTCGCTCTCATCACAGGTGGTAACGGAGGTATCGGTCTCGGCATGGCGGACGCCATCGCGCAGGCTGGCGGTGACGTCTGCATCTGGGGTACCAACGAGACCAAAAACGCCGCAGCGGTTGAACAGCTGAAAGCCCATGGTACGAAAGTATCGTCCCTGTCGTGCAATGTCGCCAACGAAAAAGAAGTCAAGGATTGCTTCGCGGAAACCTTGTCCCAATATGGACGGGTTGACGGATGTTTCGCCAACGCCGGCGTCAGTTCGGGCAAAAAATCCTTTCTGGATATTGATGACGAGGAATGGCATCGCGTGCTCGGCGTTAATCTTGATGGCGTCTATTATACCCTTCAGGCGGCGACGCGCCATATGGTCGAGCGTGCTGAAAATGGAGACGCGGGTGGACGGCTTGTTGCAACGGCCAGTCTGGCAGCGATTTCCGGCGCCGCGCGAAACGAACATTACGCGGCGACCAAAGGTGGTGTCATTTCCATGATCCGTGCCCTGTCCGTTGAGTTTGCTGGAAAAGGAATTACGGCAAATGCCATTCTGCCCGGCTGGATCGAAACGGCAATGACCGAAAATGCCATTGGCTGGCAAAAGTTTTCCGATGCGGTGAAGCCCCGTATTCCAGCAAAACGGTGGGGCCAGCCTGAAGATTTTGGCGCTATCGCTGTTTATATCATGTCCAACGCCAGCTCCTATCACACCGGAGACAGCTTCCTGATCGATGGTGGCTACTTCCTGTTCTAGGGCAAGACCTGCTTCCAGCTTCGGATGACCGGAGCTGGAATATCCTTTGCGATTAAAACTGCGCATTACCATCCCCCTTCCGTCAGCCAGTCGTCCAGCTGACCAACCCGGTCTGCCCCCCAAAAAGCTTCCCCATCGACAACAAAATAGGGCGCCCCAAAAACCTTCTTGCCCGAGACAATGTCCTCTACCGAGCTTTTGAAGGCCGCTTTCACGGCGGAGCTTTGAACAGCCTCGAGAAAATCGGATCTGTCAACCCCGCAACCAGCAGCAATATCCGCAACCATTTCCGCGTCGGAAATATCCCGGTTATCGACAAAATAAGCTTCAAAAATATTCTGCGCGAAGGCGATTGCCGTCGCTTGATTGTCGAGTGCAATCCACAAAAACCCCCGGGAGGCAGCCAATGTGACCTTCGGAAAATCCACCGGCATATAGAACGGTATTTTATGACGTCGCGCGGTCCGATCAAAGTCCATCCGCGAATAGTCACCCTTCATGGGATATTGTGTCAGCGGAAAGGTCTTCTCGCCTTTCATGGCCACACCCAGCATAAATGGATGCCAGCGCACTTCACGGCCATGTTTCTCGGCAACAGCAACAATTAGATGGCTACCCAGATACGCATAAGGCGAGGAAAAATCGAAATAGAAGTCGATGGGATTGGACATGACCATCCGCCTTACGCCGCGGCCAGGTTGCGAACGATCACCAGCTTCTGGATATCGGACGTACCTTCGTAAATCTGACAGACACGCACATCCCGATAAATCTTTTCCACCAGATATTCGGCGATATATCCGTTGCCGCCCAAAGTCTGGATCGCACCGGAGCACACTTCCTCCGCCATTTCGGAGGCAAACAACTTGGCCATGCTGGCTTCCGTCAGACAGGGAAGGCCGGCGTCCTTCAAGCTGGCCGCATGCAGTACCATTTGCCGTCCCGCCTCCAGTTTCGTTGCCATATCTGCCAAACGAAACCCGACGGCCTGATGATTGATAATCGCCTGATCAAAGGTCTTGCGGTCTTTCGAATATTCAAGGGCCGCGGCAAGCGCCGCCGCCGCCATGCCGACACTTTGCGCGCCGATACCAATGCGGCCAGTCTCCAGATTGGCAAGGGCAATACGATAACCAGCACCTTCCGCCCCCAGCATGTTCGTCGCAGGAACCCGCATCTCGTCAAAAGCGATCTGGCAGGTATCTGACGCCTTCTGCCCCAGTTTCTTTTCAACCGAGACAACGCGATATCCTTCTGTCGACGTCGGGACAATAAAGCAGCTGATGCCTTTCTTGCCCGCGGCTGCATCCGTCACTGCAAAAACAAGGGCCAGGCCACCAATCTTGCCGGAGGTGATAAACTGCTTGGTGCCACTGAGAACATAATGATCGCCATCTTTGACGGCTTTGGTTTTAAGCGCCGAGGCATCGGAACCAGCTTGCGGTTCCGTCAAGCAGAAAGCCCCGATCATTTCCCCTTTGGCGAGAGGGACAAGAAATTCCTGCTTCTGGGCTTCCGTGCCGTCTTTCAGGATTGCCGCACAACAAGGAGAATTATTGACACTCATCACGGTGGAGATAGCCCCGTCCCCACCGGCAATTTCCATCAACGCCAGCGCGTAGGAAATAAAATCGGTTTCAGCCCCGCCATAGTTTTCCGGCACCGTCATGCCCATCAGGCCAAGACGGCCCATTTCCTGAAAAACATCTTCGGGAACCGAACGGGACTCTTCCCAGTCAAGAGAGTTGGGGGCCAGACGATTAGCAGCAAAATCCCGCGCCATATCGCGGATCATTGTCTGTTCTTCTGTTAAAATCATATCACATCATCCTTGCCTGACATCCCCTACCGGTTTCCTTAGCTTACCAATTCCAACGCCATGGCCGTCGCTTCCCCGCCGCCAATACACAGGGCCGCGACTCCACGTTTCTTGCCATATTTCTGCAACGCCGACAGCAAGGTAACGACAATCCGCGCACCTGACGCGCCGACGGGATGACCCAATGCACAAGCACCGCCATGAACATTGACCTTGTCGTGATCCAGCCCGAGATCCTTCATCGCCGCCATGGTGACAACGGCAAACGCCTCGTTGATCTCAAACAGATCAACGTCGTCCTTGGTCCAGCTCACCTTGTCCATCACCTTCTGGATGGCGTCGATGGGGGCCATGGTGAATTCCGACGGCTTACGGGCATGTGTTGAATGGGCCAAAAATTTGGCAATGGGTTTCAATCCACGTTTTTCCGCTTCGCTTTGTTTCATCATGACAAGCGCCGCCCCCCCGTCAGAAATGGAGGAGGAATTGGCCGCCGTTACAGTTCCGTCTTTGGCAAAGGCCGGGCGCAATGTCGGGATCTTGTCCGGGTTGCCTTTCAACGGTTGTTCGTCCTTATCGATCGTCACTAAGCCCTTACGGGTTTTGACCGTAACCGGCGTGATTTCCGCGTCAAAGCTGCCATCTTCAGTGGCTTTTTTGGAGCGGGCCAGGGATTCAATGGCGTAAGCGTCCTGCGCTTCCCGGGTAAATTGATACATGCCGGCTGTTTCTTCGGCAAAACTGCCCATCAGACGACCTTCCTCATAGGCATCTTCCAACCCATCAAGGAACATGTGGTCTTTTACGGCTCCGTGCCCCAGCCGCAAGCCATCACGTACTTTTGGCAAAATATACGGCGCGTTGGTCATGCTTTCAAAACCACCGGCGACCATCACGTCACTGCTTTCCGCCTTGATGGCGTCATAGGCATACATGGCAGCCCGCATACCGGAGCCGCACATTTTATTGACGGTTGTACAGCCGACGCTGTCGGGAATATCAGCGCCAAAAGACGCCTGACGCGCAGGCGCCTGACCCAGGCCCGCGGGCAACACGCAGCCCATGATAACTTCATCAATGTCACTTCCGGTCACGCCGGCGCGTTCCATGGCCGCCTTGATGGCAACAGAGCCGAGCTCCGGCGCCTTAACGTCTGACAAGTCCCCTTGAAAACCGCCCATAGGTGTTCTGGCCATTCCAACGATGACGATAGGATCTTCAATCATATTTTATCTCCTTTTTTCAATATCTTATTATTCATTATTAAGAAGTTTCATTAAAAAGTTCGCGGCCGATCAGCATCCGCCGAACCTCGCTTGTTCCGGCCCCGATCTCGTAAAGTTTTGCATCCCGCAACAGACGTCCGGTGGGGTAGTCATTGATATATCCATTGCCCCCCAGGGCTTGAATGGCTTCCAGTGCCATTAAGGTCGCCTTCTCGGAAGCATACAAGATAACTCCTGCGGCATCCTTGCGGGTCGTCTCGCCCCGATCGCAGGCTTTTGCGACTGCATAAACATAGGCACGGCAGGCGTTCATGGTCGAATACATATCCGCGACTTTACCCTGCATCAGCTGAAAGGTTCCAATCGGCTGGCCAAATTGTTCCCGGTCGTGAATATAGGGAATTACATTGTCCAGACAGGCCTGCATGATCCCGAGCGGCCCCCCTGACAGGACAACGCGTTCATAGTCCAGCCCGCTCATCAGCACGCGAACGCCTTCATTCAGCGGGCCCATCACATTCTCAACCGGCACTTCGCAGTCTTCGAACACCAATTCGCAGGTATTGGACCCGCGCATGCCCAGTTTGTCGAGCTTCTGAGCGGTTGAAAACCCCTTAAAACCTTTTTCGATGATAAACGCCGTTATGCCCCGTGGCCCTGCATCGGGTACTGTCTTGGCATAAACCACCAGAACATCGGCATCCGGACCGTTGGTGATCCAGAATTTATTGCCATTGAGGATATAGTGATCGCCCTTTTTATCCGCCCGGAGACGCATGGAGACAACGTCGGAACCGGCGCCGGGCTCACTCATGGCCAGAGCCCCCACATGCTCACCGGAAATCAGTTTGGGGAGATATTTGGTTTTTTGTTCTTCACTGCCATTGCGGTGAATCTGATTAACGCAGAGATTTGAATGCGCGCCATAGGACAAAGCCACGGAAGCAGAGGCGCGGCCGAGTTCTTCGACAGCGACAACATGTTCCAGATAACCGAGCCCCGCGCCACCATATTCTTCCTTCACCGTGATCCCAAGCAGGCCCAGTGATCCCATTTTTTCCCACATATCCATGGGGAATTCATTGGTCTCATCAATTTCCGCTGCGCGTGGCGCCAGCTCGGCTTCCGCAAAGCTGACCACCGTGTCGCGGATCATATCGGCGGTCTCGCCGAGACCGAAATTTAAATTGGGAAAATGAATTGCTGACATTTTACGTCCTTCGTGATCTGGCTTGCTTACGCCGATTGAGAGTTCTGGTATTTATATGGTGCTTCATGTCACCTCCGTCGACATCAAATGGGGTTCCCGCCCAAGATTTCGCGCATCGGGCTTACCGTTCAAACACATCATGGAGAACAGCCCCGTCAGGCAATGACGCTCTGTTCCGGCATCCTCCACATACACGTCGGCTTTCGCCACATATATGGACTTTCCGGGTTTCACGACTTCCGCCCGCGCCCGTAACTTACCGCCGTTTGCCGGACGCAAAAATTTTACATTGTAATCCACGGTCAACACGGTGCTATCCGAAGGAAAGAGAGAATAAGCTGCATACCCGGCCGCAGAATCTGCAACGGCCGCCACCAACCCGCCATGAATGAAACCATGTTGCTGGGTCAGGCTTTCGTGCTTATCCAGGCTGATCTCGCAAATCCCCGGCTCCAGCGCGATAATCTTCGCGCCTATAGTTTGCATAAAGGCCTGCCGGGCAAAGCTGTCGGCCACTACCTTATCATAGTTCGGATTCAAGGCTTGCGCGATAGTCATCAGATTATTTTCCCTTGAACACCGGTGCACGTTTTTCAAGGAAGGCGGCGATCCCTTCGCGGCCATCTTCGGTCAGGCTTGCCGCGCCAATTCCTCTGGCTTCTTTTTCCATTTGCGTCTCCAGGCTGTCGCTGAAGGTATTCAATAACAGATCTTTAACCAGCCCATATGTTTTTGTCGGCCCGTTCGCGAGATCTGTCGCCAGGCTCATTGCTTCGTCTATTACTTTGTCGGCTGGTACGATGCGATTGATCAAACCCCAGTCAAGGGCTTCCTTCGCCGTAAGCACCCGATTTGTGAACATCAATTCCTGTGTCCGGCGCAATCCGATATGGCGCGCCACGTAGTAAGTTGAACTGCCGTCCGGCACCAATCCGCCTTTTGTATAGGCCATGGTGAATTTCGCCTCTTCCGAAGCGATCCCCAGATCGCCGCAGGCGGATATACTGAAACCAGCGCCTGCCGCCATGCCATTGATCGCCGTAATAAGCGGTGCGTCCATTCTCGCAAAGCGAGAGAGCGCCGCATGCAGGTAGACCGTCAGTTCTTTCAAGACCTTGGACATATTGTCACCGGCATCGGAAAAGCCCGCCAAATCACCCCCCGCAGAGAAAAATCGACCAGCTCCCGTCAGAATAACTGCCCGGATTTGCGGATTTTCATCGCATTCGATTGATAATTCCATCAGTTCTTTTCCCATGGTCATATTCAACGCGTTGGCACTTTGCGGCCTGTTCATTGTAATAACGGCAACATTCCCCGTGAGGTCAAAATCTACGGCTTCATACGACATCAGCTTCTCCTTTTAGTTTTATAAAATATACGGCTTAAAATTTGATAGATAAAATGATTTGTTTCGATCGTAACTATTGATAGTATCAATAGTATGGATATTTATCAGCTTCGATATTTTCTCGCTCTGGTCGAGACGAATAATTTTTCACGGGCGGCAGAACGGGCTTTCGTCAGTCAGCCAACATTGTCGACAGGCATCAAAAAACTGGAAACAGAACTTGGGCAGCTGCTCTTTAGTCGTGAATCCCGTACCATTTCCCTGACGGAAGCCGGGCATCGATTTCTACCGAGGGCGAGAACAATCATTCATGAGGTAAATGCAGCAAAGCAGGAAGTGACCCGCAAGGCACCGGTTCAGCGATTGCAAATCGGTATTTTACGGGGGCTGCCCACAAACAGGCTGGCCACTCTCTTGCGCGACTTCAAACAATCACACCCGGATGTGCAGGCGTCCCTTAAAGAAGGAACCCTGGCCCAATTGCAGTCATGGCTGGATGAGCAGCGCATCGATATTGCTTTTTCAACATCACCCGATGAAGGATACGGGGGAGAGTTCGAGCGGCTTTACAGTTGGAAATTTCTGTTATCCGTGCCGGCAGATCATAGCTTTGCCAGCCGCAGCTCCGTCCCCCATAAACGACTGGACCGGCTGGATTTCATCCATCGCACCCACTGTGAGAGTGGGACCGAACTCACCCGGACTTTTGCCAGCGCCGGCGTTAACCCACATATTGTTTTCAGAACAGATCAAGACAATAAAGCCCTGGCCTTAATCGGCGCAGGTCTTGGACTGTGCATGATGCCGGATATTCATGTGGCGCCGGATGTGGTTCAGATCCCGGTTGACGGGATTAATATCGGACGGACCATTGGTCTTATATGGCAGGGTACGCGCGACAATGAATTGATCCAGTCATTTCGCCTCTTTGCGGCGAGCAACGAATGGCGCCCCAACCGGACGGCGACAAAAAACCTCGACTGGGCCCGTTAAAGCAGGACAAAGGTCGCCAGCCCCAGAAAGGCGACAAATCCAATAATATCCGTCGTCGTTGTGACAAACACACTGGAGGCAACCGCCGGATCGATATTGAGCTTATCCAACGTGACAGGCACCAGCATTCCAGCCGTCCCGGCGACCAGGATATTTGTGACCATGGCAATGGCGATGACCATGCCGATAAGGGGACTGCCAAACCAGCCCCAGGCGATTAGGCCGATCATGACGGCAAAAAACGATCCGTTCAACGCGGCGACAAACATCTCTTTTCCGAGAATTCGCCACATATTCGCCGATGTCAGCTCCTTGGTGGCCAGGGCACGGACAGCAACCGTCAGTGTCTGTGTGCCTGCATTTCCGCCCATGCTGGCGACAATGGGCATCAGCACGGCCAGCGCGATGATAGCTTCCATGGTGGCGTCGAACATACTGATGGCGACCGACGCGGATGTGGCCGTGAACAGGTTGACCAGAAGCCAGGGAAACCGGGTACGGGCTGTCGACAGGATATTCTCAAAAAGGTCATCTTCGGACACACCGGCCAGAAGCAACAGGTCTTCCTCCGCCTCTTCGCTGATAACATCGACGATATCGTCAACCGTAATCACACCAATGAGCATACCGCTGGGATTGATCACAGCTGCGGATGTAAGGCGATACTGCTGGAACAAGTAAGCCACTTCTTCCTGATCCATATCAACGGGGATCAATTTTTGCTCTGTATCCATAATGTCGCGCACGTTGACATCTCGTTTGCTGCGCATGGCCCGATCCAGTGGAACGGTGCCGATCGGAAAATGCCGTGGATCGACGACGAATATTTCATAGAATTCATCGGGAAGATCCTCTGTATCGCGGAGATAATCAATTGTCTGACCAATGGTCCAGAATTCCGGAACCGCAATCAGGTCCCGCTGCATCAGGCGACCGGCACTATCCTCTTCGTAGCCCAGCCCCTCTTCCAGCGCCGCCCGATCCTCCACCGGGATTTCGTTGAGAACTTCGCGTTGCTCGCTCTCCTCGAGGTCTTCCAGAACATCTACTGCGTCATCAACCTCAAGTTCCGTGATGAAAGCTGCAATCTCGGCAGGCTCCATTTCCTCAACAAGGTCGTCTCGGACATTTTCATCGAGATCGGAATAGACGTCCGGATCCAGCACCCCATCCATCATTAACAGAAATGTTGAGCGATCTTTCGATTTGAGCTGTTCGATGAGATCGGCAATATCCGCTGGATGCCAGTCTGCGACCAACTCACGAATATGGTCGGCGCGATTTTCATCTATCGCGTCCTGAATTTCTTCCACGAGTTCATCGTTGAGGCCGTATTGACCGACAACATCCTCAATATCCTCAGATTGAGACTGTCGTTTTTCTACTGGCTCGTCTTTCATGATTTTCAGCTTTCATCAATGAGACGCTGTTTTCGAGCAACAGGGCCAGGCATCATTTTCCCGGCAAGGTGATCTTGCGCATCGACCGCCGCGATAGCTGTCATGTTGACAAGGCCGCGAACCGTGATCGAGACCGCGGCCACATGAACAGATTTTGACATGCCGATCAGAATAGGTCCAACAGCGATCCCCTTGCCTATGCTTTTGGCAATGTTATAGCTGATATTGGCTGAATCAAGATTAGGCATGATCAACAGGTTCGCGGGTCCCTGTAATCTTGAATTGGGAAAAATTGTATCACGGATAGCCGGGATCAACGCTGTATCGGCTTTCATCTCCCCTTCGATTTCCAGTTCCGGCGCCAGCTCTTCAATAATCGCAAGAGCTTTACGGGCACGCCGGGCAGACGGCATGTCTGTGGACCCAAAGTTTGAGTAGGAAAGCAACGCCGCCTTCGGCTCTATGCCGAACCGACGCACTTCATCTGCGGACAGAATAGCCAGTTCCGCAAGTTCTTCGGGCGTATGCTCGTGACTGATCTGGGTATCCGTGAAGAACAAAGTCCGGTCCGACAAAATGAGAAGATGCAGCGCCGAGGCATCGCGGACTCCTTCGCGAAACGGAATGATATCGGAGACCCGCCGGTAATGCTGGTCATATTTGCCAAAAGTGCCACAAATCATGGCATCCGCATGGCCCAGATGAACCATCATTGCCCCAATAATCGTCGTATTGGTGCGAATACGGGCCTTTGCAGATTCTACATCCACGCCGAAGCGTTCCCGTAACTTGTGATAGGCCTGCCAGTATTCGCGATACCGCGGATCATTCTCGGGATCGACAATTTCGAAATCTTTCCCTTCCCGAATACGGAGTCCCAGTTTTTCAATCCTGTATTCAATAACTTTCTGGCGACCAATCAGGATCGGCTCGGCCAGTCCCTCATCAACAACAGTCTGCACAGCCGAGAGAACCCGTTCTTCCTCACCTTCTGCATAGGCTACCCGCATGATATTCTGACGCGCCCGATCGAACAGCGGCTTCATGACAAAGCCTGTACGATAAACAAAATTCGACAGTTCCTGATAATAATGATCCAGGTTTTCAAGGGGCCGACTGGCAACACCACTGTCCATGGCGGCCTTGGCGACAGCAAAAGAGACTTCAAGATAGAGCCGTGGATCAAACGGTGTCGGGATCAAATATTCCGGACCAAAGCTCGCCTGTTCTCCGCCGTAAGCCTTGGCGACAATATCTGATTGTTCCGCCTGGGCCAGATCGGCAATGGCCTTGACGGCGGCAATTTTCATTTCCTCATTGATTTCCGTTGCCCCAACATCAAGGGCCCCACGGAACAGATAGGGAAAACACAGGACGTTATTCACCTGGTTGGGATAATCCGACCGACCCGTTGCAATGATGGCATCGGGGCGCACCGCTTTCACTTCTTCGGGCAGGATTTCCGGCGTCGGGTTGGCCAGTGCCAGAATAATCGGCTGCTCGGCCATGGTCGCCACCATTTCCGCTTTCAGCGCGCCGGGGCCGGAGCACCCAAGAAAAATATCAGCGTCGACAACCGCCTCCGACAGTGTTCGCTTGTCCGTCTCAACCGCAAAAACCGATTTATACGGATCCATTTCCACGTCGCGTCCGGCATAGACGACGCCGTGAATATCGCAAACGGTGATATTCTCTTTGCTCAGGCCCAGAGTTACCAGCAGGTTCAGACAAGCAAGCGCCGCCGCCCCCGCCCCACATGCCGTCAGCCGGACCTCACTGATATCCTTGTCGACAATTCTGAGCGCACTGTAAACCGCCGCCGCTACGCAGATGGCAGTGCCATGCTGATCATCATGAAAAACCGGGATATTCATACGCTCCCGGCATAGCTTTTCCACGATAAAGCATTCCGGGGCCTTGATATCTTCCAGATTTATGCCGCCAAATGTCGGCTCCATTGCCGAAATTATGTCGACAAGCTTTTCCGGGTCCGTTTGCGCCAGCTCGATATCAAACACATCGACCCCTGCGAATTTTTTGAACAGGACCGCTTTTCCTTCCATAACTGGTTTCGAGGCCAACGGTCCAATCGCCCCGAGACCGAGGACCGCAGTCCCGTTGGTCACCACCCCCACCAGATTGCCGCGCGCCGTCAGTTCCGCCGCCTGATTTGGATCCTCGGCAATCGCCAGACAGGGATGGGCGACACCGGGCGAATAGGCCATGGCCAGATCTGTTTGCGTATCCATGGGCTTGGTTGGCGTAATGGTCAATTTTCCCGGTCGTGGCAACCGGTGATAATCCATCGCCTTTTGAGAAATATCCTTCGCCATACCCAATCCCTTCGACCCTATAGACAGACTAAGGGTTTAGCGAAGAAGCCCGCCATTTGCTATTAAAAACAGCATAATATGGAAATAAACGGCATTGCTGGCCGTCTGTTTTACCTTTGTGAAAATTGATAATTTGTCAGTTTCGGAAAACAGCCAAAACCCGGACCCGATGCCCCGAACCTGCCTCACGGTATCAATCTGAGGAGGATTGAATGAGGCTGAAATGTCATTGGTGCGGCCGAGAAGACTCGAACTTCCACCCGTGTTACCGGACAGCGACCTCAACGCTGCGCGTCTACCAATTCCGCCACGGCCGCACAATGGTGCACGGGAATAACAAATGTTTGCCCGGTGCGCAACAACTGAATTGGTTATTTGGTGGAATTAAAATTCCTGGGTATTGTTTTTCACATTATCGGTGATCGAAATCCCGATATTGTCTTCAACAATTATGATTTCACCATAGGCGATCGGTTTGTTATTGGCGAGGACGATCGCATCGTCATCAGCGCCGGCATCCAGTTCAATAACGGCCCCCCGCCCCATTTTCAGAAGCTGGTGGATGGGCATGACAGCTTTTCCCAGTACGACTGAGATCTCCACGTCCACACCTTCAATTGCCTTATCGTCCATTACGTTTCCACATACCGGTTAATTTCGTATGACGCCCAGTATGCGCAATCAGCGTTAACAAGCCCTTAAGATAAACAACAGGTTCCGGTAATTCGAGAGACGCTGATGTTGTTGTTCCACAGGTATCTGCTATAACTCAGCTATGCATGAGATCGAATGGAAAATCGCGGATAGGCCCGTCCCTTATGAAGAAGCAATCCTTTCTATGGAACAAAGGGTTAAGGATATTCGTGAAGGTGATGCAAAAGAACTGATCTGGCTTATTGAACATCCCCCGCTTTATACGGCCGGTACCAGCGCCGACAGCGCCGATTTGATCACGCCAGATCGTTTTCCGGTTTATAACGCCGGCCGCGGTGGGCAATATACGTACCACGGTCCGGGCCAGCGCGTCGCCTATGTGATGCTGGATTTGAAAAAACGAAATGCGGATGTGCGGGCGTTTGTTCAAGATATGGAAGACTGGATCGTCGACGTTCTCGCACAGTATCAGATTAAGGGCGAGAAAAGAGATGGCCGGGTCGGCGTGTGGGTCGATCGGGGATTTCGCGAAGACAAGATCGCTGCCATCGGCGTTCGCGTCCGACGATGGGTCAGTTTTCACGGAATTTCAGTTAATGTTGACCCCGACCTCTCCCACTATAGCGGGATTGTCCCCTGCGGCATTTCAGAGCATGGGGTAACCTCTCTTGTCGATCTCGGGATTCCGGTCAGCATGCCAGAATTTGACATCGAACTTCGCAGTAGTTTTGAGAAGGTATTTCTGGAGTCCGGGGCCAAGGGGACGATCGCCCCTTAGCCCGCAGTCTCTATTCAAATTCGAGAATGATATCGTCCACCGCGAGTGTATCACCGGCGCCGGCGTTTACTTTTGAAACCACACCATCACTTTCCGCCCTGAGAATATTTTCCATCTTCATGGCTTCGACAACCGCCAGTGTTTGACCAGCCTTGACGTCCTCGCCCGCTTCCACCTGCACCGAAACAATCATGCCTGGCATCGGGCAGAGCAGATATTTGGACATATCCGGCGCAACTTTAACCGGCATCAGTTTCGCAAGCTCGGCGACGGCAGGTCTCTGCACCGCAAATTTCAGAATAGCGCCCGCATGGGTCAGCTGCACGATCCCACGGGACAGTTCGAGCTGGGCTATTATCTTGCGACCATTGATCTCGGCTTTAACAAATCTTTTACCCGGCTTCCATTTACTGCGCACGGCAATAACGGCACCATTAATCTCGGCATCGATACCGGCCTTGATGTCTTCCACATGAACCGCCAGTGATTTTTCCTTGCCCTCGCTAACGATCCAGTCATCTCCTGCACGTGCCACTATGTTCTTTTTCGATCTACTGGTATGGCGCAGCTGCACCAGCACTGCCAATGCAGCCAGCTTCTCATAGGTTGCCTGATCCAGTTCCGCGCCACTAAATCCATCGGGATATTCTTCGGCGATAAATCCGGTGGTCAGGTTACCAGCTTTAAACCGCGGATGATTGCAAACGGCGTTCAGGAAATTGACATTATGCGCAATCCCCTTGACTTCATAGGCATCCAGCGCCCGTCCCATTTCTTCAATGGCGTCCTCGCGGGTGTCACCATAGGTTACCAACTTGGCAATCATCGGATCATAGAACATGGTGATTTCGGAGCCTTCCGTCACCCCCGTATCGACCCGGACATTTTCTCCCTTTGGAATGGTATAGCGACGCAACCGCCCGATTGACGGCAGGAACCCCCGATACGGATCCTCTGCATAGAGTCGGCTTTCGACGGCCCACCCTGTCAGGGTAACATCCTCTTGCTGAAGCTCTAGTTTTTCGCCATAGGCTATTCGGATCATCTGTTCCACAAGATCGACGCCGGTAATCAACTCGGTAACAGGATGTTCGACCTGCAGCCGCGTATTCATTTCCAGAAAATAGAATCCCCTGTCTGCGCCAACGATAAACTCAACCGTACCGGCAGAATGGTAGTCGACTTCCCGAGCCAGCGCGACGGCTTGCTCTCCCATGGCTTTGCGAAGGTCTTCATCCAGGAAAGGACTAGGCGCCTCTTCAATGACTTTTTGATGGCGACGCTGGATCGAACATTCCCGTTCCCCCAGATAAATGCAATTGCCATGTTTATCGGCGAGAACCTGAATTTCAATATGGCGCGGGTCAACGACAAATTTTTCGATAAAAATCCGGTCGTCACCGAAACTGCTTATG
>Ga0315336_1002035_pt1 | contig 33619 bp, 28 predicted proteins | sample ASW5metaG_FD_204512 | JGI IMG/M metagenome (GOLD analysis project Ga0315336, IMG submission 204512) | Ammonia-oxidizing marine archaeal communities from Monterey Bay, California, United States - ASW #5 | ecosystem: Environmental > Aquatic > Marine > Intertidal zone | place: USA: California...
AAATCAGGAACAACAGCCAGAAGCTGAGTAACTTGGGCCAACTCACCGAAAACTGGCGGTTTCGGGGGATCGAATGGACATCGTTCCACTTGTCGATTTTTGGTGCCTGCGCTGGCAAAGCTGCTTCCGCTGGCTCTTCGCCGGCAACATTTTGATCGGCGGGCGCATCCTGCCTGTTATTGTCGGGCGCGTCAGCACCGTTTGGCTGTGCACACGCAAGCGTCGCAATGCTACCGACCGCGAGCAAACCACAAATCAGCAGAGACAAACTTTGTCGGTTGAAATATGCCTTCATCAGATGATTGTCAGGATGGCTTGCCACCACCTCCCTAAGCGCCACCCACTTGACCCGAACAACTTGACTCATGGCTGGACTAATATGGTGCGCTGGACTAAATAATGCGCTGGACTAAATAATGCGCTGGACTAAATGATGCCTGGTTCTTTGACCTGAATTCCCTTGAGTGCCATTTTTAAGGCCTCGCGATTGGGCGCGACCTGCAGGGCAACTTCTCGATCAATCAGTTCCTTGTCGACCAGTTCCTTGAGACTTTGCGTAAAATCCTGCATCCCCTCTTCCTTCCCAATGCGAATCGCATCGGGTAGTTTTTCGTCATGCTCCTCAAGCACGAGCTTCTGAACTATTGGTGAGAAATACATGATCTCAACGGTGGGAACACGCCCAACCCCCTTCTTGATCGAAGGCAGGAGTTTCTGCGCGATAATCCCACGCATGTTGAAACAGATGGCGCTTCGCAAGGCGGAGTGCATGTCCTGGGGAAACAGGTCCAGAATCCGCCCAATGGTTGTTGCGGCACTACTGGCGTGAATCGTACCGAAGACAAGGTGGCCTGTTTCGGCTGCATGAATGGCAGTCATAAAACTCTCCTTGTCGCGCATTTCTCCCACCAGCATGACGTCCGGGTCTTCCCGCACGGCATGCTTCATCCCGATTTCGAAGTCGACGACATCAAGGCCAATCTCGCGCTGGTTGATCAAACACTTTTCTTCGGTGAAAACAAACTCGATTGGATCTTCAAGCGTCAAAATATGTTTCCGATACCGACGATTCACCCAATTGAGCATCGAGGCGATCGTCGTACTCTTTCCAGAACCGGTGATGCCTGCCAGCAGGATCATCCCCTGGTCATATTGACAGAGCCGCTCGATGGAGGGAGGCAAATTGAGCCCTTCAAAATCGGGAATCCAGCTATTGACTTTCCGCGCCACAAGTCCCACATGCCCCAGCTGTTGCAGCAGATTGACGCGAAATCGCCAAACGGTCCCATCGACCTCAAGGGTGTAGGCGAAATCAGCCCCGCCGTCGTGCTCGAAGATCTTGCGATTTCGCTCATTCATCAAAGGAAAGCAAACGCGCACCATCTCCTCGTCATCCATCGGCCCGCGCTCCAACGGGCGGAGGGTACCGTCAACCCGCAACATGGGCGGATTACCAACCTTTAAATGCAAATCGCTCGCTTCAAGTTTCACACAGGCGCGAAACAGTTTATCTGCCTCCGGGTGTTGTCGGGGGTGGATAAAACTACTCTTAAAATTGTCATCTTTGGCGGCGGTCATGGAGCACGTCTCCGCTTATTCGGCCAGGCGAACCGGGATGCCCCGGTCCGCCATCACTTGCTTGGTTTGCTGAATCGTAAATTGGCCAAAATGAAAAATGCTGGCAGCCAGGGCGGCGTCTGCCTTTGCTTTCGTAATTGCATCCGCCAAATGTTCCGGACAGCCAGCTCCGCCACTGGCTACTACCGGGACCGAAACCGCTGCGCTGACCGCAGCGGTCATCTCCAGGTCAAAACCATCTTTGGTACCGTCGGCGTCCATGCTGGTGAGCACAATTTCCCCGGCACCCAACTGCTCAACTTGCCGGGCCCAGTCGACCGCTTCCAACCCTGTCGGAATCCGCCCCCCATTGATGTGCACTTCCCAACGCTGCTCCCCCTCGTGGGAAACACGTTTCGGGTCGATATTTACTACAATACACTGGCTACCGAAGCGACAGGCAGCTTGCCGCACAAACTCGGGATCGCGGACCGCGGCAGAATTGATCGAAACCTTGTCGCTGCCGGCTAACAGCAGCCCACGAATGTCCTCCATGGTGCGAATCCCACCACCAACGGTCAACGGCATGAAGATCTGCTCGGCGGTCCGGCGAACGACATCGAGCATAATGTCCCGCCCCTCATGGCTGGCACAAATGTCGAGAAAGACCAATTCGTCAGCCCCCTCGATCTCGTACCGGGCTGCCACAGCCACCGGGTCGCCCGCATCACGCAAGTTCACGAAATTGGTTCCCTTGACCACCCGGCCACGGTCGACGTCTAAACAGGGAATCACGCGCTTGGCCAGCATTCCAATGTGAGCAATCTCAGTAAAAAACGGGGGAAATCACACTAAACCTTTTAGTGTAAGTAGGCCTCCGGGGAGGGTCAACGGGAAGACGGCTGGCCTGGGCGACCTGAACCGGACGGCTCTCAAGCATGGTCCAGTGAACTGTCGGCTGGGGAACCCTCCTCAATCGCGCAGTTGGGAAGCGATTCCAGGAACAAGCGGCCATACGCTTTGCTGCAAATGCGAGGATCGAGGCAGACGACCGTTCCAAAGTCGTTTTGGGTGCGGATAAGCCGGCCAAAACCTTGTTTGAACTTGATCACCGCCTCGGGGAGTTGATAGTCGCGGAATGGATTTCCCCCGGCTACCCGAATCGCTTCGAGCCTGGCCTCGAGCAATGGCTGGTCCGGAACGCTAAAGGGAAGTTTGGCAATGATCACGGTCTGCAGGGCCTCACCCGGCACGTCGACCCCATGCCAGAAGCTGTCGGTTCCTAACAACACAGCCCGCGGGTTCTGTCGAAACTCGTTGATCATTTGCGTACGTGGCATCCCATCGGCCTGGTTGAGCAGGCGCAAGTTCCACGATGTCAGCCAGGGGGCGAGTGCCGAACCAAACCGTCTCATCATCTCGTAACTGGTTAGAAGTACAAAGGTGTGGCCATCTGTTTTGGCAACAAAATGTTGAATCTGCTCTACGCACTGGCTCTCGTACGCTTCACGTTCACTCGTCGGATCTGGCATTTGGGGCAAGGTGATAAACTTTGCCTGCTCTTGGTAATTGAAAGGACTGCCCAATTGAATCGATTCGCACTGTGTTAAACCGACACGCGATTTAAAGAACTCAAAAGATTGTTCCCGGCCAACGCCGAGAGTTGCACTGGTCATAATCACGGTGGGGACTTTGTTGAAGAGGTGCTCTCGAAGAGCCGGCCCAACGTCAACTGGAGCGGCTGCGAGAGTCATTCGGGGGCGACCTCCGCGTCCCAAAAAAGCTTCCAGCCAGTAAACAGCATCTACCTGCTTCTGAGACCGCCAGGCTTCAATCTCGCCGGCCAGCGCCATCAACCGGTCATAGGCAGCGACGAAGTCGTGACGCTCCGACTCAACATGAATTCGCTGGCCCGCTGACTTAACGCCGTGGGCAACGCTCTGCAGTGCGGCGGTCAGTTTGTTGGCAACGATTCCCCCCTCGATCACCCGACCGTTGGCTGGGGCATGGCGGTCTTTCCACTGCCAAAGGTCACCAAAAAACTCATCAGCGTGCAAGCGACAACCATCAACTTCTCGTGCCAGCTCGCGCAACTCGTGATGGATCAGCAAACCTTTTTGGGTGCGATCGTTGTAGAGCTTGTTCAGCGTGTAGTCGACTTGTCCGCTTGTGACGCGAATTCCCAGGTGATTTCCTGCCACCGACTCGATGGTATGGGCTTCATCGAGAACCACCACGTCGTAATCGGGCAAGATGCTCACCCCTGAGCGGCGGAGGGCAAGGTCGCTAAACAAGATCGCATGATTGACAATCAGAATCTGCGCGTTCTGGACACGCCGCCGGGCTTTGAAATAAAAGCACTTGCCATAAGTTGGGCAACGCCTCCCCAGGCAATTCCCGCTATCGCTGGCAACTTCGTCCCACACCGACCCGAGCGGCTGGTGGTCGAGGTCGCTGAGAGAACCATCGACGGTACCCTTGGACCAACTCTCAAGCTCACGCAACTGGGTGAACTCTTCATCGACCGAAAACATGCTGTCGGCACGTGCCAGCGCTGCCTGCAATCGTCGCAAGCTCAAGTAGTTCCTTCGTCCTTTCACCAACACGGCGGTGAATTCACGGGGGATGACGGCATTCAAAAGCGGCAAATCGTTGTCCATCAGCTGCTCTTGAAGACTGATCGTTTGTGTCGAAACGACGATCCGCCTTGGCGTCGATTGCCGATTTTCGTTTTCAGCGGTGGGAGCCCGCTCTTCAGTGGCCAGGTCCGGCTGAGTGGCCGCGAGGATCGCCGGTACGAGATACGCGAAGCTTTTGCCAATCCCTGTACCCGCTTCGGCAACAAGATGATGCTGGTTCTCAATGGCATTGGCCACGGCATCGGCCATGGTCAATTGATCAACACGGTGCTCGTAGTTTGCGAGCCGGGCAGCGATACGACCGGTCGGGCCGAGAATTTCGGCAACTGTGAGGGGGACAGATGGGGTCACCGTGGTTTGAGTGAAATAACACCCTCGTCAGGGCTGCTGGCTGTGGCATAGAGTTTTTTCGGTATCCGCCCGGCGAGGTATGCCAGGCGACCCGCGTCACAGGCAAGCCGCATCGCCCGGGCCATCGATACGGGAGCTCCCGCGTGAGCAATACCGGTATTCAGGAGTACGCCGTCCACACCCAGTTCCATGGCCACCGTGACGTCGCTCGCGGTCCCCACACCGGCGTCGACAATAACCGGATAGTCGGGATCATTTTCCTTCAGGTACTCCAGGCAAATGCGGATGTTGTTAGGATTCAATACGCCCTGCCCCGAGCCGATCGGACTGCCAGCCGGCATCACGCTGGTGGCTCCCGCTTCTTTCAGGTGGCGGGCGATCACGGGATCGTCGGTCGAATAGCAGAGAACCTGGAATCCTTCGGCAACCAACTGTTCGGTGGCTTGAAGGGTTGCTACCGGGTCGGGAAGCAGGGTACGGGTATCGGCCAACACCTCCAACTTCACCCAGTCGGCTCCCGAGTTCTCCAACCCGAGTAGAATCTCGCGTCCCAAGCGGGCAACACGGACCGCATCTTCCGCTGAAAAACAGCCTGCCGTGTTCGGCAGGAGCGTGTACCGACTGGTATCGATCGCATCGATAAGGTTATTCCCGTCGGCATCGATCAACCTGTCGCGCCGGACCGCAACGGTAATGCAATCGGTACCCGAGATCTCCAACGCCTCGCCCATCAGTTCATAACTGGCATATTTGCCCGTGCCGACAATCAACCGGCTTTGCAGGGTATGTGTCCCCAGTTGAAGTGGGTCGTCGACAGTCGTCAACGGCTGAACTAGTTGAGATATTTCTGGTTCCATCGAATCTGCAACTCCGTTTGGTCCATGAACGGTTAGGGCAGAGGTGGTTGAACCAACCGAGCCCGCCCGAACTTTATCTTGTGGCGAAGTTAGCCGCCACCGACTAACGTCACCACTTCCAGCGCATCGCCCGATTTCAACACGGTTTGAGCATGTCGTGTCCGCGGCACCAAATCGCGGTTCACTTCGACCGCCACGTGCGGAACAGCCACTGCGAGTTCCTTCAGCAGGTCGGCCACCGTGAATCCATCGGCAATTGCACGGCTTTGCCCATTCACAGTAATCTGCATCGTATCCACAGAAATGCCTTCCTTTGCTGTGGGTAACCCGCCTATTGTTCATCGCGAACAAAAGCGGTTCGCATCTGAATAACACCCAGGGGAACCAAAGGGCCACTCTGCGATTTGCCGGCAGCCTGCATGCCAGGATTCCAGGGAATCGTGTAGACAGCCACTTTTCCAGTACTGGCTTCGGCAATGTACACACTGCTATCGGCGAACTGGAAATTAGATCGCCCACGGGGTATTTGGGTCAAACCGGTCACCATCAAGTATCTCGACTTTTGTCCTGAGTTTTCAAAATCGGATGCGATATTGTACGTAAAACGAGAATTGAACCGTCCCGTCTTGGGATTGAGGACCGCTGCCCTAAGGTCTCCGGTCAGGAAATCGAGAAAATAAATCGCTTCCACGCCATTTTTCACCAGCCCGGTGGCAATCGCAAACTTGTCGACGCCTTGAGTGGCGGTGGCGTGAAGTGGAATATTTGGCCACAAGCCCTGGATGTTGAGGCCGACCATCAGGCCCAACAAGAGGCCAATCGCCAGATAAAGCGGGGTTTTGGTTTTTGACGGTATCATGGTGTGTTCTCCTGATTTCCGGTCTGGTTCTGCGGGGGCTGGAAATCTGTGGCCCCGATCGTATCGTACCGGTTTCGATGGTTCGATTCTAGCGTCCTTGCGATTCAGCCTCAGCGGCTTCAGAACCCGCCTTTTCAGGGTCCCGATCTTCATTCTCTTTCGCAGCAGCTGCTGATTGTTCCGTGGCTTTAGACTGTGCCGTCTGTTGCAGACGGCGCAAAAAGTCCATTATCGTGGGTTGGGGAATCACCTGGGCCCGGCCATAGGTATACTGGTCGGCAATCACGGTTCCAGCGCGTACCACGTCGACGCTGAGTTGGCCGCCGGCCCGAACCGCCTGTGGACTAGGTCTGCCAAGTGAACCAATCATCTGGGGCGGAGCCAGGGGGCTGCTCTCACCGTCAATCAACGTGAGTTGTTCACAGACGACGTGTCGCGACCAGGTCTGGTCAAATAGTTCGTCGCGCAAAGCGACTCCCAGAGAGAGAAACAGCAGCGGATATACAATCCAGCGTTCACGCTCACTCATGGAACGTTCCTTTCGGGAAAAGCCAGCATGGAGGACAGACGAAAAAGAGACCTGTGGTTTTGGAAGCTTTGACTGTGGGGGCGTTGGTAACTCCGACTCGTCGACTTCAACCCGTCAGGACCGTCGACGTACGAACAAAAGTGACCCGAACCTTGGATCGGCTCCCTCCTCGATAAGTGTAAACTGATGGCCATCCGCCGAAAGGGCAACAGCGAAGTTACGGACTTCCAGCGGCATCGATCGATCTTCCGGACGTTCGGCCACCAATTGCAGGCGGAGTTGCCTACCATTGGCATTCAAGATCTTCCAGGTGCCGCGTAGACGTTCCTGTTGGTCTCCTTGCCACATCTCAACACTTCGGTCTCCTCGCAAATCGAGCGTCAGTTGGAAATCGAGTCTTTGCAGATCTGTTGGCTCCTGATCGTTGTCGGACGAGCCGCCGGTGGGACGACCTTCCCAAGTCCCGACCATTTGCCGGGATACCGCGCTATGGCAGCCAACAATGCCCAGCAATCCAACCAACAAGAGCCTCTTGACCCGTATGCTCCGCTCAATCACAAACAATCTCGGTCTCCGATAGGCAGATAAGCCGTCGTGGTTTGGAAGGAGAATCCGAACGTCGATCCCATTGTAAGCATCTGGCAGTCAGTCGACCAATGAGAAAGAGGTTGCGACGAGTCTCACCGAAAGCCTCCGGTGAAAAATAAAAAACCACCCGCTGACAACCACGGGTCAACGGGTGGACACAAAGGGTGGCTGATGGGGCTTGAACCCACGACCTCCGGAACCACAATCCGGCGCTCTAGCCAACTGAGCTACAGCCACCACCGCAGAAGACGCTTCAAACTCGGTATCTTGACCGGGACTTTCGTGCCTGGGGCACTCGATCAACGGGTACGCGATCGCCAGGCCAGCGCGAATAGCGCCGCTCCGGAAACCAATCCCACTGCGAATGTCAGCAAAAACCCCGGCATTTCAAAATGCGTGATGTGGGCGATCAATTCTGTCATTGCTTGGTCATCTCCGTCGGTTCTGATCAGTATCGGAACCAGTTCGTAACTCAAGGGTTCATATTCGTGGGGGAAAATCAAACCTGGCCCGACGATCCCTCGACACACCCGTCTCCCAACGAAACTGCTTTGAGGGGTATCGTGAGTCTCCCCCTACCATACAGATCGACCCGAGTGGCAGCAACCGGTTAAGAATTCGTTGCCAGCTGCATGGTCAGCTTATTGGGTAAAAATTGGTGCTCCTCTTGCGCATCTCAGAGCCTCACCGCCAAGAGCCTTTGACCGACCTAAAAAATCACTGCTTCAGCAGGAAACAAAAGAAAACGGGCCACTGCGTGGTGCGAAAATTCGGCCAACTGGCCGGTTTACGGGAACTCTAGGGCGGTTACCGGCCCGTGCTCTGAAGAAACTCAAGATATTGGCGATCGAGTTCGGCGGAGGTCTGTCCCGTGGCTTCGGCAAGTGATGCCGAGGTATCGCGACCGGCATAGACGTCGAGAAGATATTGAACAAACGGCTCTCGATAGGCTCCCTCCCTGGCGTGCATCAGAAAAGTGGCCAAGCCGGCCGACTGGCTGTAGAGCTGGTGAATGTCGGGGTTTCGCTGCAGGTCAAGCTTGCCGAAACGGGTGAAATCGGCCAGGGGGAGATAAACTTGATCGCTCACCGCTCGCTGTACCGCTGCTGGCAACCGTCCGGCCGAGGCCGTTCCAATCGTGTAATAAGGGTGCCCTGCTGAATCGACGTGCTCTGCGAGCGACTCGAAATAAGTGGCGACTCCTTCGATGACCCAAAAGTTGGCCACCTGACCAACGTGCCGGGCAGCCTTGCGGGACTCGTGAAAGAGTTGGTGAACCGCCTCGTGATAGAGGGTCGCCGGGGCATGGTCCGGTAGCGTTTGCAAGCGGTTGGACTGCTCTCCGGGGGCTTGGGATAAACCGTTATTTTGCTCGGCATAGAAATGCGCCTCGCCGAGGGTATCGAAATAGATTCCCAGTGTCTTTTCAATCTGCGGCTGTCGCTGACGAAGCGCTTCGACATATTGCTGATGATTACGATGGTAAACCACGTGAAACGGCTTGCTCCGCTGGGGCAGGTTGCGGTCACCTGCAAACAGCTGGCGAACTTCGCGATTGCTGAGGTCGAAGGCCGCAAACAATTGCCGCCACACCTGGTAGAGCCCTTCCAGGCGGGTGGCCAATTCGGCTCCTGCTTCCAGGCTGTGATTGGTGGTCACCAAGAAATGATCCGTGCGGATTCGCCAGCCCGTTTCGATTGTCTGGTGCCGACGGGCATCGACTTCGGCAGTGACCCATTGGTTGCCCACCCGCCTTTCGCCACGTTCATATCGGAAGAGGTCGTGCACACCAATCCAGCCAAATTGCGGATGCCAGGCCTTTTTGCGATCAGCCATTTTGCGGGCCAACGGTGTCAGCCACTGACCGGCATGTTGCTCGTAACCCAGGATGCGACGGGCAGCCGCGTGATTCGGGTCGCAGCGAACCACTTCAGTGGCCCACTGCAGGGCAACCGATGCATGGCCCGATTCAGCGGCACGCTGGGCAAGTGCAAACAGTTCGGTTGCATAGCGGCGTTCCGCCGATAAAACCTCGCTCGTTCTCCCGGGGACCGGGCGATACTGGTTCGCGGCCACGAACAAAAGTTCGCCATGCGCAGGATCTGCCGGTCGTCCGGTCTGAGCGGCATACCGGGCTACCAGGTCGCGATGTGCTTGTTGAAGTTCGCCAGCGGTTTCCTCTGCCCGACTGGCACTCGTCAGCAAGCAACCCGCCAGGAGAATCAAGGCTAAACAGCGCAACAAGGCTAAACAGCGCAATGGGATCATACGTGCAGTTCTGGGAGAATGGCGATCATCTGCGGGTGACCCGCGGATACCTCTATTCTACCATCTGTACGAAGATTGAAACGGTATCTGCACGGAGAATGAACCTGGACCGGAGAAGGACCCCTGTTTCGCCTGGCGGATCAGTGTGCGGCAAACGCGGCATCGAAGATCAACTGACTTGGCTGAAAGTCAATTCGCTTGACAAATTCGCAAGCCTCGCGGAGCCCATGCTCACGATCCATGCCGTTATCTTCCCACTCGACACTCAAGGGACCATCGTACCCCACCACGTTGAGAGCTCTCACGATTTCTTCGAAGTTCACACTGCCACGACCGGGTGAACGGAAATCCCAGCCACGGAGCGGGTGCCCGAAATTAAAGTGACTGGTGAGAATCCCTGTTTTTCCATCGAGGGTAACGATCGAATCCTTGACATGCACATGATACATTCGATCAGGAAATTCACGGATGAACTGAACCGGATCCACTCCCTGCCAGTTAAGGTGGCTGGGATCGAAATTGAATCCAAACTCTTCCCGGTTATCGAGCACGTCGAGGGCCCGACGAGCGCTATACAAGTCGAAAGCGATTTCGGTCGGGTGAACTTCCAGGGCAAACCGTACGCCACATTCTCCGAAGACATCGAGAATCGGATTCCAGCGATTGGCGAAGTCTTGAAAACCTTCATCGATCCTGTCCTCGGGCACCGGTGGGAAACCGTAAACCAAATGCCAGATCGACGAACCGGTGAAGCCGTTCACAACACCTACGCCGAATTTTTGTGCGGCGCGGGCCGCATTCTTCATTTCCTCGGCAGCTCGCTGACGCACCCCTTCCGGATCACCATCACCCCAAATGTAATCGGGTAGAATGTCACGGTGGTGACCCTCGACACGGTCACAAACGCATTGTCCGACGAGATGATTGCTGATCGAGTGGCATTGCAAATCAAATCGATCCAAAAGATCGCGTTTGGCATCGGTGTAGTCGGGTTCGGCCAGCGCTCGATCGACTTCAAAATGGTCACCCCAGCAGGCAAGTTCCAGGCCCTGGTAGCCCGCATCGCTTGCCAAACGCGCGAGGTCTTCGAGAGGCAAGTCTGCAAATTGTCCGGTAAAGAGGGTAACAGGTCGCGCCATTGGAAAGACTCCTTGTAATGATGGCAATTTTTTTGGAAAAGATCGGGCTCAATGCATCCGCCAGCAGTCTGGGTACAGCCGTCCGCTGGAAACCAACGAGCCGATAACCAGCCAAACTCAACTCCTCATCCGAGTTGTACGCCTGTCAATGACGCTCATGCTCTACTTTGGGCATGCTATACTTTTGAGATGCGTACCTTTGGACAAACTTTCGCGACCGTTTTGGTTCTCACAAGCCTGGCCCACGGCGAGGCGCCGGTCGATGTCGAACTCGTAGCTCCACGCGGCTTGCAAGTTACCGCGCCTCAAGCATGGTTGCAACTGCTCAGCAAGATGCAGTTGGGACAAGTCCGGATTCGCTCAACGAGTCGACCCGGTGGTTCCCGCCTGGAACCGAGCATCAAGAATCGAGGAACCGAGCAGCACCCTCACTATCACGTGTTGGGCTTGTTGACCGCGGACGGGAAACTCGTTTTACCCGGCGGGACGTTCAAACGTAACGATCATAGAAAGTTGAACGACTACTTCCAGCGCCTCGCAGCCGATGGACCGGAAGGCGTGACTGCTCCGCGGGGAAACTTTGGTCTCACCGAGCGGCAATTCCATACCGTTCACGATGCACTTGCCACCAAGGTCCGCTTCTCCACGCATGGAAAAACAGTTCAACAATTCGTCGATCAGCTGGCCGGGGAGTTGAGCCTTTCGTTGGTCCCTGACCAAGACGCCCACCGCGCCCTGCGGAGTGCAGAGCCGGTCACCAACGAAGTCGAGGGGTTATCGGCCGGCACGGCACTGGCAGCCTTGTTGGGTAACTGTGGCCTGGCACTCCGCCCCGAGAAACCACGAGGTCAGAATCCTCGGTTACAAATTGTTCGCGCTCAAAAAGATCTCGAGGTGTGGCCTGTCGGATGGAAACCCCAGGAGCGGCCACGCGAGCTGGCCCCGGTTCTGTTTGAGTTTCTTAACGTTGAAATTTCCGGCTACTCCCTGGCCGAAGCTCTTGCCGCGGTCAGTCCGCGTTTAGGGATGCCGCTGTTAATCGACCGGTCAGCTCTGGAGCGTCATAACATTGACCCGACTCAAATTAAAATCGAGCTTCCCCGCACGCGAACCTACTACAAACGGGTGCTTGACCGCATTCTGTCCCAGGCCCGCTTGAAAGGGGAATTGAAGGCGGACGAAGCAGGCAACGTGTTTTACTGGGTCACCCGGTAGCCCAGCAGAACGAAAGCCGCCACCCAGGGGGGGACGTCGGTTCGGTAGAACCTACCAGTGGCTTTCTTTTTTCCGACTGCCACGCGGCGGGCAAGCGGCGACGTCATAGCAATTCGTCGAGTTCTTCGACCAGGCGTTCGAAATAGGCGAGCGCTGCCTGGACCGGTTGCCGCTGCTCCATATCTACTCCCGCGTCGCGGAGCAACTCGAGCGGGTATTTTGAGCACCCCCCCTTGAGAAAGGAGAGGTACTCGTTCAGTTCCTGGGAACCACCATTCATGACCCGCTCGCTGAGCGCGATCGCGGCAGACAACCCGGTCGCATACTTGTAGACATAAAAGGCGCGGTAAAAATGCGGGATCCGGAAACACTCCAGCGCCAGGCACGGGTCCCGTACAAAATCGGGACCGAAATACTGCTCGAGCAACAAGCCATACGCCTGTTTGAACCAGTCGACCGTAAGCGGCTCTCCCGACTCTGCTGCTTCGTGGGCAATCTTCTCGAACTCTGCAAACATGGTTTGGCGAATGATGGTCCCTCGAATGGCATCAATTTCACGGTTAATCAGGTAGGCCCGTTGTGCGTCACTTTTTGCATGCTTCATCAAGTGCCGTCCCAGCAGTTGCTCGTTAAATGTACTTGCGACCTCAGCGACAAAAATCGTGTAGTCGTAGTACTCGAACGGCTGGTGTTTTGCCGAAAGGTGACTGTGCATCGAGTGACCTGCCTCGTGGGCAAGTGTGAACACGTGGTCGAGCACATCGGGTTGGTAGTTCATGAGGATGTGCGGGTCACCGTCGTACGAACCACAGCTAAAGGCGCCGCTCTGCTTGCCTTGATTCGGGTATCGATCGCACCAACGACCTCGCAAACCTGCCTCCAGGACAGAACAGTACTGGTCACCCAGCGGTTGAAGTGCCGCCATGATCGTCTTGACGGCCTGGTTCCACGGTTGCCGTACACGGAGCTCACTCAAGATGGGCACATAGGTATCGTAATGGTGAAGATCACGCAAACGCATCTTGCGACGGCGAATCTCAAAATAGCGATAGAGTACCGACATTTTTTCGTGTACGGCATCGATCAGGTTGTCGTACACGGCAACCGGCACGTTGTCCTTGAATAACGATTTTTCTCGGGCACTCGCATAACCACGCGCCTTGGCATAGTAAACATCGCGCTGAATCGACCCGCTCAACGTGGCAGCCAGCGTATTTTCGTGTTCCGAGAACTGCTGGTAGTACTGATGAAATGCCTTTTTCCGCACTTGCCGCTTGGGAGAATGCAAGAAAACAGCGAACGTCGCATGGGAAAGTTCCAGGTCGTCACCCGCTTCATTGCGGACGGTTCCAAACTTGAGATCTGCATCGGTTAGTTGACGGAAGATTTTGTTGGTCGCCTGGGACATTTCGGTCTGCATCGCGAGGAGTTTTTCTTCGCCCCTGGCAAGCGTATGGGGCTGATGACGCAGCAACCGCTGGAGCTTCAGCCGATATGGCCGGAGTTCCCTGGCCGGAAGGAACCGTTTCAGACGGGACTTGGAGATGGCAAGGATTTCAGGACGTATGAAACTGGCTGCCTGGGCAGCCTTGCTGGCGGCGTGCTGATAGCGACCTTGCATCCGTTGATAGGTGCTGTTGGCCGTATCCTGGGTCGTTTTCAAAAAGGCGTATGTCGCGAGCTTTTCGGCAGTCCGCTCAAACTGACTGTCAAATCGCAAACAGCTCGCCAGCGCCGCGGCACTGTCGCCCAGGGTCGTGCAAAACTTTTCGTAGCGGGGAATGGTCTTTTCCCACTTCCGGAATGCCTTTTCCCACGCCTTGTCGTTGGGAAACAACCTGGAAAGATCCCAGGTGTCGGCTGGCCTGATTTTCGTTCGTGGCGGAAGTTTGTGTGCTTTGCTCATAAACAATCCCGGGTGGTATGCAATCGGCGAGGAGGGTCGCGGAACCGATTACGAAAACTACAATATGTAAGGACAACGACTTCGTCGGGGGGCAAACTCCAAAAACGACTCGCACCGAGTGGGGAAGGCTAAAATAGGGTGTTCGTGCGCTGGGCTCAATGGACCAGCCCACGGTAGCCACCCGTAAAACATCACCAGGAAAGCAGCGCCGTACCCCAGGAAAGTCCGGCACCAAATCCACACAAGAGAAGTCGGTCACCGGGGGAAATCAGGCCTGCACGAACCGACTCGTCCAGCGCGATGGGAATCGAGCCGGTCGATGTGTTGCCGTAATGATCCAGGTGCATCACCACCTTTTTACGGTCGATACTCATGCTCTCGACAACCGCTTCGAGAATCCGCTCGTTCGCCTGGTGAAACAACCAAAGTCGCACGTTTTCCACAGGACATTCGGCTGCCTCCAGTATTTGTTTCGACGAGTCCTCCACGAGTCTCACAGCCCATTTGAAAACACTCCGGCCATCCATCTCCATATACCATCGTTCCCCACTGGTGCAATCGGCCGTAAATGGCTGCTTGGAGCCACCAACAGGGCGCTTGAGCAACTCGGTACCTGACCCGTCGGCACCAAGCGTGTACGCATCCAGGCCCTGTTCTGGGTCTCCAGGCGCCAAAACCACTGCCCCTGCACCGTCGCCAAACAAGGGGTAGGTACGTTTGTCTTGCGGGTTGGTGATTCGCGAATTGATATCAGCACCAATAATCAGGGCACGACGGCTACACCCGGTTGCCACGTACTGAAAACCAGTCACCATGGCATATAAAAACCCGGCACAAGCCGCGGACAAATCGACGGCCCCGCAATTCAAACCCAACTGATGCTGGACTTGGGTAGCCGTCGACGGTAACAGATAGTCGGGAGTCATAGTTGCCATAAGCAACAGGTCGATGTCGCGGTGTGCAACACCAGCGGCTTCGATGGCGTTTTGGGCAGCACTGACTGCCATATCACTGGTGGTCATCTCTGGGGGCGCATGACGACGTTCTTGGATACCGGTCCGCTGAACGATCCAGTCGGCATCGCAACCAAGCGAAGCGAGGTCGTCGTTCGTGACCACGTTGTCAGGCAAGAAGCTTCCCGTGCCAACAATTCGCACGCCCGAAAGCTTGCGAATGGGTGAATGGCTCAGTGGTTCGGCTGCGTCTGACATCGGGCAGTTTGGTACGCCTGGAAAAGGCGAGTTTAAAAGCGGTAGATTGGGGACTGCAGGGTAAGTCTTTGCGGCAGTTTGGGCAAGCCCGTCGTTTTTCCTGCCCGGACCCTCTCCCTGAAACCTGACTGGAATGACGTTCCAAACCGCCTCGCTCGATGACTGCGGTGGTCTGCGGTTCTCATGCGACCGCTGCCGAACGCTTGACTTCGTACAGCCATGCATTTCCCTGTTTACCTACGGTCCGCAAGGCTTTCATTTCTCGCAAACAGTAGGCCATGCGTTGGGCAATCCACCGCTCAACTGCCAACTGCTCAGCCAGGTCCCCGGTATGAAAGGGAGTTGGCAAGTTCTCCGGAAGTAGCCGGCAAAGATCTCCAAGCGTACGAAATGAAACCTCTTCGACAACTTCAGTCAGCTGCTGATCCTCGACCTCAAAGTCCGTGGCACGGCGCCAACGACGCCGGCCGTGCCCTGGATAACGTAATTCCTGAACTTCGACCAGAGGTACGCGGAGCGTGAGTCGTTTGTGGGGAAACACCTTGGTAAAATAGACCAGTTCATCGAAGATACTGAGAAGTTTTCCGCGCTTGGGGCTCCACCGACGCGATTCTTCGCGCCCTCCTTTACGACTTTGCTTGACTAAAGACTTCCGGACGACAATCGGTTTGACGACGTGTACCGTGTGACGCTTGAGCAACTTGTGCAACTTGTCGCGTATGGCGGCCAGCGACCCATGTTGAATTTCGACGAGAGTCCCACCATTGACGACGTCAATTCGAAACCCATCGACGGGAACCTCGTACCGTGCGTGGGGTCGGGCGTAGTGTTCCTTCAACTGTCGGTGGAGCGAAGTTTCCATAGCACCGCTTAACCCTTCCTTGGACTGGCGGTTTCACCGTTGGGGATTTCCGCCCTAACCTGCGTGGGAAGAGGCGCCGGGGGAAAATCGACCGTTACGGATATCTCCCCGACTGCAGAGGATGATGTTTCAAGCAGGCTCAACCTAAACATCAAAGTCAGCAATCGTAAAAAGCGTATCGAGGCGATAGCCACGGGCACTAAAAGCCTCACGTCCCCCTTCGAGCCGATCCACAATCGCCAACACACGCTCGACCCTCAAGCCAACCGCCTCACAGCGCTCGATGGCTTTGAGACTTGAGCCGCCTGTGGTAACGACATCTTCGACAATCACCAGTCGCTCACCTTCACGAAAGGGCCCTTCGACAAATCGATCGGTACCATGCCCCTTCGTCTCTTTGCGAACCATGACACCTCGCAGTGGGATGTTGCGGATCCCTGCCAAGGTGAGGATCGCGGCGGTGATGGGATCGGCGCCGATGACCATGCCACCCACCAAGTCGGGAAGTTCGTCGCCCAAAAGGGCCAACATACCCTCGCCGATTAACCTGGCTCCCGCCGCATCCAGGGTGACCTGCCGACAGTCAAGGTAGTAGTTTGCCTGGAGGCCTGAGGCAAGCGTGAATTTTCCAAATTGCAGGGCATGTTCGCGAATGAGCGCCTGGAGTGCATCTCGATCGTACATAGGCCTTAACTAGTTACCGACGGATGATCACCATCGAACCAACCGACAGTATATCCGACAGCTCTTTGGCATCGCGCTGCGTCATTTGAATATTTGCCGACGAAGAACTAGCTCGACCTGCCAGCCCCGAAGTACTTCCCAGGGTAAGGGTCGCGGGAGGCTGGGTCGTCGCAGTACTTTTCAAAAGCAACATGCGGTCGACAACAGGTTTCGTCGGTGGCGTGATCACCGTACTGGTCTGGGAAATATTGCCACCAGAACCAGGCGTCACCAACTTCTCTTCAACCAACCATTCCCCTTCGCCAAACGTAGCCATCGAAGGAACCGTTACCGTGAACTTACCTGCGTAGCGCCCCTGAAGCAACAGGGTCAACTCGCCCGCCGAAAGGTTGAGCATCCCCATGAAGGGGCCACGCATGACTTTCAGCTTTTGACCAGGCTGGAGGGTGTCAGGAACGCTGACTCCGTTGACGTTCGCCAGCAATTGCCAAGGCACCTGATACTGCTGGGCGATCGAAACAAGCGTGTCTCCTTCCCGCACCGTGTAGGAAGGTTCCAGCAGGTGCTCGGTTGAATAAATCACCGTACCCGCAAGTTGGTTTAACAACGTCTCGAGTTCTTTCTGCTGGTCGGTTGAAAGGGATCGATCGCCGTAAAATTGGGAAAGCAACAAATGGGCCTGGGCAAGTTCTCCCTGCTGAAGTTTGGCCTGAATGCTTGGCCTGGCCATCGCGTAGGAACCTGTCGGAGTGCCCAGTTCTGCGGCTTTCGGTGGAGCTACCTCGACAAGCTCAGCAGGTGTGGTTGAGATGGCCACATCTCTACTCGCTAACGGCGATCCTGCCGGCGGCTGCGTGGCGGCTACCGGTTCCGCGGGCGATAAACCTTCACGGTAGTTTGCGGTGGGAACCGTACGTGGAACCGCTGGCGGTGTGATGACCGCCGGAGGCGTGGCCGGTTCTTGAGGTGCGGGCGGTCCCAAAGGAGGAAGCTCCGGGATTTGAGGAAGCTCCGGGATTTCGGGGATCGCAGGCAAACCGGCTGGGCTTTCAGCAGCGGGCAGCGCCGTGGCAGCCGATGTCCGACTGTCAGGTACCGCTAAATTCACCTGCGGTGGTGGCGGGGTCCAGGCAGGCGGCGCCGAAGCTGAGGGCGGCGACGCAGTGCCGTCCAAACCTGGGACACCCGAGGTGAGTTCCCAGGCCGAGTCGGTCGAACTGCTCACCTCAGGCCCTTCCTGAATTTTGAAGTAGAGGAAGACACCCACCACCGTTAGGATCGTGATCGTGACTAGTGGTCGAATAGATTTCATCATTCGTCCTCCTTGACGTCGTGTTGAATGGGTATGGTTTTACTGGGTTCGGAGTGGATCGACCGGGCAGGCTTTTAACACCGCTCTTGGATCGGCGAAGTTAAGCCCGCACGTTTCGGGATATCGATGGCTGCACAATTTGACACCAACAACGAGCTCGAAGACTGGGAATATCCGGATGACCCTTCAGACGATGACTCGTTCGTTGACGAACCGGCACTGGTCCCTTGCCCTGAGTGCGGTGCCCAAATGCTTGAGGACCTGGAGCAATGCCCAACCTGTGGCCAGTATGTCAGCTTTTCAACCAGTGCCTGGGAGGGTAAATCGGTTGGCTGGACGTTGTTAGGCGTACTTGGTGTAGGTGCACTCATCCTTGCGCTTTTGTTCGCCATGTGAAGTTTTGGTCAACGGCGCAAAAAATCCGGTCGCGGATCGTAAAGTAAACGTGAATTTATCACCACACCGGATCCGGACCTCAAGACCTGCGACCGGCCGAATGCCAGCACGGCTAGCATCCTGCTGGCCAATAGCCACTACGCGTTGGAGCTTGTTTGAGCTTCCCCCCGCAAGATCGCGCGAATTTTTCCGAGCCGCCTGGCCAACTCCTGTTCAAAGCCGCGCTCGACCGGACGGTAATACTCACGCGTGACTCCTAAATAATCCTGGGCTGCCACAGCTCCTTCGGCATCGTGGGCATACTGATAGCCATCGCCATGTCCCAGCTGTGCGGCACCTGCATAGTGGCGATCGCGGAGCTGCCTGGGCACCGGCACGATCCTCGCTTCGGTGACGTCGCGGCGGGCTTCGGCAATGGCAACCGTCGCCGCGTTCGACTTGGGTGCACATGCCAGGTAGGTCACAGCTTGAGCCAGGGTGAGTTGGCATTCAGGAAGTCCAACCAGCTCGCACGCTTGCATCGCAGCCACTGCCAGGGGCAAAGCATTCGGATCGGCATTGCCGACATCCTCACTGGCAAGAATCACCAGGCGGCGGGTAAGAAACCGGACATCTTCGCCACCCTCCAGCATGCGGGCCAGCCAGTAGATCCCCGCATCAGGATCACTACCCCGGATACTCTTGATCAGCGCGCTGGCCGCATCGTAGTGTTCGTCACCGGCCGCATCGTAACGAATCGCCTTGCGTTGGACAGCATCGGCTATCTGTTCGAGAGTGAGCTGCAGCGGGCTGGGTGGCTCTGTGCGAAAGAGATCGCTGGAAAGGACGGCGATCTCTAAAGTGTTGAGTGCCCGACGTGCATCACCGTCGGAAACTTCTGCCAGGAAATCAAGTGCGTTATCATCGAGACCTACTTCGTACCGCCCGAATCCACGCTCGGCATCGGCTACTGCCCGCGCAATGATTTCTTTAACGTCAACCACCGAAAGTGGTTCAAATTGGAAGACGTGGCTACGACTCACCAAGGCATCATTGACCGTAAAAAACGGGTTGGAGGTGGTGGCGCCAACGAGAATGACGACCCCATTCTCGACATCGGGTAACAACGCATCTTGCTGCGCCTTGTTAAAACGATGGATTTCGTCAATGAAGAGTAAAGTTTGCTTGCCGCTGGTCGCCAATTCGTCGCCTGCCTCTTCCAACAACGCCCGAACTTCTTTGACCCCACTCGTCACGGCGCTGAGTTGTCGAAATCGACATTGGGTCTCCGTTGCCAGGAGTCGAGCCAAGGTCGTTTTGCCCGTACCAGGCGGTCCATAAAAGAGAATGGAACCAAGCCGTCGTGCCTTCAGCATGCGCCACAACAACTTTCCCTCGCCGAGAAAATGTTGCTGCCCACAAAACTCTGCGAGGCATCTGGGGCGCATGCGGGCCGGGAGCGGCTGGGCCCGCTCCCTGTTTTTCGCTTCACTGGCTGCAAATAAATCGCTCATGGCATGGATCCGTAGCTTATCATCGAATCGATCGTGGTAATATGTATAGTGCGGTCTCGTGCATGTATAGTGCGGTCTCGTGCATGTATAGTGCGGTCTCGTGCGGAAATTTTTTGTACGGGCTGCTGTCGCCTCACAGGCCGGGCCGCCACCAGTCGCCTTCACGACCCTTCTCTTTTCACTGGGCTGCGGGCTGGCAACTTCTGGGGGCTGACGCAACGCAGTGTGCCGATCGACTCCGGTTCTGACGAAGCATCACAGCTGCGAAGTGCTGACCGTTAATCAGGCTCGCTGAGCCCGCCCGGTGGCAGCATCTCTCGCAAAGGGCAGCTGTCGCACTTTGGCGTTTTGCGGCAATAGTCGTGACCAACGCGAACCAGCAGGGCGTGATATTCATTAAACATGGGGGCATCGTCGGGCAGGCTGCCCTCAAAGTAGTCTTTGATTTGGTCGTAGTCGGCGTCGTAGCCAATCCAACCATGGCGGGCAAGTACCCGATGGGTATACGTATCGACGACGAAAGTCGGCACCCCGGCAGCGTAAAGAAGAATAGAATCGGCCGTCTCCGGGCCAATCCCGTTGACTGCCAGGAGTTGTTCGCGGAGTGTCCCCGGATCGCTTGCGAACATCGCTTCGGTAGAACCAGCGTATTGTTCCACCAGAAGCCGGAGCAGATTTCGCAAGCGATTCGCCTTGATCCGAAAATAGCCTGCCGGACGAATGAGCTCCTGGAGTTCCTGTTCTGGCAAGTCGAATAGTTGGCGGGGTTCAAGCAAGCCTTCGTCGCGGAGATTAACAATCGCCCGCTCAACATTCTTCCATGATGTATTCTGCACCAGTACCGCACCGACCATCACCTCAAAGGGTGATTCCCCGGGCCACCAGTGTTGTGGCCCGAAGACTTCCAGGAGTCGATCATACAGTTCCGTCAACACATCAGATCCTTTAACCCATGAGGCCCTTTAACCCATGAGGCCCTTTAACCCATGAAGCCCGGTCCAGAGCGTTCTCTCTGAAATGCCGAGGGGAATATCGCCGGGAGTGGCTGTTACCTGCCGGCTCCTGAAAATCATGGCAGCTGGTTCTTGCAGCAGTGTGGACACAGCGGGTTCCCTGAAACCCACAGATGGAAATTCGCGCGCAGAATTCTGTGTTCAGCATGGGAATCGGAACAAAGCAATTGTGGAGTGATCACAACGAGTCGTCAACGCGAACAAACACGCCGTTCCGCCACCTTTCCTGGAAAAGCGAGGCTCATGGAAAACCAGCACCGAACACCAGGCAGGCAATCCACCGAACGAATGATCGCTCCGGCTGGTGACAGAACGTGCAGAGGTTTAAGGCAGCGCAGTTCACCCCGCAAATGGGCTCGCCCTCGACCATTACCGCCACGTGAACTTTTAGCCAGAACCCTGGCAGGCTGCCAAAATCGAGGAGCGATCGGGATTCCCCATCTGTCGTGCGCGATCAACCGTCCCGAAATCGTTCACGGGGTCTCCGCAAGAACAGAGATTACAAAATTGTCAACCCTGAATAAACTGGAAATTCCCAGGAAGAGAACCGACCTTTGTAGTCTGTTTCGCCAGTGGGTATAATGAAACCTGATTGATGCCAAGGCAACGTATAATGAAATGTGATTGATGCCAAGGCAACATTGAAGCAACCATGGTGATGGATATTGAAGCAACCATGGTGATGGACAAAAAAAACCTGCAGGAGGCGTCGTGCTCAGAGCGAGGCGACGCCTCACTAAGTTCAGGAGCCGGTAATTGTGCTGTCAGTAAGACCCAAAATCGCTGAGTTGATATTTCAGCTTTATGGACGTCCGCTCCATCCGGAATTGTTTGAGATCCACCGTGTGCGCACGATCGATCGGGGCGGTTACTCTGCAACGGTTCAAATTACCAGCACAGGACATCTGGTAACCTGGCAATATGAAGGGCTGATTCTGACGGAAGTGGCAACGGCTGCCCATCATCCCCTGCCGCAAAAGCGAAGGTTGATGTCCCATCAACTCAAGGGATGCTGCGATGACCGGGTCAATTGTCGAGGCGGGATTCACTACGAAGTCGAGTTCTCGCTGGAACCGGTCAATCAGGATGCCTTTTGGATTTACCAGAAAGAACTCGCGCTAGCCGGTGCGCGTAAAGGAATGGTGCACCATTTTGAATCGAGCGGGCGCTTCGGGTTGGGAGCCCTGAGCTACATCAATTTGGAATCTCGCGATCGCAGCCTGAAAGTCCAGGCGTTTCACACCTTTCCCGATGACCACGCGATCGTCAAGACCCAGTCGATCTTTGCGCTGCCCAAATAGCCAGCGCAACATCCGGGAGGGGAATCGGTGTGTCAGCAACGGGTGCACCGGTCAGCATCACGGTTGCTGCTGTGAGGCCAAGGTCGTTTCAAAAAGATCCAGTTGTCGCTGCAGAACCTGCATCGAACCATCTTTTGCGACTGCCTCGCGTTGATATTTCACCGCGTTTTCGTAGTCACCTGCTGCGTAATAGCATCGCCCCAGCGTATCGAGGTAGCCGGCCGAACTCTCTCCCTCGGGCAACAAATCGAGTGATCGCTGGGAATAACGAATTGCCTTTTGGAAATCACCCTCGGTGTTGCTGACCAGCCATGCCCACTGGTTATGGGCCATGGAGTCGTCCGGGGTGTTGTCGATTTCACGTTGAAACTCCCGAGTTAAATCAGCGATCCGCATCCTGGCTTCGTCGCGCCACGCGTCGTCGGTATCACCAGTAGTGTACATGGCGATCACTACATCGGCATCCTGGGGATCGAGTTCGATAGAAGCCCGCAGGTGCTTTTGCTCACTGGCGTTATCTTTTTGGTCCCGAAAGTGGGCGGCCAGAAAAAAGTGGCGTCGTGCTGCCAGTCGTTTTGGCGTCATGAGCCACGATCCACCGCTAGCCGAGGTAAACCGCTTCCGAATCTGATTGTAAGTATTGCGGAAATCGGTGTCCTGCTCCATGCGTTCTTCGAGCGGCTGGAGGGCCTCTGCAGCTCGTTTGTGTTTGGTGGTATCAAACAGCAGATTGGAAAGCCAGGTGCGGGCAACCAGCGACCATGGTGAGTCGATTGGTTCGGCATCGATCGTCGCTCGATATTCCTGCTCGGCCCACTCCCACTGACCGCGGTGCAACAAGAAGCTCTGGGCATCAGACAACCTTTCCAGGGGTTGTTGAACAGGGCGGTGTAGTGCGCGTGTAGCCAGTTGTTGGGCCTCCTCGAGACGTCCCTGTGCCTGGCGGGCAATCGCCGCCACATACTGGGGTCGACGCGATTGGGCAAGCCGCTGCTGGTAGCGCGTCAGTAGTTCGTCGAGTGCCTCCCAGGCTTCGATCTCGGAAAACCAGTCAATCAATTCAACCATCGTCGTTTCGAACTGATCGGGGTCGTGATCGAGAATTCGTGCCATCATGTCGAGCGCCTGTTCGGTCTCGTCTAACTCCTGGCAAAGGTTCAGCAAATGCCACATGAGTTCCACCACAACTCGATCGGTAGTTTGATCCATTCTGCTTTGCGAGGTCGCACTCGCGCCACGAACAAGGTTTGCTTCGGCATCGATGATCTCTTTCCAGGACTTGAGCGCCGCCTGCGGAGCACTCAGCTGCTGGACGTAAAGCCGCAACCAGTCGGACCCCCGTCGGCTACTGCTGCCAAGCTCTGCGGTGATCGCAGCGGGGTCAACTTTTTGTGGTTCGTCCTGACGGTCTTTCGATCGCAGCAAAGCTGTTGCTGCAGTGCGGGAGACGTACTCGACCGGATCAAACCGCACAATGCGACAAAGAGGTGCTACGTTGTCGGAGCGCGGCATTCCTGCAAGTTGCTCGATGATCTTAACCCGTTGATCATCCGACTGCTTTCCATAGTCACTGAACTTGGAGCGAATAGCGGGGGGATCATCCGCGTCAACCCAGGGGATCGAAATCTTTCCCAGCAAGTATCCAGCCGCAGCCGCAATCTCCGGATCGACATGGCTGATTGATGCGTGCAGCTTGTCAAAGGCAGGAATCCCGATCTGGCGAAGTTGCTGTTGAGCCCGCCGCCTTTCGACGTACCGCTGGCTACCTAGTTGAGAGATCAGTCGGTCGAGCAACTGCAGTTTGGCAGAGTCGGCCTCTGCCGCCGCCGGGTCGAGACCAACGCGCCGCGCATCGTCGGCGCGAATCACGGAGGTGAGCAGCACGAAGCCCAGCAGTGGCAAAAGAATCGATTTGGCTAACGTCATAATAGGTTGGAACAACGATGAACACCGGGGGCGAACACACAAACTCACAACTTAATCCCGCTCTTCGATTTTTTGGATGTACTTGCGCATCCGCTCCACCTCATCGGTTACGTGGCGAAGTCGCAGCATGTTCTCAATCCGTTTGAGAAGTTCTACCTTATTGACAGGCTTTGACAGGAAATCGTCGGTTCCCGCCTCTACCGCGCGTTCAATATCACCAAGTTCGTTGAGTGCCGTGACCATCAGAATCATGATTCCACTGGTGGCAGGGTCGCTCTTGAGCTGACTGCACACTTCGAACCCACTGAGCTTGGGCATCATGATATCGAGCAGAATCAGGTCCGGCTGAAAGGAACTGACCTTCTCGAGTGTCTCCTGGCCATCCACTGCGACCGCCGTCTCCACGTCGAGACCGCTCAAATATGCGTCAAGCAGTTCTATATTCTGCTCGTTGTCGTCAGCGATGAGTATGCGACTGCTGGGGGTGTCGTCCATTACGGTGGTCGTTCTTACGAGGAATGGAGATAAGGAAACGAAGGATTACTCAAGCCGTCACGCTGTCGGCAGTTAACTCCGCAGTCGGAACCGGGAACTGCTGGCAGAGTTCGCCCACCTGGGCCCGAATCGTGCTGTGGAGCACCTGGTCGTCAGGGCTCCTTAGCCCCTTGAGCATCCAGGCAGCAATCGTGCGCATCTCGGCAGGTCCCATACCGCGGGTCGTCAACGCAGGCGTTCCCACACGGATACCGGAGGGATCCACCGGTTTGCGCTGGTCATAGGGAATCATGTTTTTGTTGACAGTGATAGCGCAACAATCGAGTACCTTTTCGGCGATTTTTCCACCAATGCCCAGCGGAGTAACATCGACCAGTAGCAGGTGGTTGTCGGTACCCCCACTTACCAGCGACAAACCACCTGCCAGGAGGGCGGCAGCCAGTTCCTGGGCATTGTTCATGACTTGCTGGCAATAGGTTTTGAACTCGGGGCGGAGCGCTTCGTCAAAACAGACGGCTTTGCCGGCGATCACGTGCATCAGCGGCCCTCCCTGGATGCCAGGAAAGACTTTGCTGTTGATCGCTTTGGCATATTCCTGTTTGGCAAGACAAATGCCACCGCGTGGGCCACGCAAAGTCTTGTGCGTGGTCGAAGTAACAAAGTCAGCCACCGGTACCGGATCGTCATGCAATCGGGCAGCTACCAAACCAGCGTAGTGGGCCATATCGACGAGTAACTTGGCATCAACTTCGGCGGCGATTTCCGCAAATTTCGCGTGTGGGATCTCGCGCGGGTAGGCACTTGCACCCGCCACAATGAGTTTGGGTCGAAGTTCGCGGGCAAGCCGGGCAACCTGGTCAAAGTCGATTCGATGGGAATCGCGCAACACACTGTAGCTATGGAAGTTGTAGAGCATGCCCGAAATGTTCAATTTCATGCCGTGCGTGAGATGGCCCCCATGGGCCAGGTCCAGTCCCAAAACAGTATCACCGGGCGACAACACCGCCAGGTAGATCGCCGTGTTGGCTTGGGACCCTGAATGGGGTTGGACATTGGCGAACTCGGCGCCAAACAACGCTTTGGCCCGATCGCGGGCCAAATCCTCGACAACGTCGACATATTCGCACCCACCGTAGTAGCGTCGCCCTGGATAACCCTCGGCATACTTGTTGGTCAACACGCTGCCGACCGCCTGCATCACGGCCGGGCTGGTGTAGTTCTCGCTGGCAATCATTTCCAACCCACTCTGCTGACGCTCAATTTCGTCGGCCATGGCGGCCCACAGTTGGGAATCATGTTGAGCAAGATAATTCATTGGAAATGAGGGGCTCCAGGTGAAAACAGCAGGATGAAGGCTACCCTTCATTGTTGAATTGGGTCCGAGCAGTGTCAATCGGAGTGCCCGATCGCGATTGAGGTCACCGATCGTGTTGGATCGTCACGCGGAGTGTGCCGTCATTGTCGCTAAGGCGGCCTGGTGAGTCATTCACACTTAGATAAAGCGTACCGTCATGCTGGGGGCGGACAGTTGTGTCCAAACCGAGCACCCATGGTTCGAGAAAATGGGCAGCACGTGATGGTTTCCCGCCACCAGGGTCGATCGCGCCCAGCAACACCCCAAGCGGATTTCCGCGATGATACTCCAGCGACACTCCGCCAGGCTCACACCACCAGGGTCCCGTCTCGTCCGCGAAAATCTGGTACCGCCCGCGCGCCAGGATCCGGTAGGTTTCTCCCGATTTCAGCAGCAGTTCTGAGGACTGCCAACCCCGATCGACACGCAGGTCAACCGTTTCACTGCCAGCGATCGGCTTTCCGGGCTGAAAATCGATCGCCGTTCGCTGAATGTCGTGCCCGTGGTCAAGCGTGGCCACGAAATTTTGCCACTCGATCGAAAGCTCATCCCAATCGTCAGCGAAGAGATTGCGAACCCGCGTGTTGAAAGCAGGATCGTGCACGTGGGCGAGTAAAGAGCGAAATCGCTCACGATAACGCGGATGATCGTCCAACAAGCGTGCGGCAGCCCAACACCATGCGTAAGCTTTGTTATCGAGAAATTTCCGGTTGTCGGTGGCTAGAACCGCAGGCAGCGCCGGCGCCTGGCGGTCTGCAAAGGCATCTTGAACCAGCTTGATGCGGCCAAGCATGGGCACCTCGCTCGGCGAAGTTGGCAGGTGGCGAAGCACAAGTTTGCCACTTGCCCGATCCAACCGATGGGTTGCCAACAGCTCGGCCATGCCTTCCATGAACCAGCCAGGACCACAACGCCCCAGCTGCGTTGCCATGAAAGCATGGGTCCCTTCGTGCAACAGCAAGTGGCGACGGTAGTACGGGGTCGGTTGCTCATACAACCAGACTTCGTGACCCAGCGTAAATCCATGGCGAAAACCGTCGTTCCCGGGCGGCATGAGACCAACCGCATCAAACCTGGTACGATCCTGAATCAAATACGCCCGTATCCGCCAATCGCTGGTTCTAGATCGGTCAACCCCGAGGGCATCAGCCCACTGGGGAACTGCTTGATCAAAAAAGGCCGGGAGTTGATCCACCTCGGCATCGGCAGGGAGATCGGTGTAGAGCGTGAGATGCTTACTTTCGACCTTGCGGATCCCGGCGGCACCGATGCGGGTTTCATCCACTCCAGGGACCTGGGCCAACAGCTGGGGCGCGAGCAGAACCACGATCCACAGGCTGACCCGGCAAGTTGAGAAAGTGCATTGAAAAGTCATTTGATTGCCCGCGGTCAGGATTTGGCTGCCACTTGGGAAGTGGCTGCCCTACGGACCGAACAGTTTCTGAAGCGCTTTGTTAAGCTCTCCGCCCAGTTCCTCGCCGAGCGCGCCGCCAGCCACTCCGCGGAGAAGCTGCGTGGAAAGCGCCGTCACTGCGCTGGCATCGACAGCAGGACGTGAAAGCGTGCCGCGCACAGGGATCGTTACCACCTGACCGAGCAATCCGGCGAGCCACGGCACATCGGCCACCCAATTGTCGGGGATCGGAATCACAACTGTTAAGTCAAGTGTTTGGTTCAAACCAACCGAGCCCTGTGAGCGTACAACCACGTCACCGACGTGGAACTCCAAACCTTCATGATACACGCGCCCGCCGACAAGGCGGAACGGAACGGCGCAATCGCGGATTTCCAGCAGCTTCCTGGGAGGTCGATTCACCAAAGCCTGCGGATTTCGGTTCTTGAGCAGATCCTCGACAGTCTGAGCCAGGCCGACCCATTGTTCGGTCGACGACCCGGGCAAAACATCGATCGTATGAATCTCTAACGTACCCGCCACATCTGCTTGCTGGCCATCGGCAAGTGGCACACGAGCTGCTGCCAAATCCATCGAAAAAAGACCTTCGCTCTGGGTTGCATCCGCCAACACAGGTGCGATGTATTTGAGCATGACATCGCTCACTTCGGGTGAGACGTTGACGTTGGTGAACAACTCCCCGGGAGGCAAGGTCAGCTCACCAGGGGGTGGAGCGATGTTTAGCACCGGCGCCGTTGAAAAGCGTCCCTGTGCCACGGCAAAATCAAGCGGGGCAAATCGAATGCTGCCGCCGGCAAGTTCGCCTTGCGCAACCCCGGGACCCAGTGTCAGACCGAACACCCGGGCACCCTGCCATGGCGCGGCAAATTTTGCGCGCAAGGCCTGGGCCCAGTGATCAGCGGACGTTGAGACAAGTCGCGCCGGCACTGCCGGATTCGAATTCACGCCAAGCACAGGGCCAACCACATCGAATGTGGCTTGTTCGCGACCCTCAAACTCGACCGCGGCACCTACGTATGGCTTGATGAGCGCCGTAATCCGGGCCAGGTCATAGTCGAGCGTGCCGCGAAGGTTGACATCACCGGTTGTTTGCAAACGAGCCACCGTCCCGCTGGTCGTCATCGTGAGGGTTTGCGAATTGATTTGCAGTGCGTCGAGCGAAAGAAGTCCCACTTGTTTTTGGTACGTTGTCTGCCCGGTGACTGTAAGAACGGGTTCCTGCCAAATGGTTTCGTAGCCACCCCGGGGTTGAAGCTGAGCTAGCGCCAAGTTGTCTGCCTGGAGATTGAGGTCGGCACGGACCTGTTTCTGGCTTCCCTCAAACCGCAGGTTGCCCGTCACCATGCCACTGGTTTGCCAGGTGGAACGCTGGCCTGGGATACTCCGCAGCGAGCCAAGTCTGGCCACATCGGCCCGCACTGCCAGCGTTCCCAAGGCCATGGGCAACCCCTCGTCGGGGAGTACCACCTGCACGTCTCGGCCCGCAACCGCGGCAGTGCTGCAAACGAATTGCAGCTCTCGGGAAACGAGTTGGCGCTGCCTGCCATCCCAACGCAAATCGCCAGTCAGTTCGACGCGTGGCTCATTGATTTGCCAGCCTGACCCGACCCCGTGGAGATTGGTCACTATGAATTTGCAACTCGAAACATCGAGCTGATCTGCCGCCAGGCGAAGCTCTGTGTTCAAATCGAGTTCACCATCCACTTGCCACGCAGTCGTGTTGACGATTGGGTGGGCCCGCGCGAGCCACCGCCCGACGTGTCCCTGGGCACGAATGGCTAAAGACCAGAGCGGAGACTCTTTCTTGAAGTCGATCACACCCTGTATCGTGGCGTCGAGCGTATCGTCCTCGGCACGCAGCTGCAACTCACCCGCATCCATTCGGACAAGCCGCCCAGTTTGATCGAGTGCCCCCTGGACCGTGGTGGTAATCTGCAGTTGCGGTTCCTCCCAAACGGTGGTGCCACCCGATTGAAGGGAAAAACGATCGAGGCGAAACGAACTGTCAGCCGCAAATTTCCCATCCGCAGTTTTCTGCCACACCACCTGCGCGGTGCCGGTACCGGCAGGTTGCCACGCGCCCAAATCAATAAACTGACCAAGCTGCCGGGCCAGCCGGCTGAGATCAAACTGGGCTTCTGCCCGAAGATCCTGCGCATCGCCCTGGGCGGTAATTCGGCAAAAGTCCGCCGCGCATTCAAGCCGGTCGATGCGGAACTGGTGACCCCCGAGCATGGTCTCGAAGTCGATACGAATTGGCTGTTCCCACCGCAAGACTTGTCCGTGGCTCGTCGCTGCGAGTTGGGCGGCGTCCAAGGAGCCCGAAAGCTGGTGCCCCCCCTCCAGTGGTTGGTTGCGAATCGCGAGGTTCAACGCTCCGGAAGTGATGGTTGTCCCTGGAAGAATATGGAGGGTGTTGGGAAGCATCTCGGCAAGCCTGGCCAGATCAAGATTGCCCTGCAGGGTAAAGTCTTGTGGAACGATCACGTCGCGCGATGTTCCACCGGTCAGGGAGGCCCATTCGACGGTCCCTTGAGCGGTCAGCGTGCCAATTTCCGAGCGACAGGCAAGTTCGTTGATCAAAACCTCTCCGCCCTGCGTGTAGATGTTCCAGGGGGCATCGACACGCCGCAAACGAAAACGGTCGGCGGCGAGGCTTGCGGCGGTAAAATCAAGCTCCTCAATCGTGAGATTGCCACTCGAGGCAAACCGGTCCGGCAATATCCCGATCCCCGCCTTGAGATCATGTCCGGCTGGCAAAGCATGACCAGCTGGCCAAGTGGCGAATCCTTCCGTGGTAAGCCAGCCGAGCAACTGTGGCCGATCTGTCACATTTTGCAGCCAAGGAGTCAGTGGCCCCATCGGCACGCGATTGCAACGGCAATCAAGCCGGTTGAGGCCTTCGGGTGTCTGCCCCAACCTAATGGCAAAGCAGCCTTCAGCGACGTTGCCTGCGGAATCGACCGGTGGCGCCGGGTTGACAGGGTCCTTTCCCGGAGCGACCCGGCCGGAGGCTGTGAGGGCCATCAATCCCTGGTCAGATTGACCCGACCTGAATTCGGCATTGGTGTTTTCGACGCGCCAAGTTTGACCGGTCGCCGTATCCTCCACGACGACCGCTGCGTTGGTAACGCGAACCACCGCTTGAATCTCCGACGGCAACTCGAGGAAGGAGGACTGTTGCTCTGCGATCGGCTCATTGTGCGACTTCCGCAGGGCCTGGAGAACGTCTTGCCAGTTGCTTCCATCGGGGCGAACGCGAAGGTAGACCACCGGTGATTCGACGGAAACTGTCCCCAAGCTTCGCGGGTTTCCCAACAACGCCAGTGGTGAGCGATCGATCTTCACCACGCTGGCGGTGAACAACGGTTGACCGGCCGAATCGTTTAGCTGTAGGTCGTAGATGGCCGAGGGCGCAAACCAACTGATCGAAGCCCCGCCGCTTGTGAGGCGAAGTCCGTCGTGGGGAACCCATAGCTGTAAACATTGATTCCGCAAACTGGACTTGGCAATCAGCACCGGTAAAAGCGCGACGACGATCGCCAGCAACAGCAATACCGACAACACCCGGGGAAGGACTCTTCCCGGCCGATTCGTGGTGGCAAGTTTCGACATCAAGAAGATCCGTGGAGGTTTGTAGTGGTCACCGTGCAACCACAGAGAAATGCTTCCGGGGCAGCGGATTGCAAAGACCGGCATTCTAGAAATTCAGGCCGTTTCAGGCCAGCAAGACTGGCCCGGCAAAATTGCGGCATGCTAGCATACAATCGGGCCTACAACTCGAAGTTAAACGTCCGAGTCACGTAGCGCCAGAGACGCTGGCCCAGCGTACGGGGTGCCGTTTTAATCCTGGCCTGGCCAACGAGCCCGACTCGGAGGATGTCATCGTCTGGCAGGGCCGCAACCGCCTCGTAATACGGCTTAAGGGGGCGATCGGCACCGGTCTGATCCATCTGGCTGGGAATATTGCCGCCATGAAGCCCGGAGAGACGTCGGGGGGTTTCCTTGAGGTTTTCGGCCGACTTCTGCTCGATCTGGCTGGTGTAGATGTGGTCTGCGGACTGATCGAGCATGATGTCAACTTCTTGCCCCTTTTCGACCAGGGCAATGTCGTTCTGATCAATCACCATGCGTGCTTCGAGACGTTGGGGGTCCCCAATCAGGCAGAGCTTGGTACTGGGCAACAATACGGTTCCGCGGTTTTCCGGATCCAAGGGCGATCCGGACCAACTGGGCAAGCGACGGTCGTCATCAGGGGGTTCTGGCAGCCGTGGTGGAGCCATGACCACACCCGCTTCGGGCGCAACGATGCGGAGCCGGTCTGCATCGAGTCTCAATTGCTCGAGGTTAGTTTCAACCGACTGCAACGCCTTGTTTGTTTGGGCAAATTCACCCGCGGAACGTCGTGAGTCTCCTCCGAGCTTACGGAGGCTGGCAAGTCGTGTTTGATACCAGCGTCGCTCCCCTTCTTTTTCGGCAATTCCGAGCTCGTTGTCGATATTCGAGAGCCAGGCCAGCAACTGCCCTTTTTCGACGACGTCACCAGGCTTTACGCGCACGTCTTCCAACACACCGGGAACTTCAACATAAACAATAGCGGGATCACGGGGATGAATTTCCAGGCTGCAAAACACTCGGGCGGGAAGTGGAATGAACATCACTCCACTAATAACCACCGCGATTACCACGATCGTCGTCACCATGCGGGCACGTTTCACTTTTCCTAATCTCCCTGGTACTGAAAGGAACTTGTAAAACTTCCAGAACGGCTGCACGATCAGACCGTAGAGTGCTGCAACGGCAATCATCTGGCCGATGATTTTCAAACCGTAAGGCTCAAAAACCCTGTTCAGGAAAAACAAAATCGAGAAGACAATGACCCAGCGATAAATGGATGCCGCCACGGTGTAGAGGGCAAAGAGACCCTGCTTGCGCTTGGGCAGGAAGGGATCTTCCGGCTCTTCCAGGCCCAAACACCAGGAGCCGAGTTTGCGGCTTAAGATCGCATTGGCTTTTTGGCGGAGATTGGGAATTTCGAGAATGTCGCTGAGGATGTAGTAGCCGTCGTATCTGAGGAGTGGATTGGCATTGAACAGAATGGTACTCACCGAGCAGATGAACATCACGTTGAGCGCAAAATAATGCAGTGCACCTGGATTGGTAAACCACCAGATAAATGTACCAATCGAGGCGAGCACCAATTCGACGAATATTCCTGCCGCGCCAATAAATGCGCGATGCCAACGGTTTGGCAGCATCCACGAATCGGAAACATTGCAATAAAGGCACGGTGTCAGCACGAGAAACATCACACCTATTTCATGACACTCACCGCCGAAATGTTTGCACGAGAGCCCGTGACCAAACTCATGCACAATCTTGGTCACTGCCAGGGTCAACCCCAGCCAGAGCCAATTCTGGGCAGCGAAGAAGGATTGAAACGACGGCAATCGTGACTGGAACGTCTGAAATTGCACCAGCACAAGCGTCAACGCACTCAACACCAACAGGCAACTAATGAAGAAAGCAGGCTTGCCAAAACACCAGCGAAAATAGGGATAAATGATGTTCAGAATCGAATCGGGGTCAAACCCCTTGAAACGAAACGCCAGGATGTTGGTCATATTGGCCAACCGCTGCTTGCCGGTACGTTCCTTGCCCCGCTTGCTGAGTTGGACACCTTGACCAGCCACCCCGGTGATCACCAACCCGCTACGGTGCAGCATGCCGATGAACTGTTGTAATTCGTCCGGTTGAATCGTCTGGGGGGGAAAGTCGTTGGCAAATTGCTCAGCAATTTCCTCCAGGCTTGATTGACCATCGAGCATTTGCAGGATGGAAAATTCTTCTTCCTCAAACCGGAAATACTGCAATCCGATCGGCTCTTTCACAACCCAGTAGGTACGGCCCTGATACCGGTGCTTTCTTGCGATCAGGTCAGGCCGTGCGCGGATCGACAGCTTGCGGCTGGAACTCGGAACCAAACTTTCGGCCAGGGTTGCCATAGAAGCTTTCGAAGACTGCGAAGTTCCGACGTACCACCTGCCGACCCGATCGGCAGGCCCCACGAGCGCGGCAAATTTCCCGACCAATCGCCAACTGCACAGGAAAACTTGTCGCTGGAGCCGGCACTACGGACGACTGGTCGGAAACACTATTTGACCCGGTCGCTGAGCAGAACTTTCTCTGCCGTACCGAGGTGGATGGTCATGGTGGCCTGCACCCCAGGGTGGATTTTCCAGTTACCGTC
>Ga0315336_1002036_pt1 | contig 33590 bp, 35 predicted proteins | sample ASW5metaG_FD_204512 | JGI IMG/M metagenome (GOLD analysis project Ga0315336, IMG submission 204512) | Ammonia-oxidizing marine archaeal communities from Monterey Bay, California, United States - ASW #5 | ecosystem: Environmental > Aquatic > Marine > Intertidal zone | place: USA: California...
ATACCGCAGCGCGGCGTTCATGATGTGGTTCTGCGGGCCGGAGTTCATCTGGACGAGGAACGCCGACAGATCCAGGAAGTCCTCGAACTGGCGGAGCCCCTGCTCGCTCAGCCGAGAGAGGTAGTACGAATCGGAGTGGGCCAGGCCGGCGACCTCCCAGGTGCGGATGCGGTCTGTGTCGGGCTGGCGAGCCGGTGGGAACGGAAGTCCGAGGGCGAACAGATCGGTCTCGGTCTCGACCTGAAACACCGGGATGTCGAGGTCGGTGCGGATCGCCGCGGTGTCGGGCACCTCACCGCCCGCCATGGTCTCGCCGGTGAGCGGTGCGCCCGAACCGTTGCGGCTGTGAATGAGTATCCCGTCGTACACCTCGGCCACCGGTTGCACCGCGTTGGTGTAGGTGAGTAGACGGAAGGCGCCCTGCGACTCTCCGGTGGCGAGCAGCCGATCAACGCCCAGCCCGTCCAGAGGGTCGACCGCGCCGGGGGCGCGCAAGGCGGCGCCGACCTGGGAGAAGATGTCGTAGGAGAAGGCATCGCCGGGGTGGACGAGATCGCCGTAGCGGACGGGGTCCCACGCCTGCAGGCCGAGTGCGCCGGGGCCAAACGGGCTGTCGACGCCGTCGCCGGTGATCCCCACCGCCTGAGCCGACACACCGACCCAGGTGTAGCCGCCGCGGAGGAGCTCCTCGGACGCAAACACGAAGTCGATGTCGATGTCCACATTGGAGCTCACGTTGAGCCACTCCACGACCGTCGTGCCGTTGTATGCGCCAGCGTCGGCAGGCCGTCGCACGAGGATCCGGGTCGCGAACGGTTCCGTCGCGGCGACGCTCACGTCCCACGCGCCATCGGTCCCCCACTCGCCGACGGCCTCGTAGGAGACCGCGTCGCCCGAAACGAAGTACTCCTCCTCGATGTAGCCGCGGGCCTCGAGGTCTATGGGTGTCGCGGTCTGCGGGATGCCTGCGCCGGTGGTGATCGGCCCGGTGATGGTAAGCACGTCTTCCTCCGGGGGTGGGTCTGCGCTGGTGTCGTCGCGCGTCGTCGGTTCGGTAGTCACTGGTGGAGCGGTGGTTGTCGTGGTGACGGGCTCGGAGGGCTCGTCGGCGAGGGGGCCGCCGTCATCGGAACAGGCAGCCGCGATCAGCGCGATGCTCAGCATCAGCGAGCCGGCGATTCGCCTCGATGGGGTCGTCATATCCGGTCCGTCCTCGTGAAGTAGCGCCGTCGGAGGATCTGACTACACCGCACCGGATCCAACAAATCGGAGCGGGCTTTCGACAACCGGCTTCGGTGGAGTGCGAATCTACGCCTTGCCTGCGGCAAGCAGTGCATCGTCGAGCGATTGGGTGACTCCGAGCTCCGTTGCCCAGCGCCGTAGATACGCGGCGTCGAGATCCTGGAGGGAGAGCACCGCGACCACGTCGCGGAACTGACGCTCCGAGTCAGACCGGGAGCGCCATTCCAGCTTCGCCAGCACTGTGTCCTCCGCTGTGGCGATGAAAAGCCTCACCCCGCCAACGACCGCCAGCTGGCGTCGACCGAACTCTTCACGGCTGAACGGACGATCCTTCCGCACGATCAGATCAACTTTCCACCCCGTCTCGATGTCGATCACGTTGCACATGTCGCGTCGGCGGACCGCCTCGACGGCATCGTCCACGTAGTACCGAGACCGATCGAGAGCCGCGACGAAGCGCCCGATCGACTCGAGAGTCGGGTCTATGACCATGTCAACGTCGCGGGTCATTCTCGGCTCACCATGGAAGCTGCTCGCCATCGAACCCGCCAACATATGAGGAATCTCGGCTTCGTCAAGGAGAGCGACGACCGTCCTCAGGAACTCGAACTGCATCGAGCCACACGATCCGCAAGGTCGTCACCGTGCAGAAGTCGCAACCATTCGAAGGCGACCTCTGCGTCGGTCCAGTCAGGGCGGCGGGTCTGAATGCCCGCGACCGCAAGGAGCTTCGCCTCGTCGGCCATCTCGAGCGCGTAGACCAGCCGATCAGCGCCCGTCATCGACGCGAAGATGCCCGACAAACGACGCCGTAGGTCGGGTGAAGTGTCCATCGCGGCCATGCAACAACTGTAGACGCCCGCGCTGACACTGCTCGATTGCCCGCTCAGGCGCCGGATTGGCCGGCTAGCGCCGAGGCCGACTCGTTCCGTAGTCCAGAACTACTCGCTCCGGGTCCTCTCCCTCAGCGGCATCCAGCGTGTGAGTTAGGGTCTCACAAACGGCGGTTTGGCATGTGGAGGGACCGATGTGACCTGTAGACGGTGTTCTAACAGTGGCGTGTGCTCGACTTGCGGCGGAAAGGGACTCACGGGCGGCGGGATGACGAATCCGAAGAACTGCCCTGAGTGCAATGGCGCCGGGAAGTGCAACACGTGCAAGGGCCGTGGCTAGCCGAGGTCCCTCGGCCAGCAGAAACCGCTCCAACTGCTACCGGGGTCGAGCAATCATCACACGGGACCTAAAAGACGCCCGCGTATTCCGTCGGCTCTCGCCAATCGGCCCTAGGGGCGTCTGGACTGTGGGATGGAGACAAATTCAAGACTCCCGCCGCCATTGCAGGCATAGGAACGGGCACGTGCGTCCAACGGAAGCGGTTTGATGTCTACGACGGCACATCGACGACTCGTTGCGTACGCCGATCGTGCCGCCAAGGACACGTCCATCCCAGCGAAGCGGTTAGTTGACGAGCGGGTCGAGCTAGTAAGGACCAAGGGCTTCTTTGGCTTGTCAAGGATGAAGCGGCAGGCGGTTCGACGGGAAGTTCTTGTGGGATGGGAACTGTGGAGCAATCACATGAGAGTCATGGAGCGCAGTGATCCGAGGGCTACATGGCTTGAGGTCACGAGTCGCGCGCTCCTGTGGCTAGCTACAGACGGCCGCCTCATGCACGTCGAGCGCGAAGAGACGCTTGAGGCCGGGCATTCGACATCGAGGATCATCGCAGCGGAGGAGGCCACCGCAGGTCAGCTTCAAGATCCCGACTATCGCTGGTATGGACGCACACACAGCGCTCACGGCGAGAAGACGACTACATACGAGCGAGGCGAGACGCTCTACAGCGGAAAGCCATACGTCGGGGTCTCGGCCGCAATCACTCGAATCGTTCAACCAGCCAAGCGGCACTGACATCGTGCCGCAGTGAAGGCAACTCCGCGCGGTAGCCGAAGCTACCCTTCCTTGAATCTTCCGCGCGGTAATCCCGGCTACGGAGCGGGCATGCCGTAGTGAGTCGGCTGATGGCCTACTTGGCAATAGACCCGCAACGGCACCAGAGCACATCCCAGTACCAAGTCGGCGAAACAAGAGTCCGCTCGGAGCCGGATGAGCTCGCTACGCCCGACCGAGGATCGCTGGCATGAGAAAGCCGGCGGCGGCGCCAGCCGGTCCGAAGAACCAAAGCCCTGGTTCGGGTCCTCCGGCGAGCGAGAAGACCCCTATCGCCAGCACTGCCCCAACAATGAACCCCGTTCGGGCCGTATCCTGGGTCTCGTCGGAGAAGTAGAGGGGCGAGCGTCCAGCGAGCCCAGCAGCATCGCGCCGCCCAAGTAGCGCTGTAGCCGTCACGATGAGCACGCCGAACAGGGCCGACCAGAGCAGGAGCTCCCTAAGGCCGTCGCCGTAGCGTTGTTCACCGTCGTCGCCGTAGCCAGCCCAGATGGTCGTAACAAGCGAGAGCGGAATGAAGTAGCCTGCCCAAACCGCTGCAGCCGTTCCCGCGTTGACAGCGATCTCCTTGAGCGTTGGCCCCCGAGCGCCGGGAGTAGCTTGCGCGTGATTGTGCGGGCCGAGGCTGGGGGCGTGACTCACCGGCGCTATTGGAGGAGTCGCCGCTGTTGGAGGACTCAGAGATCGCGATGGTCCAGCGGGTGCGTGTGCAGCAGGCGCGCTCGGAGGCGGGGAGCTGGCGGGCCAGGTCTGTGCACCGGTCACCGGTCGTTCAGCCGGGCGTCGCGAGGAAGCGGACTTCGCTGCTCTGTCGAGCCCCTCGGCGAGCTCGACCAAGGATGGCCTCTGCCGTGCGGCGCCAAGGGCCCGTTCGAGCAAGCCACTCAGCTCGCTACGTGCCCTCCCCGGTGACGGACGGGTCGCACCATGGTCCTGTTCAATCGTCCGAACCGCAAGAAGAGCGAACTTGAACGTATCTGACTCTATGGTCGCGAGAGCTTCACCAGCCGGAACTGCCCAACCCGGAGTCTCGAGTTGGGGAGTCGCGGAGTGTCCTTGAAAACACACCGCATCACAGTCGATGAAGAACACACTCGGACCTTGGTCGAGAGCGAACAGTACGTTCTTCGGGGAGAAGTCCCCGATCACGATTCCGTGCCGGTGCATGAACTCGAGCGCTCTTGCCAGTGTCGACAGAAGCTCGAGTCGCTCTCGCGGAGCAACCGCAAGCCCGCGTTTCGTCAAGTACGCGTCCGGATTGAGGAGGTGTTGGAACTCCGCGAGCGCCCGGTCTACTTTCCCGGACGGCAACACCCAATCAAGGTAGAAAGCGTCGGGAACAGCCGGCATGACGAAGCCGGCGATCGAGCTGTCCTTGCGCACTGTTGCGCAGGGCCAAGCTGCCTGATTGATGAGACGGCTCCCGTCGCTATGCGACAGGGCGACAAGGAACTCTGTCATCGAGCGCAAGACCTGCACGTCGAAGGTTCGCAAGCTCCGGGATCGGTACTCCTTGTACACGGCATTGGCGACGTGCGACAACCGCACTCGCGGAGCGGTGTAGACCACGCCCTCTCCTCCAGCACCCAGCCTGCTCAGCTGCCCGAGTTCACTTCGTTCCAGGACAGGGGGGCCGCCGGAAGTCTCAGATCTGTCGGTCACCCGCTCACCGCCACCTCGGCAGACAACACCCTGCACAAGGAGTCCGGCTGGGCACGCCGATAGACAGCGCACGCTTCCTCGGCCTCGGCTGGAGACTCGAACCAATCTCCGTAGTGGACAACCCACTCGCTCGGTATGCCTGCCTCTACTCCGTCAGAGAGCCTGATACCAAGATGCCAGTCGGTACCCGCTACTTGCGTGAAGATGTCGTTGGCGACCGCAGCAAAAGATTCGGCGTCAGCGCGGCTGATCTCCGACATGCGGACGCTTGATAGGAATGCAAAGTGTCTCTGCTCCAGTATTGCTGGCGCAACGCTCGATTCGGGAGGCGGTGCCAGGGGAGTGGCCTGAGCCGGGTCGGCGCTCGGGACCAACGCACCAACGACGACGAGCCCCGCAAACAGGGCTACCACGCCCCCCGCCCACAGTTTGGGGACCGACCAGCTTGACCTCGCAGCTAGCAACCGGCTCCCCAGAAGGCCACCAGCAATGATGCATAGCACCGATCCCGCTGTTGTCCACCAGACGAGAACTCCGTCATCCAGTTGGCCAAGTGTCGAGTCGAACCACCGATTGACGGAGACATCCCACTCTTGAGACCAGAAGGGGTCGACGTCGACGAATCCCTCAGGATCGCCCAATGCGAATAGGGCGCCAGCCGCAAGAGGAATCGCAAGCCCGAAAGGCGCGCGCCGGCGCGGCGTCACAAAGCTCGTCAACACGGCGACGATCAGAAGGAGTGGGGCGATGCGAGTCAGTCCGATCGTAAGAATTCTGTCCGTGAGATGTCGCGAGTACTGATCGCTGTTCAAGTGCTTTAACCCAAGAACGACTACGAAGGAGGCCGTCGCCACGATCCAGTTGAACGGCACCGCGGCGACTCGCGCGCCGAGATTGGCATTCTCGCCACTGTTCGCTTGCGGAGCCACTGGGCTCGGCGGTGCTTGCGGCGTTGCGATCGTTGACGGTCGCCGTGCGTTGGTCGGCGGTGGTCGCTGGACGGTTGCAGCAACCGGGGATGGGGCGCCTCCAGCCCCGAAGACCCTCGGCGGCGCGGGTTGGCTGACCGTCTTCGGCGCCCGTCGTTCTGTGTCGCTGAGGGCTCCCTGAAACTCAGCGATCGGAGGACGAGCAGAAGCACGTGATCCGAGCGTTTCTTTGAGGAGTGATCGAAGCTGCTTCGGGACGAAGCCGGGAAGATCTGCGACGTCAATGCTGGTCTGGTGGCCAGCGAGCAGCCGAAGCGTAAGAAGCGCCAGCTTGTAGACGTCTGCCTCCGTTGTCGCCAGCTCCTCTCCGCGAGGAATCTCCCAGCCGGGTGTCTCGAGTTGTTTCGTAACCGAGCTGCCTTGGAACCGAAAGGCATCACAATCAATGAAGTATGCGGCAGCTTGTCGACCGTCGAGCGAGAAGAGTGTGTTCTTAGGTGAGAAGTCACCTACGACAACATCGTGCTCGTGAAGATGGTCGAGCGCCTCAGCTGTTGCGAGCAGCAACTGGACTCTCTGCTTGTCCGTCATGCTAATGCCTCGCTTTGCGAGGAACGAGTTGCCGTTCAACAGATGCTGGAACTCCGCAAGTACGCGATCTGTCTTGCCACTCGGCATCCGCCAGTCAACGTGAAACTTCTTTGGCACGGCGGGCATGACAAACCCAACCGGCTCGCCAGCCGACTCCACAACTCGGCACGGCCAAGCCGCGTGCCCGATTAGCCGCTCGCCATCGGCACCGCCGAGGGTCGAGAGATAGTCCGTCATGCCCTGCAATACACTCGAGTCGAAGTTGCCTACGATCTCTGGGCGATACTCCTTGAACACCGCGCCCTCGGCATGTGAGAGCTTGATACTCGGAGCAAGGTAGACGACACCCTCCCCACCCTTCCCAATCTTTCGAATCAAGCCCAACGAGGCGCGCTCAATCGGCGCTGAGCGCTGCCCGCGAAAGACTGAGTGGTTCACTCTTGTTCAAGCGGCCATACGGCAACGAGTGTGCGATCGTCGTCGAATGTCTCGCGTGAGAAGTCGAGCAAGTGCGCGAACTCGAGAGGCGCGGGAATACGCCCTAGCAGCGAATCGCTGAACAGTCGGCCAACCTCGCCATTCCCAGTTCCAAGCGGGTCGCCGAATCCATCTGTGCCCAGCAAGAGCACGTGCCCGGGTTTGATCAAGCACCGGGTAGGACTCAGCTCAGAAGGCAACCGCGGCAAGCCGCTCACCGAGTGTGAGACGACGGCGGCCTCCGAATCCTTTCCGCCCACTGCAGATTCGAATCCCTCCGGAGACAGCACCCACGCACCCGAGTCGCCCACACCAACGATCTCAGCCTCCGCCCCTGTGGCATCGAATGTAATATCCGCGGCGACCAGGGTCGATGCGACCACACGCTCGGCAGCCTCAGCAGTCCGCTCGGTCCCAAGGGCGGACGAGGCTTGTTCAACCATCGCCCACGCGGCGGACCGAACGACCTCGGCCCAGTCGATCCGAGTTCCGGTCGTCTCTCGATAGTGATTCTCGGCGGCCTGAGTCACCCATCGTGCAGCGACCGTGGCACCGAGATGTGATTGGTCGGCGCTCGATACTCCATCCGTGACTGCGACGACCATACGGCCCTCGCCGATCATGGTGACCGACATGTCGTCTTGACGGGGCCGCCCGTCATGGCGATGGCCGTAGCCCCGCAACGAGGCAGCTCGAATGGCGTAGTGGGATTCCCCCCACGCGTCGATGACCGTGTCCGGCCGGTAGGGCCCGACCCTGTGCAAGGCCGCCGTAGGAATCGATTCGAAAACCGGAATCGGCGCCCCGACTACGACCGGATGCTCGACCCACCACCTACCGTCGCCAAGCTGTCGGGCTGGTGCCCGGCGTTCGAGGTCTCGGGCGGCCTTTCTCTCCGCCATTGAAGCGTCGCGGGCAATCCGATCTGGATCGCCCGCAGGAGGGGAAGTTTGGCCGCCAGAGGGCCTCCGGGCCGGCCCGCCCCCTTCTGCCGCTTCTGTGTCGCCAGCCATTTCGGGCGCTGTATCCCGCTCGTCCGTTTCAACCACCGGGTCAGACATCTCCGGCGCCGGGGAGGTGACGCCTCGCTCCAACTCATTCGCTGGTCGCTCGGTGAACTCCAGCTGCGGCGCTACCGCGCTCGGGACGCCCGGACCATCGGGCACGTCGCTGAGAGACCCACTAGGGGGTCCATCTTCCTCACCTTCGGAAAGGCCCAACCCGTCACCTTGCCCTGGCAATCTGAACCAGGACTTCGACTCGCGGCCGGCCCTGAAGCGCTTTCCCACTACGTTGTCTCCGCTTAGAGGATGTCGACCGCCATCACGAAGTTCTCGGGCGGTTCGAAGGGCAGCTCACCGCCGCCGTCCGCGAGCGCCTGTCCTGAGCTCACCACAGACTGAGTCAGCGACTTCGAGAACTCAGCCAACGCCGTCCCAGTGTCCGTCCCGCTCGCCGCAACGAACGCGAAGTGCTCCTTGGTCGCTACTGCGACGATGTTCTTCGCACTGACCGTATTCTCAGCATTCGCGGCGCCCACGCCAAACGAGAGCACGTTCGGGTGTTCTCTGAAGCTCGAGTCGACGAGAGCGGTGTGCGCGGCTTCCCACCCGTCACCGGCGTTGGGCATCCCATCAGTCAGGAAGAAGACTGCCGGGCGATTCACCTTGTAGCCCTCGCTCTTCAGGCGGGCGACGTCGGCGGGAATCCTCTGATGAAGGTCATTGAACGCTGCCGCATACGAGGTGCTCCCCCGCGCGGCAAGAGCTGGCATCGTTTCGACATCTCTGAGGTCAGCAAGGTCAAGATGACAAAGGACATTGTCGGAGAAGCCAAGGATCGAAAACCGAACCTTCGATGCCGCCATTGTCTCCTTGCTCAGTTCATCGAGAAGTGTATTGAGCCCGTCATTCAGCTCTCCAATGTAGGAATGCATCGACCCCGACTCATCCGCAACAAAGTAGATAGGCAACACTTGGCCCAGTGAGTCCTCGGTACTCATCTTGCCCCCTTATGTTCCGCTCTACCCGTCCTTGAGAGACAGAGCGGAAATCGCCTCTCAAGTGACGGGTCTAGCACACGACCTGCCGAGCTGCCATTGGCGGGCTACTGTCGGCTAGACGCAGGTCAGCACCCTCCGAGGGCATCAGTGACGAACACCGGGAGCGCGAACGACAAGAATCGGAAGGGTAGATGGTTTCGACGATCGCGTGACTCCGCGATTGTCGCTACGCAGATCTTCTCAACGGCTCAGACGATGCCGGTCCCCCCGCAACCGATCGCTCCCCCAGCCCAGCGCACGCAACAAGTACGGACGTCGGATCTCAGCCACCACCGCCTGCAACGCGATCTCGACAATCTGGCGGAGAGCCACCAGCAGCAGATGGACCGACGCGTCAGCGACACGATGAACCGCTCCCGATCCCGCAAGCAGCCGACAGCAGAGCTTAGGCCTGAGCCGAAGCGCAAACGCTCTAAGGAGCGAGGTCGGGGCGCGTAAGGTCAACCACGATGGGCTTGTTTGTTGCCCTTGGGTCGTCGATGAACACGAGTCCCGTACGCTCGCCAAATGGGAGATCGGAGATCTCCCGGGGGCGCAGAACGGGCACGTACTCGGTGCTGACTCCGCGAGACATGGAGCTCCCGTGGGAGCCGATAGTGTTACTAATCGCTACTTCCGGTCTGTCACCAAGCCGACTCTTTAAGTAGTCAGCGGTCCGCTCGCTCGCTCCCCGGAGACTGACCACTTGACCGCAATTCCCCAGAATCGTGCCGCGGTCATTCTCATCTTTGATCTGCTCGACCGTCTGGAAGCACATCACGACCGACACGCCGGCCGAGCGCACCACGCTTACGAGGTTGGCGAGGTCCACCCGATCCAAGAGCCGCGCTGCTTCGTCGAGGACCAGGAATACTCTTGGCCCTCCCGGCGGAGAGGTAAGCCGGCTGTAGAGCCGTTGGGAGATGATCGCAAGCGCTACCGATGCGAGCTTCTCCGCCGTCTGGCCATTGGCCAGTGGCACAACAATGTTGAATAGGCCGGAGCGGGAGAGAACGCTGTCGACATTGAGCCCGGGTCGGCTCACGTGTGCCACCGATGGGTCTGTGAGTTGGCCGAGAGCGACTCGTACTCCTGAGGTCGCCTTGTCAAAGTCAGCAGGGTCCTGAATCACATGAGGCCAGAGTTCCTGGTATCCAGGAATCGATGGCCTGCCACTAAGTGTCCGTTCAAGAAGTACTTGGTCGAGCAGTGCTTTGAGATCGCTCGGTGTCGGAGCTGCGGACGCGGCTTGCGCCAGAAGCACAAGTCCGCGGAGGACCTCTGTATCGCGCCGGTAGAAGTACGGATCGGTACTCGCCGAGGTCGGCTCCCTGCCGAGAATCGCCACGACAACGGCATCGAGTTCGGCGCGACTTCGAGCCTCCGCCACCCATCCCCAGCTCTTGCTCGCCGCGGCTCGCGTGAAGTCCCACCGATCCACCGGAACGCCGATCTGGCCGCTCCTCGCTGTGAATCGGTGGATCCGCTCGACGAGATCACCCTTCACATCAAGTGTTACCACCGAATGGCCGCTACGGAGGGCCGCGTCAATCCATGGCACCAGGACGCCCTCGGTTTTCCCGGAACCGCTCGGCCCAAGAACGACAGCGTGTCGTTCGAGCAACTCATCAGCGAGTCCGAGCCGCGTGTTTCGGTGCCTAGCCGTCCCGAAGCGCCTCGGGTCGATGTGCGTGCCGATGCTGAAAGGAAGACCAGCGAGGTTCGCGACCTCCTTCGGCGAAGCAACACCCCGATAGTCGTAGTAGTCGACCGGCCCACCGGGCACTGGCGCTGGATCACCCGGTCCGAGGATTCCCCGGCGAGCACCGCGCTGCGACGAGCGAAACGCCCATGCGTTTGAGGCGTTCATCGCCGCTCTTCGACTCGCCCGCGTGCTCGCCCCAACCGCCTTTCCATACGTGCTGAAGAGCCCCACTACGCCGTTCCCTCCGTCCTCGCGAGATGATCGCGCCCCAAACAGACTTTGTCACGTGAACGTCCGCGGCCACCCAGCCCGATCCGCGCGCTACGACAGCCGCCGCAAACCGTCCTCGCTCGGCAACCTCGCGGAAACGGTCTCCGCCGCTGGAGCAGCCGAGCGGGAGCGCTCCTCGCTGCAGGCGACCAAGAACGCGCGCCCAGTGGCCCTTCCCTCGAGGGACAACGGGTCAATGTGCTCGACGTCATGAAGCCGCGAAAGAAGCCGTCACATGGGACTCTTCAAGAGAGACAAACCGATCCTGATTGAGGTCGATCTTGGGGGAGACCCCTGGGATAACAATGCGATCCCAGCGAGGCTCATGGACGGTGGCGCTAGTAGCGCTTCCATTTGGTTCAACACGGCTACTCGTCGGGAGGTGTCCGCCCTCCGGCCGCCGAACAACGAAACTCGGGTCCCCGGTGAGCGAGATGGTCTCGTTGATGCTGCGCCAGCCGCCGCGCCAGGTTGAACTCTTCGCCCGCGCCCGCTTGTCCTGCGTACACGACCTCGAAGTCCAACGCGTGGAGCGCGTAGACCGCAGCGTCGGCCTGAGAAGTCGGTTCGCTCAGCTCGTCGCTTCCGATACGCCCCACCCAGGATCCATCGCCGGACTCGACCTCGACCCCAGATGACCTCGCTTGTGTGCACTGAAGGCTCTACTCAGGGACAACGGGGTCCTTGCAGAAACGCAACATCCGTAATTGACCCGATTTCGTGGACACGGGTTTCTGTGGTTTAGGCCGCCTCAACGGAGGCTGTGTCGGTCTCGTCGGGCGCGCGACGACCGAACTAGAGGAACCGCGCAACCAGATTCGCAAATCCTGCAGCCGAGGCGTCCTCGTCCACGAATTGTTCCAACTCCATCGCCGCGTCTCTGATCTCCTTTGTGTGCTGCTGCAGCGTCCCAATCGACAGCCACGCTAAATCAAGGGCGTTGTCAGCCTCGAAGAGCCAAGGGGGGAGATAGTCCTCGGTGATTAGGTAGTACTGCCCTTCTGCACCGTCACCGACAAACGCCCTGCCCGTGGAAAAGCCCTTGTTTGCTCGGGCTATGCAGCCACAGAGCTTCCAGTAGTCGCTGCTACTTCCGACGACGCTTCCGACAGAGAGGTGCGTTCCGTCTGGATTGGTCACGACCACAGTCGCGCCGTACCCGTCCACGGCCCACAGACGATCAGGAGTGACCACCCGATAGGACCCGGCATATTTGAGATCCAACAACGATTCCACCAACTCTGCGATCTGATCCATCCGCGATACCTCTTCCCGCTAGAGAGGTCCAGACTAGGTCGACCGTCTGGCGTAGACAAAGGGGCGCTGAAGTCGAGAAAGAACTAGCAATCCCGAGCGCGACCACGTCTGTTGCAGAACCCACCACGGTCGGTGCATGCCCGAGCGATGCCTCGTACTAAGCCTCTTGCCATCGCCAGAGAATTGCGCCGACATGTCAGCGCCCGGACGCTGCTCCAGCGCTCAGCGGGCCGCGCCTCGGCACGGGATCGTCGGCGTGACTGAGCTCCCGTGACGAACTTCCGGTGTCAAGGTCGGCGACCTACTCGCTCCCTAAGATCCAGTCACGGGACCCAGAAATCAGTGCTACTCCCGACACGGATCAATGCGAGTAACGCAATCGCTAGGCGGGGGTACAAACTTGTCTTTGTGAGACCCACGGACGTGGTTGGCAAGCGTATCCGCCGCACCTAACTCGTTTGTGTAGACGCCCTCACGCTCACCGCAGAAGCACTCCCACATCCAACCACCGTCCTCAACCTGGCTGACGTGCTTGATCATATGCCCGGTCAAGACTGAATTCGGAATCAAAGCTACAGCACAAATTGGGCATACTTCCGCAATAGGTGCTGAGGCAGCGGGCTTTGATTTCTTCGAAAATATTCCCACAACGGTTCTCCGTCGGTCAGACCTAGCGCCACGGTAGCTGTGACGCACCATGCAGTCGAATAGCCGCTATTCGCGGCCGAAATTTTCGACTCCCGCGCCCAAAGAGCTGAAGACACAGACAGACCGAAAATGCCGACCATGAGATCGTCCCTATCACCTGTACGACTCTAGGATGCGCCACTTCCCCATGTGGACCGGCCGACCTTCAGGGAAGAAAACGCACCCAGGATACGCTTCCCGTCCGGGAGTAATCCCGCCGGAGTCGGGCGGCCGTGGCCGCGAATGACCAGTCATACGCTATAACCGGCTGAGTTCGCGCACGCCGGCAGGACATGGGTGCTGTCCATGTCACCGGAATCCGTCATCTCGATGCCTTCCCCGACGAAGAACGAGTCGGCTGGATGGTCCAGCGGGTGGCGGCGGGATCTAGCGCGACGGTAGAGGTTCACTGTTGACCACACTGCCGCTGACCAAATTCGCTTTGGTTCCGGGGCCACGAGTCTCCTAGGTTCCAAGGCTCCAGCTTCAGATGGCGCCAAATCGAGCTGGCTGCTACGTTCGGCGGCCGTCGCTTGGGAGGGACGTTGAACGACTTGGTACGGCTGCTTGGCGAGCAGGCGCCAACAATGCAGGGCCTTCTCGCTCCAGCCCGTCAGGCCCTGGATTGCGATGCCCTCATCGTCTGGCAGCGCAACGGCGCGATTCTTGAGGTCGCGAATGCCGAGATCGTCGAGCTTGATGCGGAAGCACTCGCGGAGCGACTGGAGAAGTCGCCCATCGATATGCATGTGGGCAAAGGGCTCGCTGGTTTGTGCTGCGCTGAATTCAAGGCGCTCAACGTCCCCGACCTAAGGGACGAACTGTCGCTGCGTGTCCTCGGACTTCACGTGGTGCATCAATCGTTTGTCGAGAGTATGGGCTGGCGGTCCGCGATCTTTCAGCCGCTCCAAGGCGCAGGAGATGCGGTCGGCGTCGTGGCCGCGTACTCCAGCGAAGTGGCGCGGTTTGATTCCGGATCTGAGGCGATGCTCAGGATCGTCGGGGATCGAGCCGTCGCTCGTCTTAGGCCGGAGCGGCTGTTTGAGAAGCTTCAGGACAGACTCGACGTCGTGGGCGAGGTTCTTCTCAGCCTTCACGACGTCATCAACGCCGCATTTTGGGCGACAGCACAGATCGAGGCCGCTCGCGATTCTCTCACAACGAGCCCAGATGCGGCGAGAGAGCACCTAGGGCACGCGCGCAGCAACGCGAAGAAGGCGAACAAACTTGCTTCCAACGCCCTCAAGCTCCGCGGCACCAAACGCCCAAAGCCGCGCCGGCGTAACCTTTACCCAATCCTGAGTTCCGTTGTCGACGATCGTCAACGCGCGGCGAAGTCTGAGGGAGTACGGCTAGTCCTAAAGTGCCCTGAGAAGGTGAGCGCTGTCATCAGGGAAGAAGAACTGGCCCGCGCCGTCGCGAACGTGATCGACAACGCCATCGAATTCCACCGCCTCGACACCCACAACCGAGACCGCTACGTGGAAGTCACGGCTTCGTCCGAGGACGTCACTACGACGATCCGGATCACAGACAACGGGCCCGGCATACATGAGAGCTTCGTCGGCCGGGTGTTTCACTTTGGTGTTACCGGTAAGGGCAGCTCTGGCCATGGGCTGGGCTTGTTCCAGGCCCAGCTTTCCGTTGAGGCGGTCGGAGGGGCGATTCACGTGGTGTCAGAACTCGGCTCGCACACCACCTTCCAACTCGATCTCTATTCTGGAACTGGCGGGGCGACGTGACCACTGACGATCCTCGGCAGCTTCGGCTCCTCTGGGTAGAGGACGACCGACTTGGCGTGATGCCCTTTATCGAGGCCCTCGTACAGAGGGGTGTTCACGTGGATTGGGCAGGGAACATCGACGACGCCGCTGATCTCGTCGAGCGCAACTCGTACGGACTCGTCGTGATCGACCTGAGGCTTGGTGACCGCCCGAGCGGACTTCGGCTGCTCAACCAACTCGCTGCCATAGCACCCGCCCGCCGTCCCCGCATGGCTGTCGTCTCCGCCCACATAGCGCAACGATCGATGCGCGAGGGACTAGCGAGAACGTCCGTTCCCGTCGCTCTGATACCTAAGTTCCTTGATACCGACGATGACGAGACAATTGTTGACGTGGTCGTGCGTCGCTTGCTCGACGTTGTCGAGATTGAAGATGCCGCTCTGGAGACGCCTGCCCGACAATTTGAGAGCATCGAGGAGAACCTGCGCGACCCACTTCGCGTTCATCTCCAGACGTTCGACGCCCTTGACCCGGTTGAGCAGCGGTTTCTCCGAGAGCGCGCCGACCGCCTACTCTTGCCGATCGCGAACCGGTTCTTTCGCGAGCAAGGAGCTCGTTGGGTCGTGTACTGCGGAACTCGATCACGGCCGATCAAGTACGGACTCGTGAGCGACCCCCTGCCTGACAGGGCGTCTCTGCGCAACTGGGCTGAAGACGCCGAACGCCCGGTCTTCTGCTACACAGCCCCACAACAGCTCGGCACGAGCAAGGTCGAAGAGGTCAAGTCGACAAGCAGCTCTGGAGGCTCGTTCAACGATCCGGGACCGAGCGTTGCCCTACGCCTGCGATGCCCCGGTCGGCTCGCCGACTACCCGACGCTCGTGCTGTCGTTTGATGGAGGCGACGAAGCCGAGGACACACTCAGAGTATTGCACTTTGACACAGGCGCGGACTTTCACGTGGTTCGTCACGAGGACCTCGTGGACTTCTCACTCGCCAAGGACCCGAACATCTCCTGGGCAGAGCCAGGTCCGCTCGGGGATGACCTCCCGTTCTCGTGGTACGAGCTAGAGGAGGACTTGGTCGCGCTGCTGCGCCGGCAGGTAGAAGGTGGTGTCCAGGAGCACGGACGCGCGATAACTCTCACCGACGTCCGAGTCGTCGTGGAGTGGGACTACTCGCCCTACGTTAGGTACTGCGACGAGCCGTCGGGATGCGGTGCGCCCCCCTCTGATGCACTTCCCGTAGAGACTGAGCATGGTCTCGAACTCCTGGTATGCCCTGTGAGGTCTGGAATAGTTGGCCGACGACTTCTCGCAGACAATCAGTTGGACATCACGATCGCGGCCAGTTCCGAAGTAACTCGCACGAAGCGACCTCGTCGACGACCAGAATCGGAGTCAGAGTAGGATGGCTGTTCCACGGGTCTTCATCTCATCGACCGCGTACGATCTGGGCCCTGTACGGGAACGGCTTCGGCAGTTCGTCCTCGATATGGGCCACGAGCCCGTCATGAGTGAGTACTCAGACGTTCTATACGACCACCGTTTCCACACTCATACTGCCTGTGTTCAGGAGGTGCCGCTCTGCGACATCATGGTTCTTGTTGTAGGCGGTCGATTCGGAGGCGCTGCGGTGCCCGAAGCGAGGGATGAGATCACCACGCCGGGCGGTGGAACGTCGCTTGAGCACTTCGACAATCTCTCGATCACTCAGATTGAGGTTCTAAAGGCCATCGACGAGGGCATACCGCTGTTTGCTTTCGTAGACGATGCCGTTTGGCACGATCACAAGCTATTCGAGGTGAACGGGGGAAGTGTCGACATCATCTATCCGTCGATCCAGAAGGCCGACACCGCTAGATACATATTTGACTTCATCAACTTTCTGCGCCGTCGCACCGCTGGAAACGCAATCGTTCCATTTCGACAGATAGCGGATATCGAGCACCATCTGCGGCGCCAATGGTCGGCGCTGCTGCAGCGGCTCCTGACAGAGTCAACAAACAAGGCGCACGTAGAGGAGCGGGATCGCGCAATTGGTGAGCAGATTGAGGATCTGAAGCTGGCCGTACTGTCTACGATTAGCGCCGACGATGCGCGAAAGATCGCTCGCTCTGTATTGAGATTCCGCTCACTCGTTGATTTCCTCCTCTCCCTAGAGATAGCCGAGTCGCGATCGCTTCTGGAGGGAAATCCAGCTACCTGGGAGACGGTCAAATCGAAGGCTGGTGTTGTCGAAGTAACCGCAGTTCGGGATGGTTCGCAGGCCGCTGTGCGCACCTTGCTGACCCTGGAGGACGGAAGCGGTCGCATCACACGATTCTCGTTCCAGAAGTACCAGGAGCTTGAGAGTCTCTGGTCAGAGTTCATTGCCCTGGACCAAGAGGCTCGCTTCGCTGTGTTTGATGCGCTCGTAGACGATCGCGGCGGCCGAGTACTTCGCCAGACCGCCCACATCCAAGATGCCGGGGACTACCTGGACTCCCTCGGACTCGGTTCGCGAGCCACGGCCAGCGACTAGGGCGCGCGCTGCCGCCACATGGCAGCGTGCTCCCGCCGGGGAGTCAGCGAAACTCAGGAGTTCTCTGACGCAGAACGAGTCAGAGACGATGCTTGCCCCCAAGAACGAGTCGTCGATCTCGGTCTGAGAACACAGTTCGCACCAGGCGTGGGCGTTGGCGGGCACCGTCGTCTCGGTTCGCGGACTTGGGGGGACGCATCTCGGGCAGCGAAGCGCTTCCGGTAACCAGGTCCCTGCTCGGGAGGATCAGTCCCGAAGCCAATCGAAGTGCCATGCTCGCGTCATGAATCGTCTTGGTGGTTGTTTTATGGCAGCGCTCCTAGCGGTAGCGGCCGGCTGTGGAGCCGATAGCGGCGAAGCCTCCGGCCAGGCGACGCGTTCTGAGTCCTCGTTGGCGGACGACGTGGCATGGGAGCCCTTCTGCGAAACGGTAGGGGCGGCAGCGCAGACTCTGGCCGATCGAGCAGCGGGAATCGAATCGTCGCTTGAGGAGATGGACGACCAGATCGAAGCCCTATACGGGCTGATCGAGGTCCTATCGGTGACTCCCACTGAGCTACGTAGTCATGTCCAGACCCTGCAATCGATCCCGCGCACCACAGTCGTGATCGAGGAGCAGGAACGTCGATCGACCGCTGAGAGCGCACTCGCCATCGCTACGCAACAAAGGTGTGGTGTCGATTTCTCCTGGGCGGGGTACACAGGCACCTAGCGGAGACCAGAGTCAGAGTGCTGCAGCTGGTTCCCCGCTCAACAACGAGTTGAAGCGGCCGGCCAGTCCCCAACGTTGACCTCCGCTAGGTCGACCCACCCATCGGCCAGGGCTGACGTATTGGCGTAGTTCTGAGTCGCCAGCCGTTCCGTCGCGGAGGGCCCGGGGCTAGACATCCGGTTGAAGGCCGCTCGGAAGAACGCCAGCCACTGGTCGTAGTTGAGTGCGACGGGATTGCCGCCATACGCCACAAGCTTGGCGATGTTGCCGCTAGCGGCGACCGCGTGACCGGCCAACAGAAGGGAGTCAAAGTGTGGGTGGCCGCTCACTGAATCCCCGGTCGGCCCGGTCTCGACCGCCACCTGCACCTCCTCACCGCGCCGCAGCCGCCGACGGTCGACCAGCTCGACGAACGGGTCCGCCGCCAGTTCGAGGGTCTGCTGCTCACCGTCCTCAACCCCCGCAAGGGGACCTACGCGACGCTCGACGATGCCGCCGCGGCTCTGTGGCGCCACGACGAGCTTCGCCACGAGCTGCTCGCGCTGCTGCCGATGCTCGAAGACCAGATCGTGCACCTGCACCAGCCGCTCGGTCTGCTCCAGCCGGTGCCGCTTCAGGTCCATGCCAACTACACGCGAGAGGAGATCCTCGCCGCGTTCGGTGCGTCGGCGGTGACGGCACCGTTGCCGTTGCAGACCGGCGTCTACTGGCACGAACCCACGAAGACCGACCTGTTCTTCGTCACGCTGCAGAAGACCGAGAAGGACTACTCCCCCACAACCCGCTACCTCGACTACGCCATCAGCGACCGCCTGTTCCACTGGGAATCACAGGCCACCACTTCAGTCGCCAGCCCGACCGGCCAGCGCTACCTCACCCACCGCGCCGGCGGCAGCAACGTGGCGCTGTTCGTGCGGTCGACAAAGAAGGACAGCAACGGCCGCACTATGCCCTACTTCTGCGCCGGCACCGCCACCTACGTCGAACACCGATCCGACCGCCCGATCCAGATCACCTGGGAGCTCAACCACCCGCTACCGGGCGAGATCTTCTCGGCGTACCGCGCGGCGGTGGCGTAGGCGGCGGCAAGGCGGACGATCCGATTTGGGGACGACAAAGCACGCCGGCAAACGATCACTCGCGTCGCATCGTCGTCAGAGCTGGGCGAGGGCCTGCAGGTCAGTGCATGCCTTGTAGAGGACCCGCTCAATCTGAAGGCTCGGTGGGACGTCATCACGCTTCCGGTACTTCGTGTAGCTCCCGGTCTCGACCGGTTCGAAACAGAAGACGCCGACCGAGTCGACGACCTGCTCGGCTGTTGCGGCCCAGCGGATTGCCCGTTCGAAGTCTGACTGGCTGATCACCCTCACACCGATGAAGAAGTAGATCTTGGGATCCTGGCCCCTGAGCCAGGTCGTGATGTCGCCACCGCCAGGGCCGCCCGTGCGAGCGCCTTCACCCTCGGCGGTGCGCAATCGGCTGTACTCACCCTTCAGGTCAATGCTCTTGAAGGCGAGCTCCTTGACCCGTTTGTCGATGTCCGCTGAGCCGCGTCGACCAGCGTCCTTCTGCTTCGGGCTGTTGATGTGCTTCGGGGTGCCGAACATCTTCGCCTCGAGCATGAAACGGATCGGCCCTGTGCTGGGGTAGACGCCGTCAAGGTTGTGAACCGGGACGATCAGGCCGGGAACTGCGCTGCGAGTACTGAGAGTGTCGATCCCGGCGCAGTTCTGCAGCAGAACAGCCAGCAGGTCATTGAAGAAATCGCCCTTTCCGTTCTGGAGGTCGGCCGACAACTCAGACTTCTCATCATCGCTCATCTCCGTGCCGATCGATGATGCGATCGACGCGTCGAATTGTTCCATGGCTCGGAGGAACGGAGTCTCAACTTGTTCCCAGCTTCCGAATTCGCCGGCTCGAGCTGCATCAAACACCGGGAGAAATGGTCGACAGCGCTCACTGGTCGTCCAACGGGCTGACGGTGAACGCTGCATCTGCTCAGTCTCTCGTAGGAGCGACTACGCAGCAGGGATCACTACCGCGGCACAGCTGCAAGAGCGTGTTCAGAGAGGCCATACGCGGTCGACGCCGCCGCAGTCGCTTCCTGCTTGTCGCGGCTCCGGAACGCTGCGCGAAGCGCCTCGGCGACGCTCGCCGGGATCGATTCCGGGTCTGGCACCCTGATCTTGCGCAGGTATTGAGCCTGGAAGCGATACGTGCCACCGCGCATCTTCACGCAGTAGGCACCCACAAAGAGGTTGGCGATATCAGACAGCATGATGCCGCCGAGGACTTCGAGATCCCAGACGTCCGACACAATGAAGTAGAGATTGTGGTGCGGATAATGGCCTCCGGAATCGAGGACCGGATGAGCCGCCGCCTTCATGTCGGGCATGAGGAGCTTGGGGCGGGCACGCAGATTCGGGTCAACGCGATCGATTGTGCGGTGCCAAGACTCGATTCGCTTTTTGGCAATGTGGCGCTTTCGCAGCCGGTCGCCGCTGGCTTCGTAGTACGCGGCCAACCGAGGGAAGCTCTCGAGTTCGACCAGTTTGCCGTCGAGCCAAGGGTTAACCAGGTGACGGCCCGACCACTCCACCGACCCATTCTGAATATCTCCAGCCATGACAAGCGGCAGCAATCGATCGGGCTCAATGTCCGGGCATTCAGCAGTGATATACACGTCATCACAACCGGTCGCGACACCAATACCCACGCGTGTTCCGGAGCCTCTGTCCTCGAGAGTCGAGAACCGGCTCTCCAAGTCAGCGATCAACTCGAGTTGATGTGGCGATCCCGAGGGCCACAGCCCGGGACCATCGAACCAGCCAGGAAGCTGAACTGCCTCGAACGATTCTGAATCTGATGGCGGTTCGCCCTCGTCCCTCACCCAGCGCAGAACTCGCGCTCCGGCTTCTTCGTCAAAGGACGCATGGGCCTCGACGATGCGAGACTGCCGCTGCACTCCGTTCCGGAGAATCGTGATGGCCGGGTAAGCGGAGACCTCGTCCTCGAAGGCGTCTACGTCGTGCATGACGATGACCGAGTCCATCGCATAGCTGTCACTCACCAGCTTTCTCAGATGCCCGCCGTACTGGTTTCGCATCCACCTGTCCGCGCAGATGAAGGCGAGCTGCCCCTCGGGGCCCAGTAGCTCCAAGCCCTTCTCGTAGAACCCGACATAGATGTCTGCTCGGCCCCGCATCGTCCTACATTCGGCGCGGTACGCGGCGCTGATCTCAGCCGGGACCCCCTCCAGTCGGATATAGGGCGGGTTACCGACGACATAGTCCGCGGACCCCGAGACGTGCGATGCAAGAAGGAAGTCACCAGTCGTGATCCAAGCTCCGGCGAGCTGCTCAGCGGTTTCGATGGTCGCTCCTGCTTCGAGAAGCTTCACCAACACGGCTTTCCGAGTGACCTCAGCGTTGCGCTCAAGAAGGTCGAAGGCGCATACCGCGGACACAATCTCGGAGAGATCTCGGTCGTGTCGGCGACAGGACTCGACGAGTCGTTCGACGATGGGGAGGAGGAAGGCGCCGCAACCGCAGGAGGGCTCGACAATGACTTTCGCTCCGAGGTCAGCTTCGGGCACGTAGCCAATGAGGTCGAGCATCAGGTCGACGACCCATCGACGGGTAAACACCTCACCGTGTTCGCCGTCTGGATCAGGAATCCACTCAGTCATAGGCCTCGGTACGTCTAGGAGTGCCATCTGGCGAGACGCTCTCATCTTCCGACTTCCGTTCTGGCCAAACTACACCCGTGCAATGCCATGACGTCGAACCTAGTGATGCCGTACGACAGCCCCTACCTCCGCTCATCGAGGTTCTCCGCCATCCGTCGGACGACGCTTGCCGCCACGGCGCGCGCTTCGCCATGAGCTGCTTGCGCTGCTGCTGATCGAAGACTGAATCGTGCGCCTGCCCGGGCCTTCTGGACGTCGAATCCTGCGCACACCCGGCGGCGTGTGCGCAGACTTGAACCCACGCCCGACAAGAAGGAGTACCGTTGCAGCCGCTAGAAAGTGCCGACGACCCGCAGTCGTGGATCGACGCATGGCTCGATCGCTGCCTCCCTGCGGCCTCAACCGAGCGGTCTCGAGCCGAAGCGGAGGCGCACTACCTCGCGTTCAGGGATGGATACGGTCCGTTATTGCCGCAGCTGGAAGCGGCTCATAGCGCGCTAGTCGAGCTCGTAGCGGCGCTTGAAGCCTCGTCCAAGGAGCAATGGCAGAACCCGCACATCGCCCAGTTCCTTCTGCTCCACCACAACGCGTCGTCGTTCGAGTCGGCAGCCCGCCTCTTGGGCAGCGGCTTCTACAACGACGCGATCGCCGTCACGCGGAGCGCGTACGAGACCTTGATCAGGATGCTGTGGGTCGGTTGCTTCCCAGATGTGGCCTTCAACGTGTTGGTCCACAGCCCGGGGAGGGGCGAGAAGTCCTTCAATCTCACTGGATTCCTTCGCGATGAGCTGCGCTTCGACTGGGCGAAGATCTACAGCGTGCTCTCCACGTTCGCTCACTCGAACTCTTTCCCCACGCTGAAGGCCGTCTCCGAACTTGCGACCGGCTCGAGCCTGTCGGCTGCTTTGGAGCGGCCGCGAGAGTTCGACGCCGGACGCGTCGCGGCCATCACGCCCCTCCTGCAATTCACGCTTCTCGGGCACATCCGCGTCGGCTTGGACTGCCTCGCAGAGAACAGCGTACTTCCACCCGGCTCTGCGCAAGTGGCTGCCAGAGAGGCCCACGAGTTCCTCGAGTTTGTGGTCAGAGGTAGTCCGATACTGCTATGGGCCCTCGTAGCAGCCGACCTCGACGAGGCGTTCCGTTTCATTCGGATGGAGTCCGCCGGTGATGACTGGAATCGCGAGGTGCAGAAGCGCGAGGTCGTCGAGCGACGTTGATAGCCATCCGGATAGCCGAGCCGATCACCTTGCCGAGTAGGAGCGGATGCCTCCCGACTACCCCGCCTACCTCGGGCGGGCATACCGACCTCGCCGGACTCGCTCGCCCGGGCTGCGGTCGCATGGCATGGAAGAAGTCAGGGTCGGTCCGAGGATGGAGCGGTGGCGCTTCTTCAACCAAGAACGAGTCGACGGACCGTTCTCAGCCTAGGAACTAATCGACCTGCGATATGAGTGTTGGCCATCGGTGAGGTCCCTGGATTACCGAAGCTGGACTACCACGACCGAACCCGGCTCAAGTGTGCGAAGGTGATTGGACGATCAGATCCACAGGCGGCACACGAATGAACGACGAGCCCGACCGGGTGGCCATCAACAGCCCGGGCCTCACCAGGGTTTCTTCCTTTGCGAGGACTAGCGTGCAGGCGCTGAGCTGGTCGCCAGACGGGACGCGATTGGCCGTGCTGAGTGCCGGGAACACTCTGGCGATTCACGCGGCTGACACCGGCCTGGAGCTGAACTCCGTTGTTGTCGGATCGGATGACCCGGAGAGCCAAGACATCGCCAACGTGAGTTGGGCGGCAACTGAAGAGGTCGTCGGCTTCTCTGGTTCACACATGCATGGAGTGTGGCAACCGCATCTGGCATCCGCGGAAATCGTTCATTCCGAGTGGAGTACGGACACACACGCGATTGATCCGAGCGGCAGGTGGCTCACTATCGGCGGTTATAGCGCCTGGACGCTGCGTCTCGATACTGAGTCGCATGAGGTCCTTTGGGAGCGCGAGGGGTTTGCGTGGTTCTGCGGTGATCGCGCCGGATCCACTCTCGCTGGCATCTCCGGAGACCGGCTACAGCTTCTCGACGCCGTGTCCGGCGAGACAACTGTCGAGGCAACAAACGGAGGCATCAACGGAAAGATGACTATCTCGCCCTTGGGAGACTTGCTCGCAGGCTGTGTCGATTCCTCAATCCGGATCGTGGATTGTGCGACCGGAGAGGCCAGTGTGCTTCTGGAGGGCCACGAGCGGCCTGTTGTTGGTCTGACCTTCTCGATAGATGGCTCGTCGCTCATTAGCTGGGACGTTGACGAGATCCGTATCTGGCGAACGAGTGACTGGCGAAACGTCATTGTCTCCCGCACGCACTCGCTTAGCTACGGGCGCGGCGACACAATCGCGGCGAATCCAGCGGACCCAAGCAAGTTCGCGACGGCAGGATCTGACGAAGTCACCATCTACTCCATCGACCTTAGTGAGATCGATGCGAACCTCGTCGACCAGCAATTCCTGTATACGACGGCGCGCGTGGCCCTGGTCGGCGACAGCGGGGTTGGAAAGACAAGTCTCGGCTGGCGCCTGGTATTCGATGAATTCGTGGAGCACGGCTCAACACACGGACAGCAGTTCTGGACAGTGGATAGCCTGCAGCGGAAGCGTGACGATGGTGCCAGCTGCGACGTCATTCTTTGGGACCTTGCCGGTCAGCCCGACTATCGCATCGTCCACGCGCTCTTTGTCAGCGATGCGGATGCGGCGCTGCTTCTCTTCGACTCGACACGGCGTGAAGGCCCACTGGAAGGAGTCGACTATTGGATCAAGGCTCTTACGAGCGAGCGGCAACTCTGTCCATCAATTCTCGTGGGATCGCGCGTCGACCGCGGGACTCCTACCCTGGCCGATGACGACATCGCGGCGTACTGCGAGTACCACAACATCGAAGGTGGCTATGTCTCGACGAGCGCCACGGAGGGCCGAGGTATCGACGAGCTCACAGCTCGGCTGTCAGAGATCATCCCGTGGGACGATCTTCCTCCGACGATCACCACGACCGTGTTCAAAAGCATCAGGGACTACGTTCTCGGGTTGAAGGCGACGGCAGGCGCTGACGTCCTGATGTCCCTTGAGGCCCTGGCGGAACGATTCGCAGGCGATGTCGACGGCACGGTCAGTCGAGAGGCACACGCAGCCGCTGTGGAGCACTTGGAACGGCACGGCTACCTATCCACGATCGTCGCGTCGTCCGGCGATATGTATGTACTCCTCGCCCCAGAGCTGCTTACCAACCTCGCGTCGTCCATCGTGCTCGAGGCAAGGGCGAATCCTGAGGGACTCGGCGCACTCGATGAACCGAGAGTTCGAGCACTCGGATACTCCTTCCCGGAGCTTGACGGGCTGGCTGCGCCCGCGCCGACTGTCCTCGTGGATGAGGCGATCAGACTCTTCCTTGCCAGCAACCTGTGCTTCCGCGAGGTGCTGGGGAACTCAAGGTTGCTCGTCTTCCCCGCCCTGATAAACGAGAAGAGACCCCCGACTTCAGAGATAGAACTCAAGCACGACGACACGTATGCCGTCTCCGGCGCAGTTGAGAACGTCTATTCCGCTCTTGTTGTCCTACTGGGCTACACCAATACGTTCACACAACAGCATCGGTGGAAGGACAACGCTCGTTATCAGCTGGATGCCGACGAGGTGTGCGGATTCGAACAGGTGGCGGCGCCATCAGGCGAGATCGAGTTGGTCCTGCACTTCGCCGAAACCGCTCGAGACAGCACTCGTAACTTGTTCCGCGGGCTGTTCGAGCGTTTTCTCTTACAGCGCGACGTCTCAGTGGTGCGGTACCCGGCGGTCGTCTGCGCATGCGGATATCTTCAGGACCGGACAAGCGTGATCCGCCGCATAGCGGAGGCGCGCGAGCATCTGTACTGCGGTGAGTGCGGCGAGCGGATCGTTCTGCCCTCGGGGAGCGAGAGACTCGCGATCAGCATGACACCTGAGGTCGAGCTTGGCGCCTCCCAAGCGCAGGGCCGAAGCCGATACGAGGCTGCGCTTGTCAGAGTGCAGCGCCTCGCTGACCAGCGCGGTAGCTTTCCGGCCTCCTGCTTCATCAGCTATGCCTGGGGCGATGAGGAGCATGAACGGTGGGTAGAACGGCTCGCGCTTGATCTGACCAACGCTGGCATCAGCGTCCTGTTCGACAAATGGCACAATGTCACGGTCGGCGCGCGGGTCGGACGCTTCGTCGCACAGATGGCCGAACAGGACTATGTCCTCGTTATCGGCACACCCGAAGCACTTCAGAAGAGTGAAAACTCCGACCCCGGACGAGCAAACATCCTCGCCGCGGAGAGGGACCTCTTCGAGCAGAGGCTCACCGGGACGGAACGAGCGAAGGACTCGGTCCTCCCTCTGCTGCGGGCGGGCGACAGCGACTCCTCATTCCCCCCGCTCCTTCGGGGAAAGGTCTACTCAGACTGCCGGACGGGGAGCGACTACTTCGGTTCGCTCTTCGATCTCGTGCTGAGCATTCTTGGCATACCGTTCGACGATCCGGCTGTCCAAGACCTTCGTGCGGGCCTTCACCCAAACCAGCGCTAGACGTCACGCCCATGCCCGGCCTCGGTACGTGGCAGCGGGAGTTCGCTGAGGCTGCCATCGGCCGGATGAGTCGCGATCGCTCGCAACTGAGCTTCTCTAGCTAGACCAAGTCGGTCCCAGCGGATGCGGCACCCGCCGACTAGACAGGGGGTAGCTTGGGGTGAGGTTGTTGAGCCTCGCCGCGACCCTAGGCCGACGCAGATGACTAGCAAGATCGCCCACCTCCAGATGATCCAGGCAGTCGTGAGCCGACTCGCTCAGAACTCGTTCCTCCTTAAGGGGTGGAGCGTTCTTCTGATCTCTGCCAGCTTCGCTCTGGCTAGCCGAGATACTGACCTTGCGTTCATCTATCTCGCATACCTTCCAGTCGTCAGCTTCTGGCTGCTTGACGCGTACTATCTCCGGCAGGAGAAGTTATTCCGCGCTCTCCACGATCTAGTTCGCGAAACGGATGAAGCCGACATCGACTACTCGATGAGCACTGAGTCCGTCGGCCCCGAGGTCGAACCCCTCGGGAGCGTCGCCGTCAGCTCGACCATTCTCGGCTTCCACCTTCCCCTGTTAGGCGCCGTGATCATCGTTATGATCGTCGCCATTGTCGAGCCGCTCTGAGTGAGTTCATCCAGTCAGCCCCGAGCCTTTCGGGCGTTGACCAGGCATGCGGACGCCGCTACGACTGCGGCCGTCAAGGCGAGGTCTCGTTGGAGCGGCCCGAGAACTCGGAAGCGGCGGAAGGGCGCTCGGCAGATGGCGGTGAGGGGGAGATCTGCCTCTCCTCCAGCGCTCGATGACTCGTTCTGAGGCACGGAACGCGTCGCGCCGCTCAACTATCGCTGCCGACAGCACATCTTCGCCCGTCAAGCCTCATCTCCGCTGCAAAGCGCAGGATACGACGCAGAGAGACGGCACCACCGCATCGCTGCGACTACTCCGACCCTACGTGGACTCACCAAGCAGATCCGCGATTTCGTGCAACTTCGACACAATGCCATGCCCGGGTCCGAGAACTCGCTCAGCGCTGGACAGGCTCGAACCGATGAGCGCCTCAGCGTCTTCCTTATCCCCGGTCAGCCGGAGTACCTCTGCGAGATTCGTCGCCGCGATGAATACATGCAGGTGGTCACTACCCAGCCGCTCACTACGCACCTCAAATACTTGGCGGAACAGAGGGAGAGCAGAGACAGCATCGCCGGAGAGAGTCAGCACCGCGGCTAGATGCTGCATCGAATACAGCGTGTCCGGGTGCTCGGGTCCGAGAGTCTCGGTTCGCAACTCAAGAGCTGTTCGAATTAGGGAAAAACTCCGCTGGAAGTCGCCAACCTGACCCAGCATCTGACCAAGGTTGCTCATGGTTGCCAAAGTGCGCCGATCGCGGATCCCAAACGCTGACCGCCCGAGATCGTATGCCTCGGACTGCAGCGCAATCGCCGACGGAAGGTCGCCCAGGTCCTGGTCTACGACCGCCAGATTGGTGAGAGCGACTAGCAGGTCATTTGGCGATCCGACGACCGAGCGACGGCTGGCCAACAGTTCGTCGTGTAGGCGGCGCGCCTCGTGCAGCCGTCCTTGCGCTCGGTAGATAGTCGCAAGGTTGTCCTTCCACGCCAATACACCAGCCAGCTCGCCACTCTCGGCTGATGCTAGCGAAACCGCGCGCGCAGCGAGCCGCTCTGCCATTGCCAAGTCGCCAACTCGATTCTGGAAGTACATGCCAACAAGACCGCACAACCAGTGAAGGTCATCTCGGTCAGCCTCCTCTAGATCGACAGCGAGAACTGCCAGCACGTGCGGGGAAAGCACTTCGCACTCCGCCCATGTTTCCGGTTGGTCCGGCCGCTGTGGGTACAGAACCCGCAGCCGGTGCGTCAGCGCCCTTGTGCGAGTTTCCACCAACTCTGAGGAACGCAGACAGATCTGCGTCAGTCGGTGTATAGAGAACTGCTCGCCTTCGACAGTCAAGAGGCCCGAGCGACGGGCGGCCGCCACTGCGCGATCGCACCCGTCGGCAGTGCTCACACCAAGAACGTCCGGGTGGGCGACGACCGCCCGCGGAATTCGGTCGGGTGCGCAAAGGGCGCAAACCGCTAGCAGAGACGCCGCGCCCGGCTGGACAGAAGCCAGATGGTCGAAGGCGATCCCGACCGTCGTTGCGACCGTCTGGCCATAGTCAACGGGCGCCCCCTCGTGAAGAATCGAAGCACGGCGTGAGCGGAAGCGAGTCAGGTACCCTTCGATACCGCATTCGACCTCCTCCACAAACGCCAACGCCTGTGCAATAGCGAGAGGGAGGCCGCCGAGTTCAACTGCGAGAGCGACCGCTGCATCGGACTCAGCATCCCTGTCGCCTGAGCAAACCAAGAGCCATTCTGCAGCGTCGTCGCTGGTGATTACGCCGACGTTGACGGGCTGGAGCCAGCCAACAGGGTCTCGAGAAGTGATCAGTACAGAGCCACGAGAACCCGGTCGAGGAATCCAAGGATGAATTGTTTGGCGGTCTGGCGCGCTATCGAACACGACAAGCCAAGACTCACGCTGATCCAGGTGCGACTGAACGCGACCGGCTGCAGAACCTGCATCCGACTCGTCGAACCCGAGCCAACGAGCAAAGCGAAGGTACTCCTGCGCAAGTTGCTCCTCGCTCTCCGCAACAATCCACCAGATCAACGAGTAACTGCGCCGCGACTCATAACAGTAAGCCGCAGCCAGTGACGACTTACCGATTCCGCCCATCCCGGCCAGCGTGACGATGGGGGCCGTGGTCGCTTGTGAGTCGTCTTCGAGGCGCCGCCCGATCTCGGCTAGAACGTCAGAGCGGCCAACGAGCCGGTCCGGCGGAGCCGGCACGCCGAAGAAAACGGAGTCAGTTGCTGGCACACCAGCAAAAGGCCCATGATGATGATGCTCAACGGTGGTCGAAAAGACCACTATGTCTCCCCCGGCCTGCGAATTCTTGACGTTCGCAGCAGGAGTTACTCCACTTTTGGGCTCACCACCGGCCCCGAAGCATCAACCACGATGTCGTGTCCCGCCCGCGACTCAATTACCTCGGCTAGTTCCGACCCTCGAACCTTCAGGTCGCCGCCAGCTGCGGACTTCGACACGCGCGCGACGCCCCCAGGGTCGCCAACTTCGTCGGCCTTCCCACTGACTTTGGCAAGAAAACTCAGCGGGCCGCGCAGCTCCACCGAGAATCTTCCAAGCGATTTCAGAATGGCGACAACTGCTACCAGAGTAAGACTGAGCAGTCCAAGAACAGCGATCGCGGCACTCGACATAACTACCTCTCTCTTCGTCCGCTCCATCCTAGGTCGACCATCGTCACCCTGATACGAATCCTGGATCGCTAGCTGGCCTGCCAACCCGAGTCGGCGCACCCCCTGCAGCTGTCACGCGACTCGTTCTCACGCAAAGAACGAGTCAGAGCGCTCGGCATCTGGCCGCCTTTGGTTCACTCTTGCTACATTCATACTTTCATGACACCATGATGTCATGCCTAAGCAGACCACCGTGCGCCTCCCCGACGAGCTCGCCGACGAAGCCGAAGCCGTCGCCCGAGTGAAGGGCACGAGCGTGAACCAACTCATCATCGACTCCCTCGGCGCGGAGATCGAACGAGTTCGAGCCGATGATGACTTCACGACGCGCGCCAAGCGACTCATCGAACGCGACAAGGAGCTTCTCGAACGCCTGGCCAAGTGACCCGGTACCTCGACCTCGCCGAATACCTGTGGCTCTCCGAACAAGTCACCGGCGTCTCCGCCGAGGTGCTCGCCAAGTCTGGCCGGATCGATCTTGCTGACTCGGCGCTGCACTCGCCCATGGCCGGTTTCGGCGACGAGGACTTCTATCCCGACATCGCCGACAAGGCGGCCGTGCTCTGCTGGCGACTGGCCCGCAACCATCCGCTGCCCGATGGCAACAAACGCGCCGCCTGGGCCGCGCTCGTGTTGTTCATCGACCTCAGCGACGGGCACTGGGATCCCGATCCGCCCGATGTCGACGACGCCGAACAGACCATGCTTGCCGTCGCTGCAGGCGAAATCGGCGAGGCATCGCTCGCCGACTGGCTACGGCAGCGAGTCGTCTTCGACTGACGCCGGCCCGGCTGATGGACACGCAAGCAACACGACACGGACCTCGTCCGGGAACCGGTCGCCACTCGTCGATCAAACCCCGGTGGCCGGCGACTCGCGCCATTCCCGCCCGCGCTAAGCGAGCCCAGCGGGACGACGTTCGCGATCGAGGCGAAGTCGCCGTCGACCGCCAAACGTTCCGCGCCGGATCGCAAGGAGATCGTGGCGATCACGCAGTCGATGAGAGCTTTCAGGGTGACGCCGGCAGATCGACTGGTGACTTCCGAACGTAGAGGGAGCGTGTGACACGCCGAGTCGCCCGGTCGTGGATACCGAAGCGCAGCCGACTCGTTCTCTCCGCGACCCACTCCGCCACGGTTCGCTGTCACACCCGCTGCATAGGTTCGCGGTCACTTCCCCTCGTTGCACTCCGAACCGAGGGAATCACATGTCTGTCGACGAACCTGTCCGCCTACGGCTCCACCGCCGCCTCTCCGAGCTCCTTGACGCTGAGCTTGCTGATGCCATGATGGAGTCCATGCCGCCCATGCGTTGGGACCAACTCGCCACCAAGGACGACATCGAACGCCTCGACGCGAGAACGGAACGCCTCGAGAACCTCATCGCTGCCCAAGGTGAACGCCTGGAGAACCGGTTCGACGCGCTCGGCGAACGCTTCGACGCCCAGATCCACAAGTTCTCGGGTGAGATGGCGTTGCTCGAAGGGCGACTGTCGGTGCGGTATGCCGAGACGACACGCATGATCGTCTTCGCCATGATGACCCTCTTCGTGGGCGTCGTCGCGGTGATGGCGACAACCTTCGCCTGACGCGTCCCCGCCAACCATGGACGCTCCATCGCTGAGCCGCACCCGTCAGCTGGCACGGAGAATCCGACCCCGGTTAGCTTGCGACCACATGGCCGACGACGAATTCATCGACGACTACGGATTCAAGGGACCGCTCCCGGTGACCAGCACTCAACGCATGGTCCCCACGGGCGACTTTCCACCGGGTCTGACCATCGGCGAGTCCGCGCCCGACTTCGAGCTCCCGAATCACCTCGGCGAGAACATCTCCTTCCATGCCGACCGCGACGGCTCACGTGCGGCGGTGCTGTTCTTTCGCTCCGCGGTCTGGTGACCGCCTTGTCTCACGCAGCTGGTCGAGCTGCACAACGGTCTTCCCGAACTCAGCGCTGAGGGCATCAAGCTCTACGCCATCAGCTACGACGACACCGAGGCGCTCGCTGCCTACGTAGGGGCATCTGGAGTCGAGTTCACGATGCTGTCCGACATCGACTCGGAGATCATCAACCGTTACGGCGTGCTGAATACGTTGGTCCAGCCCGACGACGTGCCGTTCTACGGCGTGCCGTTCCCCGGGTTCTTCCTGCTCGACGAGGACGGGGTGATTGTCCACAAGCTCTTCAACCGCCACTTTGCGAATCGTGAGGGAGTCGAGGCCATTCTCGACAGCTTCCTCGGCCGGGTGGAGCCCGGCCTCAGCGAACCCATCGAGACGGTCACCGAAGACGACGGCATCCGGATCACCGCGTTCCTACGCGGCGGAGGAGGCGTACTTCGTATCGGCCCACGGCGACGTCTCATTGTGCGCCTGGACATGCCCGAAGGCCTGCATACCTACGGCGAGCCTGTGCCCGACGGCATGGTCGCCACACAGATCGACATCGAAGGACCCGACGGGTTCTGCTGCGAACCGATCGAATCCCCACCCACCAGACCCCTGCAACTTCCGGGCGTCAGCGCGCCGCTCCACGTCTGGGAGGGCACCGTGGACTTCGTGATCCCCTCCTACGCCAACACCGACCTCGCCCGGACCATCCGCGACGGCGCGGAATCGATCACGGTGCAGATCCACGTGCGCTATCAGGCCTGCGACGACACGCAGTGTTTCATTCCGCGCACCCGAACGATCGAGCTCGATGTGCCGGTCGCCAACGGCGTGATGCCCCGCTTCGAGCAGATGGGCGACTTCGACGGCACGACCATCGAGATGGACTCGATGGCCCACATGAAGCGACTCTTCAAGCGCAAGGTCGACCACCACCCAGATCAGGACTGACCGCCGCCGGCGCTCCAGGCACCGGAAATCTGTCGTTGGTCTGCGGCGCCCGCGTTCGACTATCCGAGCGCGAGCCTCGTGGCCAGGCCGACCACGGTGCCGATCGACAAGCCGCCGACCACGTCGATCGGGAGATGCGCACCCACATACATCCGGGCGCCTCCGGTGAACAGGGCGACGCCCACCGCCGCGATCGATACGCCGACACCCATGCCCGACGTTGCGCTCAGGGCGAGTGTGAGCGACACGGCGGAGTGCCCCGACGGGTAGCCGAGCCCCGTCTGCGCCTCTCCTCGCACGTTGACGCCGCCGAGGTGGGCAGAGGGGCGCCCTCGACCGACGAATCGCTTCACCTCTTTCACTCCGGCCCATGCCGCGAAACCGACGGCGAACACCACAACGGTGTCGGGGTGCTCACCCCGTAGCCACACTCCCCCGGCGACCACGAAGACCGCAGCGAGCGAACCCGACTGCATGACCGCCCACACCGGGATGTGGATCGCGTCGGGCCGGTTGTTGAACAGACGAAACACCCGCTCCTCGGCGGGGCTCACTTGCCGGGTGCGAGCACGACGCAGCGAATCGAGCCCGATCACCACGGCGAGAGCAACCACGACCCCGAACGCCGCCGCCTCCATCAGAGGTCCTCGTCGACAAAGGTCTCGGCGATCGTCGCATTGAGGTCGTCGCGGCTGAGCCAATCGATCGAGCCACTCACCTGCACGGCAATCGTGGCCGAGGCGCCCGGCACGAAGTTGAAGCGCCACCACCAGCACCCACCCGCGAAGCGGCTGTAGGACCTGGCCCGGTAGCCCGGCTCGATTCGCTCGAGGTCCTCGAAGCGTTCGATTCGATCGTCGTCGGAAGGAACCGACACGGCATCGCCGATGTCGCACGATCGCTCGTAGTGGAACACCGCGGCGTTGTCGCCGGCCCGGTCCGAGTCGAGCGTGACGATCGTGCGTTCTTGATTGATGTCGACCGATTCGACCTCCCACCCTGCGGGGAGTTCGGTGATGCAGGGGATGATCTCGGCCGTCGGCACCGATTGCGCCTCGATCAGAGCCGATCCAGCGCCCTCGCAGTAGGGCGCCGGCAGTGTGTCCTCCACTGCGCACGCGCTGCCAAAGAGGACGATCACGACGAGGACCAGGCCAGCGCGTTTCACAGCAGACCAACCGATGTGAGGTTGCCGAGCACGACCGATGCAACCGCGGCGATCACGAGCGCCACCCACAGGGTCAGGCCGACCCGCCGCAGCGTCCAACGTTGAATCGAGACCCGCCGCCGATCAGGGGCAAGGTCGCGGAACCGTTCGAGCAGCGCCCGCCCATCGGCGCGCACATCGGCCCGCAGTCCCGAGGGCAGCGTCACGCCACGC
>Ga0315336_1002037_pt1 | contig 33586 bp, 20 predicted proteins | sample ASW5metaG_FD_204512 | JGI IMG/M metagenome (GOLD analysis project Ga0315336, IMG submission 204512) | Ammonia-oxidizing marine archaeal communities from Monterey Bay, California, United States - ASW #5 | ecosystem: Environmental > Aquatic > Marine > Intertidal zone | place: USA: California...
CGACGATGGTGGTTCGCGGCCCCGGGGTCGTCACTGCCGGTGCCGCGCTCGCCCACGTGGACCTGGCGCTGTGGGTGATTCGTCGACTCAGTCCGGCTCTGGCCAGCACAACCGCCCGCTACCTGCTCAGCGATCACAGGCCCTCACAGGCGGCCTACGCCATCGTCGACCAGATCGCTCACTCCGACCCCGCGGTGGAGCGCTTCGAGCAGTGGAGTCGGGACCACCTGGCCAGCTTTACGGTGTCCAAAGCGGCCCGCGCAGTTGGCATGAGCGAGCGGACGCTTCAGCGGCACGTGCGTCGGGTGCTGGGTCGCTCTCCCATTGCCTATGTGCAGGACCTGCGCATCTCGCGGGCGATCCACCGCCTGCAGACGTCGGACGCCACCCTGGACGAGATCGCCGGCGAGGTCGGCTACAGCGATGGCGCGACCCTGCGACACCTGCTGCGACGAAAGACCGGTCGCGGGCTCCAGGAGCTGCGGGGAAGGTGAGGGCATTCGTCTGGCTGACACTTGTCCTCATGTCGCTGGTCACACCTGCGTCCGCTGCCGACGAGTATGCCGAGGCATTGCGCGCCTACAAGCAGCAGCATGACGCGGGATACCCCGGCTATAGCGTTTCGAGGCGGCGTCTTTCCCAAGGACCCGGAAAACTGCTCTTTGCCTATCGATACGGCTGCGGAGTCGAAATCGATCTGGTTCAGGCCAGCAGACTCGAGGAGATGGCCTGTGAATTGGGCGATGCCACGTCCTGTGCATCGCTGCCGGTGCTCGCCCATCTCGAAGGGCTGCAATAGCGGTATGCTGGCTCCATGTGGATGTTGCTGATCTCGATGGCCCTCGCCGGCGAGCGGCTTGCGGTCCTGGAGCTGTCGGGGGAACTCAAACCCCAAGAGCTGGCGCTCCTGAGTGACGAGGTACGCGGGGCGGTGGTGCGGTCGATTTCGGGAGACATCCTGGTCATGACCCGGGAGAACATGGAGGTGATGCTCACCGACATGGGTATCGATGCCTCCTGCATCGCCGAGGGGGCGTGCGAGGTGGAGACCGCGAGAAATCTGGGCGTCGACTACGTGGTTTCGGGCTCGGTGGTTGGCATGGGCGGCAAACAGATCGCCTCGATCAAGCTGCATCAGACTGACAACGGCGGCTTGCTCGGTTCGGAGCGTGCCACGGGGGCGGACTCTCTTGCGCTCCTCGAGGCCATCGACGACACGGTCGTCAAGCTGATGCAGGCGCTCGCCGCCTCCGCTACGGCGACTTCTTCTCAATCCGCCGCCGCGCGCGAAGTCGCTGAAGCTTTTCCCGAGGCCCCGATCGCCAGGCCGTCTTTGAGTTCGGCGCCATCTGAAGAGAGCGCAGCCTATTGCCAGGAAATCGCGGCTTCAGCCAGCCCCCTGCCCGCGGCGCCGACCGCGAGGCAGGTCTTGCTGCGGGCGGCGAGGGTCACTGGCGTTCACAAATACTGTGACACCACCGGTTTCTTTCTCGAGGAGACCCTCGACACCGTCTACAACGGCAATCGATTGGCCATGAGGAACAAGGCGTGGCGGGCGCCGCCGAACCTGAACATCGTCGAGATGCATTCCAACGGTGCCAAGGGTATCAACGGGTACAATGGGCTGTTCAGCTGGGGATGGAACACACTCGACGGCAAACCCGGCGTCAACCTCCTGACCATGACGACTCGTCCGGACGGCGCCGTCCCCTATGTGGCCGAGCCGGAGAAGAAGGCCTGGTCCGCACCTACTCGCGGGACTTTTGCAGGCCAGTCCGCCTGGGTACTCACCTCTGTTGTCGAGCGTGTCCCGGGCCAACCGGTGACGACGCGCGAGTTCTTCTCAATCGCCACAGGCGAGGCACTCGGCTCGACGACAGAGGCTACGGGTGGCAAGAAGTCGTCGCGGTATTCGTCGACAAAGACGTTTTCAGGGTGGCTTGAGTCCGGAGGCATTCGCTTCGGTCGAGACATGGTGGACGTCACTTCCGGGGCTGCGGTGAACTCGCGCATCGAGCGCAAGGTCAGTCAGTTTGGGGTAAATCGCACCGATATGCCGACTTTTCGATTCGCGGACTTTCTCAGGTCCAGGTGTGATCTTGCAAATCCGGATGTGATGTCTGTGATTGAGGCGATCGACCAGCTCGAAGAGGGACCAACGGACGGGGAGGCCCAGTGGGGCGAGAAGTTCAATCAGGCCTACTCGCGGCTCAAGTCCCTCGTGTCCGGCGGCAGCACAGCCTGCAGCTGAGACGCGCTGCGTCCCCTCGGGGGACAATGTGAAGTTCCTGTCTGCGCAAGGGCGGCCGACCCGTTATCAGCCTCGCCCAGTATCTATGTAGGGGGAAAGACTATGTATCGATTCGCATTTGCTTCCATCGCGCTCATGTTTGGTGGCCAGCTCGCCTATGCGCAGTGTTCGCCCGCCGGTGGCGTCGTCGTCAACGAGATCTACCCGAACGCCGAGGGCAGCGACTCCGAGAAAGAGTGGGTCGAGATCGTCAACAACACCCAGGGAGATGTCGACATCTCTGGCTGGACCCTTTGGGCTGGGACCTCCAGCTACAACACCTCGTTCGAGGTGCCCCCAGGCACGTTCATGGTCCCTGGCCAGCACCTGCACCTGGGCGGCCCTCTGGCCATCCCGACTGCCGACATCATCTACCCGTACCCCGGGCTCGTGATGGGCAATGCCGCCTCCAACTGCGACGCTATCCAGCTCCGCGACTGCAATGGCGCGGTCTCCGACACCCTCGTCTACGGCGCCACCAACAGCGACCAGTGGATGGACGACCTCGGCCAGATCGCGGTCTGCGCCCCGCCGCCGAACTCCGAGCAGGCCCTCGGCCGCGTCACCAGTGGCATGGACACCGACGACCTCCTCGCCGACTTCGACTGGTATCCGGTGGGCGATGAGTCCCCGGGCGGCGCCAACTGGTTCAAGATCTGGGCCGACAACCCCCTCACCGCCGGGGCTCCGGCGAACATCTACGTTCGCGGTGCCCTTCCCGGCAACACCGTGTACTTCGGCGCCTCGCTCGCCGGAATGGGCGCTGGCCCTTGCTATGCCCAGCTGGATGGCACTTGCGTCGACATCCTCAACCCCCTCACGCTGGTCGGCAACGCGGTCTCCGACGCCGCGCGTATGGCGACGTTCAACGCGAATGTGCCCGCCCAGCTCGGCGGCAGCGACGTCTGGCTGCAAGCGGGCGTTCCCGGCCAGGGTCCGTACAAGTCCAACGTCTGGATGAACACCATCCAGTAGCTGGCAAGGGCGAGTCATCTGCCTCGCCCACCATCAATTATTCAGGGAGAAAGACCATGTATCGATTCGCAATTGCTTCCGCCGCGCTTCTGTTCGGCGGCCAGCTCGCCTATGCACAGCAGTGTGACACCGCTGGCGGCGTCGTCATCAACGAGATCTACCCGAATGCCGAGGGCAGCGACACCGACAAGGAATGGGTCGAGATCGTCAACAACGGCCAGGTTCAGATGGACATCTCCGGGTGGACTCTGTGGGCTGGAACCTCCAGCTACAATACCTCCTTCGAGCTTCCGCCGGGCACCTTCATCGGCCCTGGCCAGCACATTCATCTCGGTGGCCCTCTGGCCATCCCGACCCCCCAGATCATCTACCCGACCGGTCTCTCGATGGGCAATGCCGCCAGCTCCTGTGACGCGATCCAGCTCCGCGACTGCAACGGCGTCGTGTCCGACACCGTGGTCTATGGCCCCAACAACACCGACCTGTGGCTCGACGACAATGGCCGCGAAGCCACCTGTGCGCCGCCGCCGAACTCCGAGCAGGCTCTGGGCCGCGTCACCAGCGGTATGGACACCGACAATCTGTCCGAGGACTTCGACTGGTATGCCGTTGGCGACGAGACCCCCGGCGGCGCCAACTGGTTCAAGATCTGGGCCGACACCCCGCTCACCGCTGGTGCTCCGGCGAATGTCTACGTTCGCGGCGCCCTCGACGGCACCACCGTGTATTTCGCCGCTTCGCTCGTCGGAGAGGGTGCGGGGACCTGCTATCCCCAGCTGAGTGACACCTGCGTGGACATCCTCAGTCCGACGACGCTGCTCGGAAACGCGGTGTCCGATGCGACCCGTCGGGCCACGTTCAACGCCAATGTTCCCGCACAGCTCAGCGGAAGCGACGTCTGGCTGCAGGCCGGCGTCCCGGGCCAGATGCCGTACAAGTCCATCGTCTGGATGAACACCATCCAGTAGGGGACCGCAGGTTGCCGCGCGCGCTTCCGTGCGCGGTGGCTGCCGAGCCGTTATCTACCTTCCTCATGCTCAATGAGGGAGCGACCATGTATCGCGCCGCACTTGTTTCCGTCGCACTGATGTGGGGCGGCCAGGTGGCGTACGCCCAGTGTACGCCCGCTGCCATGGGCGGCGTCATGATCAACGAGATCTACCCGGACGCTGCCGGCAGCGACAACGACAAGGAATGGGTGGAGCTCCAGAACTGGGCCTTCCAGCCGGTGGACCTCTCCGGTTGGACGTTGTGGGCGGGGACGTCCAGCTACAACACCTCCTTCGTGATTCCCCAGGGGACCGTCGTCACCTATGGCGATCATCTGCACCTGGGCGGCCCGCTCGTCGTTCCGGCGGCAGATGTCGTCTACCCGTACCCCGGGCTCGTAATGGGCAACGCGAGCAGCTCCTGTGATGCCATCCAGCTCCGCGACTGCTTCGGCACGGTCGCCGATACGGTCGTCTATGGCCCCACCAACTCGGACGGGTGGCTCGACGACAACCAACAGGTTGCCGTGTGCGCGCCAGCCCCCAACTCCGAGCAGGCGCTGGGCCGCGTCACCGATGGGTTGGACACGGACGATCTCGTCTATGACTTCGACTGGTATCCGGTGGGTGACGAGACCCCTGGCGATGCGAACTGGTTCAAGATCTGGGCCGACATCGGGGCGCCAATCCAGGTATCACGGTGTATTTCGGCGCCTCCCTTGCCGGAGCGGGATTGGGTCCCTGTTATCCCCAGCTGAATGGGACGTGCGTCGACATCCTCAACCCCACGCTGATCGGCAACGACCAGTCCGCGACGCACACCGTCATCCTGAACGCCATCGTGCCCGCCGGCCTCGCCGGCAGCGATGTCTGGGTGCAGGCCGGTGTCCCGGGCCAGATCCCATACAAATCCAACGTGTGGATGGGCACCATCCAACCGGCCAACTAAGGCCAGGGGCCGAGGCCTCCACACACTCCGCGCCGCTCGACGTCACACCACTGGTAGACAGGCGGCTTCCAGTGCACTTCCTCGATGTGATCGAGCTGCTCTTCAGCGCGGTCCGACCACTCGGTGCCGGTGTCGACCAGCCAGAGCTCCCGCAGCGCCGGGAGTCCGGCGACGTGCTTCAGGCCGGCGTTGGTGACTTGTGTGTTGGACAGGTCCAGCGTGCCGAGGCGCTTCAGACTCCCGAGGTGGACCAGGTCCGCGTTGGTGATTTCGGGGGCCAGGGTGAGCTTGCCCAGTTCTCGGAGTGCCGCTAGCTGCCGGAGCCCATCGGCATCGACAGGGTGGATCGGGTTCAGCCATCGCAGCGAGGTGAGGCCGGCGACGGGTCGCAGATCCCGCATCGACAGCTCCAGGCTGGTGAGGCGATGCAGACCGGCGATGGCCGCGGCGTTCCCGTGATCTCCCTTCACTCGACCCCCGACATACAGCGTGCGCAGATTCTCGAACCCGCGCAGCGGCTCCAGACCTGCGTAGGTCAGCTCGCCAGCGTGTATGCGAAGGATCTCCAGGTCGGTGAGGGGCGCCAGGTGCGCCAGGTCGGCATCGCTGACTGGTTCAGCCAGGTGCAGCTCGCGGAGTCGGGTCAACTGGCCGACGTGCTCCAGGCCCGCGTCGGTGTCGCGACCGAGGGTGCCACCGAGCCAGAGCTCCTGCAGGTGGGGGAGTTCTGCGGGGACGAAACCGCCCGCCGAGACCTGGAGGGTCCGCAGCTCGGACATCCCGGCGAACGCCCGCAGTCCCTGTTGGGTGATCTTCGTGTCGGTGAGATTGAGGTTCCGGAGGCGGGTCAATCTCTCGAGGTGGGTGGCTCCGACGTCGGTGATGTCGTTGCCGGACAGATCGAGGTGTCGGAGCTGCGTCAGGCGGCCGATGTGGGCGACATCGGCATCGGTGAGCTCGTTGTGCCGCAGCTCGAGGGTGCGCAGTTGCGTGAGCCCGCTCACCTGCTCGATGACGCCGTCTCCAGGAGGCAATGTCATGTAGACGCAGTGGTATTCCTGGGTCCACCCGTTGCCGTTCATGCGCAGGGTCCGAAGCGCGGAGCCGTGCAGTTGCTCGATGCCCGCTCCTGTGATGGCGGTGTCGCCGAGGGTGAGCTCGGTGAGGCTGCCGAGCCGGGCGACGTGGGCCATGCCGGCGTCGGAGATGGTCGGCGGGTAGGTTCCCCCTCCGATCTGGAGGACGTTGAGCTCGGACATGCCAGACAGATTGGCGAGCCCGGCGTCAGTGACGTAGCTTCCGCCCAGATCGAGCCGCTGCAGACCAGTCAGTCCGGAAACGTGACCTAGATCCTCATCTTCGACGCCCGGAAGAGTGAGTCCGGCGACGTGCTCGGCCGCGTCGCCGGTCAGCATAGACAGGACCGCCGGTTTGTCGAGGTCGCCCCAGTCGACCTCGATCGCCACGCGTCGCTGCTGGCCCTCGAGCAGGTCGGGAGACGAATCTCGCGACAAGTTCGCCCACACGATCTGACGGTCGACGTACGCGTGGCCGTCGCGCCACGCCACGCGAGGTGCTTCGTCTTCGCTCACCGGCAACCAGCGGCCGCCGACCCTCGACCACTCGTCGGCAGGCGCGATGGAGCGGGGCGCGTACTCCCATTCCATGGGGGCTTCCACCTCGGGTTCGCCTGCCGGCGCCACCGCCGTCGGCGCAGGAGCTGGATCGGGCGTCTGCGAACACGGCGACGCGACCGCCGAGGAAAAGAGCACCGCGCCCAATAGCGCCAGACCTTGTTTCATTCCGTTCTCCCTCCCGTTCCCTTGGAGAGGATGCAAGCCGTATGCCATCGGAAGAAGGTGCGGAATCCGGGATATTGCACGCCCGTGATCTCGGAATTCGAGCGCTGCGCTACTGACGAGAGATCTCCCGGTTACAAAAACGGCATGTTCTTGTTGTTCCTGCTGTTCGCCTGCGAGCCCCGAGACGCTTGCGTCGTCGTCGAAGCCTCGGTCGCCGATTCCAATATGGGTCACTGCGATCCCTGTCTGCTCGAAGAGGTGTCCCTCGACTCGTGCGGCTGGAACGACTGCGCCCGCCCCCTGCGCACCCAGCGCACCGACGACGGCTGCTTCGGCGAGTACACCGTGTACGACGAGGCCGGCGAGGTGGTGGGCAGCCCGACCTGTCACCACGACTTCGGGCGGCAAATTCTCGACGGCAACACCTGCGAACGGGTGCCGTGGACGCCACCTGCGGAGGGGTTCTACGAACTCGAGGTCGTACACATGGTCGACGGCGAGCGGCTCGGCAAGGCGAGCTATTCCTTCGAGGTCCGCGCCGAGGTCACGGAGTAGTCCTCCGGGGCACCTTGGCTGTCCCACGTGCGAGCCGCCGATTGTCTGCGGAGGCCGACGGAACGTAGCCGTTGAGCCGAGTAAGATGGCGGCAATGCGCTACCTGCTACCGCTCTGCTTCGTTTGCGCCGGATGCGTGTTGCCGCTCAAGGGAAGCACGTCTGCGATCAGACTGCCCAGGCGGTTGCGCTGCGCACCATGCAGTGCAGCAACGGCGACTTCGACGACTGTTTCAGCCCGGACTACCCCGAATCGGTCACGGTGTATACGGCGGACGACGGCGACTCTACGACGGCCGTGGTGTTTCAGCTGACCGACTGGACGAGCCTCGAGTTCTTCGCTCTGCAGGCGTCGTTCATGCAAGTGGATCCGAGCCTTTGATCGCCCTGCTCCATCTGCTGGCGTCGGCTTTCGCCCAGCAGGACCGGAACTGGTTCGAGGAGATCTACTTCGGGGTGAGCTGCGAGGTCGAGACCATCCTCGGCGGGCCTGGGCACACCTTGGTTTCTCAGGCGCTTGTTCGGCGTTCAGAATGTGCCGACCTACATCCGGCCCGGAATCGGCAACGGCACCTGTGAGATCGGTTCACCCTGGTGTTGCCGCCGACGTGGTGGAGAAGATCGGCCGCAGCCGGATCCTCGGGCGCCGATTGCGGTGGTACACCATCGCGCCGCCGCCTCCCACGGAGTCGATTCCGCCAACGACTACAACCGGAACCACGACAGGGACCACGACGACGGCTACCTGCACGCGGGCATCAAGCTCAACCAGGTCGACACCCTCGACATCCATCCGTACGCGGTGGGCGCACCGTCGTTGTTTCTGGAGTTGGTCCAGGGGGTCGAATAGGCCGTTGCGGCGCTCCGGTTGATCGGGTATCGTCGAGGGCCGAGGAGGCCGAAGATACGACGTTGGTGGCTCATTTTGGCGGTAACGGCTTGGGCGTGCGCGACGCCCCCAGAGCCCGATGTCGCCGACCCGACCGAAGATGCCACCACGCCTGCGGAGCTGCCCTGTCCGGTTCCCACCACGTTCTACCCCGACGAGGACGGGGACGGAATCGGAGTTCTCACCGGAGCAATCACCGCCTGCGAGCTTCCCGGGACCGGTAGTTGGTCCACAGAGGCCGGGGACTGCAACGACGGCAATATCGCCGTTCTCCCTGGGGCGACGGAGATCTGTGACGGCCTCGACAACGACTGCGATGGCCCGGTCGATGACGCCGATACCGACGTAGAGGTGTCGGGAGGGGTCATCCACTACGCCGACAGCGACCTCGATGGAGTAGGGGCCCAGGCGACCCAGGAGGAGTCCTGCGCGCTGCCTGCGGGTCGGGTGACCAACGCTGGGGACTGCGACGACGGCGACGACCGGATCCATCCGGGGGCGGACGAGTGGTGTGATGGCATCGATGGAGACTGTGACGGCGCCGTCGACGAAGATGCAGTCGACGCCAACCCGTGGTTCTCCGACCTGGACGGCGACGGCTATGGCGACCCGGCTGCGCCGCTGCCGGCCGCCTGTACAGCCCCACCCGGCGCGGTTCCGACGGGCACAGATTGTGACGATGCACGGGGCCTCGTCAGCCCCGGCGCCCTCGAGACATGTGACGGCCTGGACAACGACTGCGACGGGTCCATCGACGAGGACGCCACCGACGCGATCCCCTGGTTTGCGGACCTGGATGGGGACGGAGTGGGCGCCGGGATCGCCCTGTTCGCCTGCGCGCAGCCCTCTGGCTACGCCAACGCCGGCGGAGACTGCGACGAGTCGGCGCCCGATGTGTTTCCCGGGGCGGCCGAATTCTGTAACAACCGCGACGACGACTGCGACGGAGCCGTAGACGAGTCGGCCGTAGACACGACCCTGTGGTACCTCGATTCCGACGGGGACGGGTATGGCAACGCGTTGGGCGCCCTCGCCTCGTGCAGCATCGTGTCCGGGCGAGTCACCGACGCGGCCGGCCTCGACTGCGATGACGGGGATCCGACTGTGCATCCCGGCGCCATCGAGGACTGCGGCGGCGTCGACATGGACTGCGATGGCGATCCCGACGGTCCCAACCCGAACGACGGCGCGACCTGGTATCCGGACGTCGACTCCGATGGCTTCGGAGACGACGACGCCGCGGAGTCGTTCTGCGCCCCGCCGGCGGGCTATCTGCCGACCGGCGGAGACTGCGACGACTTCGACGCCGATTCATACCCGGGGGCCATCGAGGTCTGTGATGGCGCCGACAACGACTGCAATACCGTTGTCGACGACGGCGCTATCGATGGGATGCCCTGGTACACGGACGGCGACGGCGACGGCGTCGGTGGCGGGTTGCCGACCCTCAGCTGTGGGCCCCAGACCGGGCAGGTCGCGCTCGACGGAGACTGCGACGACGCCGATGCCAGCGTGCATCCGGGCGCTACGGAGTGGTGCGATGGCGTCGACTCTGACTGCGACGGCCTCGAGGCGACCAACCAGGTCACGCACTTCCCGTCGGTGGGACTCCCCACCAATCACGCCCAGCCCGGTGGACTGTGGGTCTTTGGGGGAGACGGCGCTCTGGTTTACTGCGACGGCGACTACTACGGAGGGCTGCAGCTGCTTTCGCCAGCAGGCCTGACCATCAGCAGCGTGAACGGGCCGTCCGTGACGTCAATCCACCTCGATGGTCAGGACGGAATCGCCCAGGTTGCCGACGACGGCTCGCCGGGACGCCAGCCGCACACCCTCACCCTCGACGGATTCACCATCTACGACGCCGACGATTCGTTGGGTGCCATCCGCAGCGACCACGGGGATCTGGTGATCGCCAACTGTGTGATCCGCGCCCCGATCGGTGGGTTCGATGGCGACATCGGGGCTGTGCTCGGGACCACCGAGGTTCGCGACACGACCATCACCGACATGGCACCTCGATACGCGGCCCTGGGCACCCTCGAAGGGGCCGGCCTGATCGTCGACAACAGCGTTTTCGAGCGGATCTCGGGCGAGGGCCTCAAGACCGAGGGCACCGCGCCCATCACCGTGAGCAACACCAGCCTGGTCGACCTCACGGGCCTGGCCGTCACCCTCTACGACGGCGACCTGACGATGACCGATGTCGACGTGTTTGGTGCCGAGGTCGGCGCGGTTCGGCTGGAGCGCGGTGACGCCGACATCACCGGACTGAATGTGGTCGGCAGCGCCCTGGTCGGCGGAGACGTCGGCGGCGTAGAGAAATATGGCGTTGGAACCGCTACAATTCGCGATAGCTTCTTCCAGTACAACGGTGAGGATCAGATCACCTGCGTGCTGGGCGGCACGTTGAACGTCTACGACACGGTCAGCTCGAACAACCTGGGGGCGGCGCTGGTCGCGAATCTCTGCACGGTCGACATCGATGGCCTGAGTTCGACGGACGACGACCTCGGGGTCTTCGTCACCGAGGGCACCGTCACCGTGCGCAACACTGTCGTCGACGCGCCCTACTACAGCGCGATGGGCTTCACGTACGTCGATTTGGTGATGGAGGACACCACCATCCGCAACCAGGGCTCTCGGTACTTGGACAACGGCTACGTCATGTCGGTGTCGTACGGCAACGCCCAGCTCACCCGGGTGACGCTGGAGGACAACGCCACCGACGATTGGCAGTCTGGTGGCGGAATGTGGATCTACGAGAGCACCGCTGTGCTCACCGACCCGGTCTTCCGCAACAACTCCGTCACCGACTACGGGGTGCTTTACGTCTACATGGCCGCTGCCGAACTCATCAATCCGATCTTCGAGGACAACATTGGAGGGGCGGTCGAGGTGGATCGCAGCGCACTGAGCTGCGTGGGCACGCCCGGTCAGTTTGCCGGTTTCCACCGCAATGACAAGGGCATCACGGTCACCGGCACCAACGCGTCCGTCACCGCCACCGACTGCGACTTCGGCGAGCTCGTTGGCGGCGACGACAACACCCTCTGGGACCTGTACTACGAGGGCGCCAGCCACGCCTATGGAGACGACGCGACCTTCGTCTGCGCCGGCGAGGTGTGCCTGTGAACGCGCGACTCGCCCTGATCCTGTGCGGCCTGGTCCTCGGGTGTGCATCCCCCGAGGTCGAACCCGACCCGACGACCGATACCGATACCAAAGCCCCACGAGTAGATGACCTCGATGGCGACGGTCACTCGACCGACGTCGACTGCGACGACGCCGACAGCAGGATTCATCCCGACGCCGAGGAGATCTGCGATGGGCTCGACAACGACTGCAACGGGTTGATCGACGACGGCGCGACGGACGCGACCGATTGGTTCGTCGACGGCGATGGCGACGGCTGGGGCGACGGTATCGCGGTCACTGCCTGTGAGGAGATGCCAGGGCACAGCCCGATCTCCGGCGACTGCGACGACGATGAGGCCGCAGTGAATCCCGGGAAACTGGAGTTGTGCAACGGCGTGGATGACGACTGCGACGACGCGGTCGACGAGGACGCCACCGAGGCGGTCACCGTGTACGCCGATGGGGACGGCGACGGCTTTGGCGACCCCGCGACGGCGTCGACCGCCTGTCCGACGGTGGGTCTGGTGCTGAATGCCGGTGACTGCGACGACGGCGCGTCGGCGGTGTACCCGGGAGCTCTCGAGGTCTGCAACGGCGATGACGACGACTGCGACGGTCTGGTGGACGACGACGACGGCTCCCTGGACCCGACCAGCCGAGCGGCCTGGTTCGCCGACGCCGACGGGGATGGCTTCGGAGACGACGACCTGCTCTTCCAGGCCTGCGCCGCCCCATCCGGATGGATCGGTGTCGGCGGAGATTGCCACGACGGCCACCCAGACGACTTCCCCGGCGCCCCGGAGCTGTGCGATCAGCGCGACAACGACTGCGACGGGTCGGTCGACGAGGGGGCTCCCGGTGGACCCCTCCGCTACACGGACGCCGACAGTGACGGCTATGGAGACCCGGCGACCGGTGTGGCGTCTTGCATCGCACCGTCGGGCACCGTGGACGACGGCACCGACTGCGACGATGGCGACCCGGCGGTTTCACCCGGCGCACCTGAGCTCTGCAACGGAGACGACGACGATTGCGACCTGATCGTCGACGAAGACCCGGCGGACGGCGGGCTCTGGTTCTCCGACCTCGACGGCGACGGATTCGGAGACCCGGCAAGTGTCGTCGCCGCCTGTCAGGGGCCTCCCGGGCTGCTCTCCGACAGCAGCGACTGTGACGATTCCAACGGACAGATCCACCCGCTGGGCACCGAGACCTGCGACGGGGTCGATCAGGACTGCAATGGACTGGTCGACGACTGGGCGAACGACGAGGCGACCTGGTACGCCGACACCGATCTGGACGGATTCGGTGACCTGAACGCGACGACGGATGCCTGCACCCAACCCCCTGGATTCACCGCCGACAACACCGACTGCGACGACACCCAGAACGCGGTCCATCCCGGCGCCGCCGAGACCTGCAACCTCGTCGACGACGACTGCAACGGCGCCATCGACGACGGAGTGCCGGCTGGAACGCCCGGATTCGCCGATGTCGATGAGGATGGCTACGGCGACGATCTGGCGCCCACCAACGGCTGCGTAGGTGCGCCGGGCTTTGCGGTCACGGGAGGGGACTGCAACGACGCCGATCCGCTCCAGAATCCAGGTGTCACCGACTATTGCGACGGGGTCGACAACAACTGCAACGGGACTGAGGCCGGGCTCTACAGCTTCTTTGGAGACGACGGAACGGTGACTTCCGGCAGCTCCTGGATCCTGAAGCCCGGCACCCTGCGCTATTGCGACGGCACGTTCAGCGGCGACATCCACGTGCTCACCGCCGGGGATGTCGAGATCACGAGCCTGAACGGACCCGGAGCCACGACGCTGGATGCCAACGACGTGGGCGGATTGATCCACGAGGGGGACGACGGCACCGCCTGGCCCCAGGCCCACACACTGACGGTGCGGAACATCGCGCTCCGCGAGTTGACGGGCCCGGCAGGTGCAGTGACCAGCCTCAACGGGCACCTGGTGCTGGACGGCGTCGACATCGTGCAGGCCACCTCGACCTGGAGCGGCGCGGTGGGCGCGGTCCACGGCGACACCACGCTGATCAACTCGACAATCGACGGCGCCGATTCGGGCTGGGCAGCCGTTGGCGGAAAGTACGGTGGCGCCCTTGTCATCCAGACCAGCGAGATCACAAACACTACGGGCTACGCGGTCCGACAGTCCTCTCCGGCCGTGCCCCAGGTGCCCGTCGTCATCACCGACAGCGAGATCCGGAGCACGACGGACATCGGCATCGACATGCCCACCGGTGACCTCGTCGTCACCAACACCGTGCTGGAAGATCTCAACGGCGGGGTTCAGATCGGCGGGGGAACGGCCACACTGACCGATGTCACCGCGACCAACACCGCTTTCGTGGCCGACCTCGGTGACCTGATCGTCGACGGTGGCCTCTACGAGCTGAGCCTGGGCACTGCGCTCCGGGTGGAGACCGGCTCCATCACCATGGACGGCGCCACGGTGCAAGACAACGGCGGAAACTCACCCAACAGCGGCGTGTACGTCGTCGATGGCACCGCGGTGATCCGCAACAGCACCTTCGCGAACAACACTGGCGCCGTGCTGGTGGCCGCCGGATCGCTGACCATCGAGGACAGCCTCTTCCAGGGCAACATCGAGGCCGTGATCAGCTTCGATGACCCTGTGACACTGCGAGACACGACCTTCGATGGCAACAGCAGCAGCGAACCCGGCGGCGCCGTGTACACCCGAGATGGGCTCATCGAGCGGTGTACCTTCACCAACAACTCCACGACCGAAAACGGTGGCGCGCTCTACTCTGGAGGCACGTTGAGCGATACCGACTCGGTCTACGACGGCAACTCCGCCACAGTCGATGGAGGGGCCGTGTTCGCCCACGGGACGTATACGGCGACCAACGTCACCTTCCGGAACAACGATGCCGGAGACGACGGCGGCGCACTGTATTTGAACAGGGGCATCCAGGCCGTGGTGAGCTGGTCGGTCCTCGAGGACAACACGGCGTGGGAGGGCGGAGCGATCTACCAGAGCGATGACGGCGTCGGCGGCGAGTCAGACGTGCTCCTGGAGTTCACCCGGGTCGAGGGCAACATCGCGACCAACCGGGGTGGCGGCTACTACCTCCGAGACGATGCCTCGATGACCTGTGTCGGGGATGCCAGTGGCGAGTACGGCTTCGTGCGCAACCAGGCGGGCACCGGGGGCGGCATCTACATCTACGACCCCTCACCGATCTGGGGACCCTTCCTCACCCTCACCCAATGCGACCTGGGACTGGTGGTCCAGGACAACGCCCCCGAAGACATCGCCATGTACTCGAGCCTCACCTACCGATTCGGTGACGACGTGGACCTCTACTGCACCAACGCCGTATGCAACTGAAACAGCACGCAAAGTGGATGTGCCTGCTGGTCCTCGCGGCCTGCGCGACCCCCGAGCCCGAGCCCGACACCACCGATCCGACAGATGATCCAACCACGACGACGGTTGTCGAGGTCGAGCTCGATGTGGACGGCGACGGGCACGAGATCCCGTTTGACTGTGACGACGACAATGCGGGGATCAACCCCGGCGTCGCGGAGATCCCCTACGACGGCATCGACCAGGACTGCCGCGGCGGCGATCTGACGGATGTCGATGGAGACGGGACCCCAGGAGGTCCAGATGGTGCCGACTGCGATGACGAGGATCCCGATCGACATCCCAATGTCGCCGAGATCCCCTGCAACGGCATCGACGAGGACTGCAGCGACCTGACCGCGGACGAAGTGGACCTCGATGGAGACGGCTCCTGCGCGGTGGACGACTGTGACGACCTCGACCCCGCCGCCCTCCCAGGTGCCGTCGAGATTTGCGATGGAATCGACAACGACTGCGATGGAATCTTGCCTTTGGACGAGCAGGATTCGGATTTCGACGGCGTGAGCATCTGCGAGGGAGACTGCGACGACGGCGCGATCGCGGTCCGTCCCAGTGTGCCCGAGGTGATGTGCAACGGTATCGACGACGACTGCAACCCGGGCACCTCGGACCAGATCGACCTCGACGGAGACGGGACCTGTGATCTGCTCGACCTCTGCGTTGGGGATGACGCTAGCGGCGACAGCGACGGAGACGGGCTGTGCGACGACCTCGACCTCTGTATTGGCGACGATGCCAGTGGAGACGGCGATGGCGACGGCTGGTGTGCCGACTCCGACTGCGACGACGGAGATACCGGCCGCCAACCTGGACTGCCCGAGGCCTGCGACGGGGTGGACAACAACTGCGATGGCCTGGTCCCCTCCGACGAGCTCGACGGAGACGGAGACGGGCTCTCGGGCTGTGCAGGAGACTGCAACGACTTCGATCCGGGCATCGGACCGCTCGGGGTCGAGGTGCCCTGCAACGGCGTGGACGAGGACTGTGACCCGGCGACTCTCGACATGGTCGACGCGGACGGAGACGGGTTCTGCGCAACCGACGACTGCGACGACGGCGCTCCCGGTGTGAACCCTGGCGCGTCTGAGGTCTGCGATGCCCTGCAGACCGACGAGGACTGCAACGGATTGGCCGATGCCGCCGATCCTGGCGTCAATCCCTTGAGCTGGGCCTCCTGGTGGCCCGACATCGACGGCGACGGGTACGGCGACGATCTGGTCATTCCGGTGTTCGCCTGCACACCCCCTGCGGACGGAAATCCGTGGGTCGCGGACGGGACCGACTGTGACGACCTCGATCCCGCCGTGAATCCCGCCGCGTCCGAGGTGTGCGACGCGGGCGACGTCGACGAGGACTGTGACGGGCTGAGCGACGACGCCGACCCGGGCGTGCTCCCACCGGGAACGCTCTGGTACCTCGATGTCGACGACGACGGATTCGGCGACGACTCCGATTCTGGAATCCTGGCGTGCGACCCCGCACTTCGGGTGGACAACGACCTCGACTGCGCCGATCTGGACGCGGGCATCAACCCGGACACCACCGAGTACTGCAACGGCGACGACGACGACTGCGACGGGATCATCGACGACGGCTGCATCTCGCTGTGTCCGGTCTATGTGGGTCCGAGTCCCGTGGCCGGGCGCGGGTGGCTCGAGGATCCGTACCCATCGGTGGCCACTGCGCTGGCCTCCCGACCGGTCGGGTGTGATGACATCCTGGTCCTGCCTGGCGTGTATGACGAGGCCCTCGACCTGAATGGCGCCGCGGTGACCATCGGGTCCACAGACGGCCCGGAGATCACGATCTTCGAGCCCAGCAGTGGTTCGGGATTCGAGGCCACCAGCGGAGAGGGGCCGGCAACTGCACTCGACGGTCTGACCCTGCGCGGATCGGGAAGAGGCGTCTACATCGTCGACGCGAGCCCGACGCTGACCAATTTGATCGTCGAGCAGAGCAGCACCGGTCTGCGCATCGAGGGGGCCCTGAGCGCGCCGTCGGTCACCGACAGCACCTTTCGCGACAACACCAACACCGGGGTGGTGCTCGAGGCCGGTGACGCGCTGATCACCAACTGCATCATCGAGGGAAACAGCGGCTCCGACGGCGGCGGCGTGCGGCTCTCCAGCCCCGATGTGTCGAGCTTTGCCGGCAACACCATCCGCAACAACACCGCCTCGAACGGGGGTGGCGTCTGGGTCGAGTTCGCCTTCACCGGGATCTTCGAGAACAACGTGATCGAGGGCAACTACGCGAGCACGGCTGGTGGTGGTGTCTACTCGTCGTCGAGTCTGGTTCGGGCCAACCAGATCCTTCGCAACAGCACCGATGGCGAGGGCGGAGGCATCTACATGGTCGGCGAGTTCGCGACTGCCGAGCGCAACTGGCTGGAGGGCAACAGCGCCCTGCTCACCGGGGCCGGCATACACCTCGAGTTCGGAAAGGTGCACAACAACATCATCCTCGACAGCTACGACGACGGCATCTACATCGACCGGTACAACTTTGGCCAGGGCGACGCCGAGGTGATCAACAACACCATCATCGGCTCCAGGACGACGGGAATCGTCTCGGATGCCTACGCGTCGACCGTGAACAACTTGATCGTCGACGCCACCGAAGCCGGGTTCCACGAGAGAAGCTACGATGACCTCTTCACCAACAACCTGCTCTGGGGGTCCTTCTACTATGCGAATGGCGCCGGCTATCTGGGTACCGACGACAACGCGTATGTAGACCCCAACTTCGTCCCTGGAACCTTCGAACTGGCCTGGCCCTCGAACGCCATCGACGGCGGCGCCGACCCGGCAACCTGGGGCCTGGTCGAGGACTACTACGGAAACCCGCGGGTTCAGGGGTTCGCCGCCGACATCGGCGCTATTGAGTTCGTCGTGGACGACTCGGGCTGCGCGTTCTGTGGCTCTGGCTGTCCAGCCATCGTCGCAGGGGTCCTACCCGGTGGTGACGGAACGGTCGGCAACCCCTACCCCAACGTTGGCTACGCCCGAGCCTACATGGATCCGGCCTGCGACACCATCGAGGTGCAACCCGGGCTTTACCGCGAGCGCATCGATCTCGGCACGGACAACCTATCCATCCTCGGGAACGGTCCCGTGGACCAGATCGTCTTCGAGGCCGGTGCTGGAGGGCCGATGCTCACCATCGACGGCGGCCAGGGCCCGGGGGTGGTCATCGACGGCCTGACGCTCACTGGTGGCTTTGCGGAGTACTACGGCGGGGGCATTCAGATCCTGAACAGCTCCCCGACGGTGACGGGGAATGTCGTGGCCAACAACCTCTCCTGGCGGGCGGCCGGCGTGCACATGGAGAACTTCGCCGGCGCCTTCATCGGCAACGAGGTGCGGGACAACGTCAACAACGACGACTACCCCCATTTCTACAGGCCCTACTGGTCGAACGGCGGCGGCCTTCTCGTCGAGGCCAGCACCGGCCTCATTGCCGACAACGTGATCACAGGCAACCAATCAGGTGGGATCTACGTCGAATATGGCTCGCCGACCATCGACGCCAACCTCATCATGGGCAACTTCTGGGGCGAGCTGGGGAACAACCTCGCCGGCGGCATTGCGCTGGTCGGCACAACGGCGATCGTGACCAACAACGTGTTGGTCGACAACCAGCCCTCCGCCATATCCCTCGACAACAACGACAACAGCCTGGTGTTGAACAACACCGTCCTCGGGAACAGCGACTACGGGTTGACCATCGGCTCGACCAACAACGACACCATCGTCCAGAACAACCTGTTCGCGAACACCGGCCTCATCAATGTCTACCGCGAGTCCGATGGGTGGGGCTTCAACGTCATCTTGGAGAACAACGACGCCTGGGGCGCGCCGATCGTCTACAGCAGCGACGACCGAACCGGTGTCGACGGCAATATCTCGGTCGATCCGATGCTGGACCCGGCCGGCGCGCCATTGGTGGGCTCACCCCTGATCGACGCCGGGCTGGATGTCACCGGGGTCATCAATCTGGATTTCCTTGGTAATACGCGGACTCTCGGTGTTTCCACGGACATCGGGGCCGTCGAGAGCCAGTAGTTGGTGGGTCAGCCGGCCTGATCTACGGCATCGACGGCGTTCCGGAGCGCGCCGTGGGCGTCCTCGGTGATTCCGAAGCCGAGGGAGTCGTGGTAGCTCAACAGGTTCTGAACGGGCCAGGACAGGATCTTCCGCCAGCACGCAGCGACGGTGTCCGCGTCACCCACGTGTCGGAAGGCGGCCTGGATGTACACCGACTCGGCGGCGAGCATCGGCTGGAAGGCCTCGGGCATGCCCGCGAAGTCCTCGGGGGTGAACATCCAGCCCAGGTTCTCGCCACCCACGAGGGTTCCCGTGGCCTTGTGGAAGATCCACAGCTCGTCGTAGGGGTCCTTCATGCCGGTCATGAACTCGTTCATGAAGTTGTCCATATACTCGCCGGCGGCCTCGCCCTCGATGGGGGTCTTCACGTCGGCGGTGCCGTTCACGCCACGGAACAGGACGACCTCGAGCTGGTCCGCAAACTGCGGCAGCGGATTGTCCAGGTCCATGGTGCTGACGCGATCCATCGCCATCAGGACCTTGCCATTGGCGGTTCGCGGCGCGCGCACCGGTCCCAGCTTGAGCTGAGCGTCGGGGAAGGCGTCGTGCCAGGGGTTCATGAGCAGGTGGTGACCGCCCCCGACGGAGATCACGTACTTCACGGTCAGTCCGGTGCTGGCCTCGAGGGCGTGGACCTCGTCGATGGCAGACGCGGCAACCGCGTTGAAGACCGCCAGTACGTCGTCGCCGCCGTCGCGCAGGCGAAAGACCAGGGCGCGATTGTTGATTTCTGGCATGGTTTCGTGAGAGCCGCCCGGATGGTGGGTGGTGGCAAGTACCCAGAAACCGTCGGCGATCTCCGTCACTTTGCCAGTCTGCTCGCCGCTCAAGTCGATTCCGCCCATGTCCTGTGCCTCCTGCTGACCGGATACTACCCGACAGCAACTACACACGGTGACCACCTACAGTGCGCTTGCCCGTGCGGCGGCCTCGAGGATCGGTGACCTTGCAACTGCAGGAGAAGGCCGCTTCTGCGCGGGAGGTGGCGCGTCCGGACACGTCCATGCAGTCGTCAGGACATCGTCATTGGCGGGCATCAGCGGCCAGGTGCTGGCGTGTTCGACCAGCCTTGCCTCGGCGTCATAGGCGTAGGTGTCGAACACCTCGATCTGTCCGTCCGACTCCAGATCCATGGTCGATTCCGTTTGTAGGCCTTCGACCCAGGTAAAGGTCTGGGTCGACGCGGCCATGAGTGGGTTGTCCGAGACGCTCTCGAAATGGATCAGCTGATCCTGCCCATCATAGGTCCACGCACGGGTCTCGTTGATGACGCCGTCGTCTCCCCAATCCGCATCCACCGTCAGGAGCTGGCCGGCCAGAGACCACTCGTAGAACTCAGTTCCCCAGGGCTGGCAATCCGACCACCCCTCGTCGTACAGGTCGTCGCCATCGACGTAGATGAAGTCGACGCCACACCAGTCATTCGGGCCGAGCATGAAGCTGACGTTGGTCTCGAAGCGCGTCAACCGCTGGTCGGCCCCGAAGACGTTGCGGAGCTCGACATCCACGCTGCCGTCGATGGGAGGCGTGTCGCCGTCGACGCGCTCGAGCTCCCCCCCCCCCCGATCAGTGTGAGAAGGAGCCGCATCGTGTATCTCCCGTCGTGGGCGTTGGACGACCGCAGGGTTCATTCGACCTGAAGTGGTGGCATACTCGATAGATGGGACTGATCGCGCGCGTCGAGGCCGCAGCGGAAACCGTAGAAGGGGCCTCGGGACTCGCTCACTGTGGGTCGGAAATCGAGGCCTTGGAGGGTGCTGCCCACGACATCGAAGCGACCCGATTTGTTGTGTCGGACGCCGAGTTGGAGGCTGTGAAGACCGGTCTTCAACGCATCCGCTCCAGGACCCAGGAGTGGATGTCGATCGCGTGTGAATCAGAAGGCAAACTCGATCCCGGCTCCCTACAAACGGTGCGGAGTGCGGACGCTTCGGGACGCGTCATCATGGACCGAATCGTGGAAGCGGACCCCGCTAGATCTGCCTGGCTGCCTACGCCTGGGGCTGCGTTTGCGGGTGGGTCGGCGAAGGGTGATGCGCTGGAGCAGCTCGACATTCTGTGCGCCGGAGTCCGGACCGGAGACGTGCTCATCACGCGCGCGCCAAAGCTGTCTTCCGCTGGGGTCGCTCACTTCTGCGCCGAGGGTGGACAGTACAGCCACACCCTGGTCGTCAGCGTCGAGCCCGACGGCGTTCACGTCGTTGCGGCCTACATGGAGCACGGCGCCACGACCCAGAAGCTCGAGGACTTCCTGCGCGAAAACCACTGTTGTCGCATCGCGGTGGTCCGGCACGTCGACGGCGATCTCGCCGAGGAGGTCGGACGCGCGGCCTTCCGGCGAATCGCCCATGGACCGCAGGTTCCCTACGACGACGTCTTTGACAGCAACGATCCCGGAGAGCTGTATTGCTCGGAGATTCCGCGCTGGGCCTATGGCGAATTGGTGGGCAGGGAGCCGACATTGCCGCGGCATCCGTCTCCGTCCGGTCGAAGGGCCCGCTCCGCCATTCACGCTTCGATTGGGGTGGATGTGCCCTGGCTGTGCAGTCCTGTGGACTACCTCGTCGACCCGAATCTGCGGCTGGTTGCGGAGTGGCGGGATCCGGCAGCGATTCAGCTCATGAGGCGTCAGGATGCGGCGATCGAGGCCCCGATGCGGTGGATCGATCAACACGATTATGTGCTTTCCCCACAGCTCCTGGAGAGGCTGACGGTCAAGCTTGGGCTGGCCATTCGCAGATTGCCTGTCCTCGGAATGGCGCTCCAGAGCGTGGCTGGTGCCGACATCCGACCGCAGTTTCTCCTCGGCTCACTCACTCTGCTGAAGGTAGCGGGCGCGCTCCTCCTCGAGCTGGAGGCCGAGCTGGGGGACAAGACGCCAACCCGGCAGGCGATGGCGGAACGGCTCGATTCCCTACGCGAGCGCGATCTGGAGCGGTGGCGACGGTCTCCGCGTCGGGCTGTCTTCCACCGGTGGCTGCACCCCGCGAGTCAGTAGCAGTAGGTGTCGTCGCAGATCGCGTTCGTGATTCCGCCGAAATCCTGTGCGCCATTGGAGAAGCCGACATCCTCGGGGTCGTTGTTGCCGATGTCGACCGCCGTGAGCGTCATCCCGCCGCCGTTGTCGATGTAGACCCCGCCGCCGTCGTAATCGGCGTCGTTGTCGCGGATCGTGCCGCCGTTGACATTCGCAGTAGCGTTGCGGCAGACCTCGATGCCTCCCCCGTCGGTCGCGGTGTTTCGCTCGATGATCGTGTTGTCGATGTTGGCCAGAGCATTGTCCTCGACCAGTACGCCGCCGCCGTTTCCAGAGTTGATCAGGTTGTCGACAACCTCGCTGTTTTCCAGGGTTCCTCCGGCCGAGAAGTACACACCACCCCCTCCGAGGGAGGCGATGTTCTGTCGGATCAAGACCCCGGAGATGATGGCGTCCTGCCAAACTGAGAAGACGCCCGATCCGCCCCGACCATCGTTGGCGACGATATCGCCCCCGATGAGCAGGGGCCCGTCGAGCCAGATGCCGGCGCCGTCGTTGCCGTCGTTTGAGGCGACGACTGACCCCGTCAGGTCCAGTGTTCCGCCACCGATGACCGCGATTCCGCCCCCATCGTCGGCGGCGTTGTCACGGATGTCGCACCCCGCCATCACCACGTCGCCGTCGACGATGGCGCCGCCTCCCATGTTCAGGAGATCGGCAGCATTGCGGGTGATCAGGGAGTTGACGCAGGTGACTGTGCCGTCCATCAACCACAGGCCACCGCCATCGCCGTTGGCCTGGTTGTCGGAGACCTCGGTGTCCGTCATGTTGATGTCGGCGCCGACGATGCCGGTGCCGTCGTTGTAGGTGACGAGCATGTCCGTGAGGTTCAGTGTGGAGGCGGGGGCCATGACGATGCCACCGGTCTCGCCACCGCTGATAGTGAGCCCTGTGATGTCCAGCGTCTGCGCACCGAGGAATGTCGCGTCGATGGTTGGGAAGCCAAAGAACCCGAAGCCGCCAATGAGCGTGCTCTGTGGACCCGAAAGGGAAACGATGGAGATCGGCAGTCCGACCTGCACGACCTCGTAGTAGTTGCCAGGACATACCACGACCTCGTCGCCGGCCTGCGCTGCCGAGACAGCCGCTTGAACGGTAATAAAGCTCTGGGTTCCGTCGACGGTCACCAGAGGTCCGGTGTCGAAGAGGCCATCGCAGTTGTCGTCGACGCCGTTGCAGTGCTCCGTGGCGCCGGGGTAGCGCGCCGAGTCGTTGTCGTCGCAGTCCACGTGGGCGAAGAAGCCGTCCCCGTCGGCATCGAAGGGACCGGTATCCAGAATGCCGGTGTCGGTGTCGGTGTCGGTGTCGGTGTCGGAATCGGCGTCAGTGTCGGTGTCGGTGTCCGAGTCTGTGTCGGAGTCCGCGTCCGTGTCGGTGTCCGACTCGACACTGGTGTCGACGGTCGGGATGCAAGCCCCGTCCTTCTCGGTCGTTCCCTCACCGCACACCACGGGATTGCCACAGGAGATCGAAATCATTGTCAGGAAAACTGCAGGTCTCATCGGTCCCTCTCGTCCGACATCTTCCCACGGTGTAGGTCCGGTCACAGCGGGAACCTACCCGAGATCGAACATTCCGTATGCCGGCGTTGACGCGCTTCTGTTCGAAACCGAGATCCTGAAGAGAGGCGGGGCTAAGCTGTCGAGGGGAGTCGAAGATGTGCACGTGGGTTGGCTGGCTTGCGGCGACGATGCTCACCGCCGTTGCGGCGGAGCCGGTGGCTGCAGAGGATCTGGATACCCGGGTCGAAGAGCTCATTGCAGCCCGGGAATACGCTACTGCGCAGACGCTCGTCGAAGAGAACCTGGCCCTCGCTCGAGAGGCACTCCCAGCTGGCCATGTCGACCTGGCCGAGCCCCTGGCCGAGGCTGCGCGGGTGTTGTACATCCGGGCCACCTATGCGGAGGCGCGGCCGCTGCTCGAGGAGAGTCTGGCGATCCGCCGCAAAGCTCATGGAGCCCGCCACCCTCTGGTCGGCGAGGCGCTGCACGACCTGGCCGAAGTGCTGACCAAACTTGGCGACTACAGCGGCGCTCGCGTCCTCCTGGACCAAAGCCTCGATATCCGGCGTGAGGCGCTCGGTTCGCGCCATCTGCACGTGGCGGACACACTCGATCAGCTCGCCGAGGTGATGCGGCTGCAAGGACAGGCGCTCGCGGCGTTTCCGTTGATGGCGGAGAGCCTGGGCATCATCCGGGAGACCCACGCACCCGACCATCCAACAGTGGCCATCTCGATGATGAACATGGCTGGCTTCCACTTCGCCCAGGGCGACTATCCGGCTGCGCGCGCACTGCTCGAAGAGAGCGTGACGATCGCTCGGAAAGCGAAGGGTTCGGATCACCCCGATGTGGCCGCACAATTGAACAATCTCGCGTTGGTGGTCAAGAGTCAGGGCGACTATGTGGCGGCGCGACGCCTGTACGAAGAATCCCTTGCGATCCGTCGGGCGGCATTCGGACCGCGAGACACACGCGTCGGGGCGACGCTGTCCAACCTCGGTGTTCTGCTGGCCTCTCAGGGAGACGATGCTGCGGCCTACGAGATCCTGTCCGAGAGTCTGGACATCCAGCGCGCGGCCTTGGGCCCGATGCATCCGCGGGTGGCGCCCGTCTTGGGTAGCGTCGCCAACGCCCTGCTGGACATGGGGGACTTCGACGCCGCCCACGCCAAGTACGAAGAGTGCCTGGTCATCCAGCGCGAGACCCTTCCCCCCTTGCATCCGCAGATTGCGGCCACGCTGAACAACCTCGGACTGGCACTGCGCGGTCTGGACGATTTTGAGGGTTCTGACGCCCGCATGCGCGAGAGCCTCGCGATCCGCCGCGAGCTCTTCGGGTCTGGACATCCAGAGGTCTCGAACAGCCTGCTGAACGTCGCGAAGGGCTTGCACATAGCCGGTGATTACGACTCGGCAAAGCCACTTCTCGACGAGAGTCTCGATATTGTCCGCGCGGTCTACGGCTCGCGGCATCCAGCGGTTGCGGCGGCGCTGCGCGCGCTGGCGACCAACCACAACGAGCGAGGGGACATCGATACGGCGCGACGGCTCCATGAGGAGGCGCTCGCAATCGTCGAGGAGCACCTCGAGTTGCTCGACGCGCTGTCCGAGCGCGAAGCTCTGGCGTTTCTTCAGGCCAACGCGATCGCTGTCGATGGCTGGTTGCATGTCTTTGCGCGGCCCGAGGAGGCCGCCACGGGTTGGGAGCACGCGCTCCGTTTCAAGGGTGCGGTAGCCGCTCGGGCCCGATCCGCCCGGACACTGGCTTCGGTCGATGCGGGCGCCGCGGCGGTCGCGGCGGAACTCGACGGTGTGCGTCGAGAGCTGGCCGCCCTCGCTTTCGCGGATGTCGAGCCCGAAGAACGTGCCGCGAAGGCGGACCGATTGGCTTCAATGACGGCAGAGCGGGAACGTCTCGAGCGAGACCTGCAATCGCTCAGCGCCGGATTCGACCTCGCCTCATCGGCCCGGAACGCCACCCCGGCGGCGCTGTGTGAGGCCCTTCCCAACGACGCGGCACTCATCGACCTTCTTCGCTACGAGCCGCTCTACGGAAGCGCGCGTTATCTCGCTTTTATCCAGCAGATGGACTGCCAGGTCCAACGGGTGGAGCTCGGGCCGGCGCAACCTCTCGAAGACGCGGCTCGGGAGTGGCACCAGGTCCTGCGAGACCCGAAAAGCTCGTCGGATCGCGTCGACAAGCGGGGGCGAGCCCTTGCGGCGATCCTCTTGGAGCCGCTCGTGGCCGTGGCGGGAGAGCGCGCCCATTGGTTGGTGGTTCCCGACGGAACACTCGCGACGATTCCGTTCGGAGCACTGCCAACGCGGGACGGCTACGCGGTCGAAGAGCGTTTGATCACGTATCTGGACCAGGCGAGCGACGTGTTGGAGCGACCCGCCGCGGCTGGAATCGGAGCGCTGGTCAGCGGCGGCATCGACTATGATTCAGCCGCTCGCTCCGGCGGGGAAGCCCGCTCGTTCCTGGCTCCCTGCAACGGGGGCCGCTTCGCACCACTGCCGGGAACGGAGGCCGAAGTCGACCTGATCAGCAGGCATTGGGTCCGTTCGAAGAAGCGAGAGCCCCTGTCCACCCTCGAAGGCGCTGCCGCCACCGAGTCCGCCATCTCCTCGGCCCTGGAAGGCAAGGCGCTCGCTCACATCGCTACTCACGGGTTCTTCGCCACCGGGGACTGCAAGTCGGCGCTCCATGACGGTGTCGGCTACGACCCCATGCTCCTGTCGGGATTGGTCCTCTCCGGGGCCAACCTGCCGCCGGACCCCTCCTCGCCAGAGGACGGCATTCTCACCGCGTCTGAGGTCGCGACGCTCGATCTGTCCGATACCAAGCTCGTCGTGCTCTCCGCCTGTGAGACCGGCCTGGGAGAGGTCCAATCGGGTCAGGGCGTGCTTGGGCTTCGCCGCGCCTTCGCCATCGCCGGTGCGCGGGCCCTTCTCATGAGCCTGTGGTCGGTTCCCGACGAGGAGACGGCCCTGCTGATGGACGAAATGTACAAGCGACATCTCAAGCGGCGGGGAATGTCTGCTGCGGAGGCGCTTCGTGCCGCCCAGCTCGAGATCCTGACCCGACAGCGGAAGGCCGGGACGGAGCATCCCTACGAGTGGGCAGCCTTCATCGCGTCCGGGGATTGGCGCCCGTAATTGACCGTGAACGGAATCAGGGGTGGCGATACCGCAGCGTCAACCCGTCGATCAGGTCGGGCGTGAAGCACGAATACTCGATGAATGCCGAGGACGTGCCCTGAATGCCGACGGTCGCTGACGCGCCGCCATCGGAGCCGTTGCCAAAGTTGGTGTCGGCGTAGCAAACCGTGATGTCGTTCGCGCCCTCGTGGAGTACAACGCGCACGTCGATCGTGTTGCCACCGCTGTAGTGCCGGGTGACCCACTGCACCTCGAACGTCTGGTTCGGTGGCGCCCCTGCGGTTCGGTAATAGACCTCGCCGCCGGCCCCGGGGTTCAAGTCGTCCCACCAGGCGTAGATGCGTCCATCGTAGGACTCTCCCGGCATGCACGCGTTGTTGCCCAGCGTGATGATGCCAGCATTGGTCAGGTCGATAACCCCGTTGGATCCGATGTTTGCAGTGGTGTGCGTTCGGCCGTAGAAGTCGAAGTCGAAGCCAATCGGCACCTGGATGAAGTCGTCGTCGCTTAGTCCAAGGGGCACACCGACAAGCTGCAGATCGGGGCAGGGAACGCTGGCCGTCGGCTCCCCACAGGCGCGATAGCCGAAGACATCGTCGGCGAAATCGATGCAGGCCTCGAACTCGTGGGCGGCGGAAACACACTCCGGATCCGCCGGATAGTCGGTGGCGCCATCGCCGTCGTCGTCGCCGCCGTTGGCACACTCACCCGGGTTGAGGGGATCGGTCTCGTTGGTGTCGTAGGCACTCAGACAACCGGGCTCCAAGGGGTAGTCGACGAGCCCGTCCCCATCGTTGTCGAGGCCGTCACTGCACGCGCCCACAACACCACCGCAGTCGGTGACGTACTCGATCTCCACAATCGCCCCCGCCCAGAGTCGGTCTCCCGAATCGAAGACGATGGCATTCGCCTGCAGGTCGTAGACCCACCCCTCATAGACCGGCAATCCGTCATCGAAGACTTCGACCGTGACCGGCACCGGTACCGCCGACAACGGGAACACAAGCGCGGGAATCGAATTGCGGGCTACCTGGGCGAGGTCGAGGCCCCAGTCGGTTCCACAGATCGAGATCAGCTCCCCACCTGTGAGCGCCACAGCGGTGCTGTAGCCAGTTCCCGGAGATGCGCCTCCGCATGCAGAAACAGGGACGTCACCGACGATGGCATGGGCGCGAACCAGCTCGGGATCGTTGCCCTTCAAGCCGTTCGCGTAGTTGACGAAAGCGGCGGGTGTGTTGATGCTCTGATCCGGTTCGTCGGAAACGAAGACGATGGCGAACAACGCGTCATCTCGCCAGAAACCGCTCGCCGCCAACGGGGCTGCCATGCCGCCCGGATGGATCGCCTGCCAGGCCTGGTCGATTCCCCGCTCGCTGCCGGAGCCGCCGGTACCCACTGAGGCCTGGGTGGCGAACATGCCGCCTGGGTCTGGCGATAACGACGTGATCACCTGGCCCTGGAAGTTGGGGTTGTCGGTGGTGATGACCGCCACCTGCCAGTCCGCGCCGGCGCCGATCATCTCGTCGATGAAGCTTCCGAAGTTGGCTACGAGCTGGGCTTGCTCGCCACCCATCGAGCAGCTGTTGTCCACCACGAAGAGAATGTCGGAGCGGGGATCGCTGTTGGGAAGGAAGATCTCCTGGGTCCCGGTCCCCGGACACGGGTCGCAGTCGTCGGGGATGCCGTCGATGTCGGTGTCCAGATCATCGGGGTAACCGGGGCACAGATCGCAGCCGTCGGCGGTGCCATCTGCGTCGGTGTCGACGTTGTCGTCGAACCCGAGGCACACGTCGCAACCGTCGGGAATCAGGTCGGTATCGCCGTCGTCGCGATCGTCGAATCCCGGACACGCGTCGCAGTCGTCGGGGACCGTGTCGAGATCGAGGTCCGCGAGATCATCTCCGGCGCATTGATCACAGGCATCGGGGATGGTGTCGCCATCGGCGTCATCGGCGTCGTTGAACCCCGGGCACAGGTCACAGCCATCTGGCGCCCCGTCTGCGTCCGCGTCGTCGAAATCGCTGGCGCCGGCGCACAGATCGCAGTCGTCGGGAACGGTGTCGCCATCGGAGTCCAACCCATCGTCGAATCCGGGACACACGTCGCACCCGTCGGCCGTGCCGTCGCCGTCCGCATCCGCCGCGTCGTCGAATCCGGGACAAGCGTCGCACCCATCGGGATTTCCGTCGCCGTCGACATCGACCGCGTCGTCGAAGCCCGGGCAGGTGTCGCACCCGTCCGGGACCCCGTCTCCGTCGCCGTCGATGTTGTCGTCCGGGCCCTCACATTGGTCGCAACCGTTGGGCAAGCCGTCTCCGTCGGTGTCGATCAAATCATCGAATCCGGAGCAGATGTCGCAGCCGTCGGGAACGAGATCGCCGTCGGCGTCGACCGCGTCGTCAAACCCCTGACAGCTGTCACAGCCGTCGACAACCCCGTCGGCGTCCCCATCGAGCAGGTCGTCGAAGCCCTGGCAGACGTCGCAACCATCTGGGATTGTGTCGAAGTCGGAGTCGACATTGTCGTCGGCGAAGGCGCAGATATCGCAGCCATCGGGCACGTCGTCGAAGTCGTCGTCGAGGGCGTCGTCGTGTTCGTCGCAGAGGTCGCAGCCGTCGGGGACCCCATCTACGTCGTCGTCGAGTCGGTCGTCGAAGCCAGCGCAGATATCGCATCCGTCGGGTGTGGTATCGCCGTCCGAGTCGAGCCCGTCGTCAAACCCCTGGCAGATATCGCAGTCCTCGGCCACGCCATCGCCATCGGAGTCGAGCCCGTCGTCTCCGTCCGGGCAGTCGTCGCAGCCGTCGGGGACGCCGTCACCCTCGCTGTCCTGGGTATCGTCGAAGCCCGGGCAGACATCGCAGCCATTGGGGACGCCGTCTGAATCGCCGTCGACGGTGTCGTCTTCGCCCGAACACACATCGCAGCCATCGGGAACGCCATCGTTGTCGGCGTCATCGGCGTCATCGAATCCAGGACATCGGTCGCAGGTGTCGGGCACGGCGTCGGCGTCGTCGTCGAAGCGGTCGTCGCCTCTGTCGCACACGTCACAGCCGTCGGGAATCGTGTCGCCGTCGCTGTCCAATCCGCTGGCGTCGCACAGGGCCGTTCCCGCCACCGCGACCGCTGAGCGGGGGGTCTCGATGTCGTTGCTCTCGATCCACAGGGTGGTGACCCACTCGCCCCAGGTCTCGGGGGTAAACTCCACTGAGACGGTGATCGATTGGCCGACGCCGAGGGAATCCGGAAGCCCGTCCAGCTGAAAGGGACCTTCCGATTCGAGCTCCTGTCCGTGGAGCTCCAGGGTGCCTCCGCAGCCATTGGCGATGGTGTAGCTCAGCGACTCGGTGGGGGTATCGAGCACGTGATCGGCGAAGTGCAGGAGGGTGGGCGTGACGTCGATACACGGGTCGAGAACTGCGGGCTCGTCACATGTGCCGGCATCCTCGCAGGGCTCTGTTTCGTTCGTTTCGAACCCGACGCCGGTCTCCGAACACCCGACGAGCACCAAGGCCAGCAGCGCCAGTGAAGCCGGAGATTTACGACGGAACAGCATGATTACCATCAAGAGTATCAGCCCGGAGCCCGCTGCGGAGCCCGAAGTGTTGCAGGACCCGCCCCGCAGCGCCGGATTGTCATCGCACGCATCGCCGAAGCCGTCTTTATCGCTATCTCGCTGGTTCGCGTTCGCCGCCTTCTTGCAGTTGTCGCAGGCATCGCCGATGCCGTCCCCGTCCCTGTCGGCCTGGTCATCTTGGAGGTCCGGGCACACATCACAGTCATCGCCAGTGCCGTCGGCATCTCGGTCGAGTTGTTCCGGATTCGAGATCGTCCGGCAGTTGTCGCACGCGTCGCCGATCTGGTCGAGGTCGGCGTCGGTCTGGAGCGGGTCGGCCGTGATGGGGCATAGATCGCACAGATCGCCCACGCCATCCTCGTCGCCGTCAGCCTGTGCCGGATCCGGCGTGTCCGGACAGACGTCGCAGGCGTCGCCGCGGCTGTCGAAGTCGCGGTCGAGCTGATCGGCATTGGACTCGTAGGGGCAGTTGTCGCAGATGTTGCCCACCGTGTCGCCGTCGCCGTCCTCGCCACCATCGATCTCGCCGGGGCATACATCGCAGGCATCGCCGATGCCATCGCCGTCGACATCGAGCTGGTCGGGGTTGAAGGCCTGGGGACAGTTGTCGCAGTCGTGGCCGACATCATCGTTGTCGGCGTCGGTCTGGGCTCCGGGACTGGTCGGGCACGGATCGCACAGGTCACCGAGACCATCGAGGTCGAGATCTTGTTGGTCGTTGTTCGGGACATCGGTGCAGTTGTCACAAACGTCGCCAATGTCGTCGCAGTCGGCGTCCTCCTGGCCCGGATTGGAGATGTTGGGGCAGTTGTCGCATTCGAACAAGGCGATCACGTCGGGGTAGATGGCCTCCTCGGGAACGACCAGCAGGCCATCTCCGAAGCCATCGGCGTCGCCGTCGAAGTCGACCACCGGGTGTTCGCAGCCAAACGAGGCGTAGTCGTAGTAGAAATCTGCGTTTGGATAGATGACCCCATAGGTGTCGCGGTTCGACGCGCAGACCGGATCCAGGATGTCGACCGGGATCTCGGACGCGACACCGATGGTGTTGCAGTTCATGTCCTGCGCCACAAGGGCCACACACTGAGCGTAGGCAACGCTCAACCACATCAAGAGGGCCATCATCGCTCCTCCCCATTCCAAGGCAGCTTCGTGATGTCTGCCTGGGTCGGTGGCGGCTCACCTTCGCGCAGGGTCCGCGCAATCCTGAACTCGACGCGTCGATTCTGGGCGAGCAGTTCCTCAGTTCCGGCGCCGAATTTGGGGTCGACCTCGCCCATTCCACGCACGCTGAGTCGATCGGGGTGAATGGCGACACCCACCAGGTACTCGAACACGGACATCGCTCGGCGCATCGAGAGACTGTAATTGTAGCGGTAGCTTCCGTCCTCGCTGGCGTGTCCGACGATTACGATGTGGACCAGCTCGGGATGCTCCCTCAGGATCGTGGCCACCTCGTCCAGTGTCCCGTTGGAGTCCCCGATGAGCTTCTCGGTACCGGCCTTGTACTCGAGCTGCAGGCGTGTCTCGATGCGCTCTTCGACGAGTCGGGCCCGCTCGTCTTCCTCCCACTGGATCTTCGCGTCGACGGGGTCTGGTTCCGGAGGCAGCTCCAGCTCGGGGAGGTCCTCGGGGACATCCACTTCTACGACGCGAACGACCGGCGCGGGTGCAGGTGTCGGGACAGGCTGACGACTGGTTGGGGTCCGCCGATAGGTGGCGCCGACGAAGACCCTGGCGTCGGTCGCCCCGACCCCGCGGCTCAGACCGTGTCCCACGCCCATGTCGACGAGCAGATTGTCGTTCGATTCGACGGTGACACCGAGGAGCGTTTCGATGCCGCTCGAGCCCGGTCCGAGAACCGGGGCCAGACCGATGTGCCCGATGGTCGCGGACTGGATGGAGACCGGCGTGGTCCCGAGAGCGTATCGCGCACCCGCTCCCCACTGGAGCTCGGACCCCAGGCGCAGATCGGCGTCGGTCTCGACCGCAAAGCGGCCGAGTGTGCCCACGTCGAGGAGGATGGCGACGGGGCCCGCGGCCTGCTCCGCCGAGACTCCGAGCCGACCTCGAGTGGCCTCCTCGCCCATCCACGCGCCACGCGTGCCAATGGGCAGGAAGAGATCGGCCTGACCACCCAGCTTGAAGTTCCCGAATTCGGTCACCCCAACGCGGACGCCGCCGCTCAGATCGCCCACTCCGATCCCATCAGACCCGTACGATCGCGAGTCGGATCCCCACTGAGTCAAGATGGGAAGGGACCCGCGGATTCCAAACCGCCGAGCTGCATCGTACGAGAAGCCCAGCTGGGTGCCGAGTCGATTGGCCACAACGGACTGATCGGGACCTCGGTCGAGTTCGAGCTGAAGTGGGTTGCGCGTGTACTGCGAGGTGAGCCCCAATCGCACGGTTCCGCGACCATCGAAAGAGGCGCCATCGAGCCCGAGCGGCGCGCCGGCGGAGAGAGTTGGCCGTACCAGCTCGATATCGGCGGACAGGGGTTTGGCCAGGGCTGCGGTATGGGCCAAGGCCAATTCGACAACTACGATGGATGAGAAGAAGCGAATGACGGACACGCCGCAGGTTGGACGACTCAATATAGCTCACGCAGCGATTGGAGATTCCCATTCACGCTATTCGACCGACTCCGTGATAGAATCGTCCATTGCAGGGTTGGCATGTGTTCAAAGTTGACGGTCGCCGCGTTCTTCTTGAGTGGCTGTGCCGGCGCTGGTGACCGATTTGGCGAGACCACGACCCAACCCACCGAGGTTGAGACACAGGACCAGGCGGTGGTGGTCGACGAGGACGGGTCGCTCAAAATCTCACTTGCGGTGAGTGTGTCACCAAGGCGGGCTGGCCCCGCCGTGGTGGAACTGACGACTCATCCCGTCAATGGCCGGCTCAACGGCGACGGACTCGACTGGGTCTACACACCCGACCCCGATTACCACGGACCCGATTCCTTTGTGTACGAGGCCATTCTGGACGGGGTGAGCAGCGCTGCCACGAGGGTCGACATCGAAGTGGTTCCCGTCAACGATGCGCCTCAAGGCACTGATGGCACCCACTCGACACCTGAAGACACGCCCCTCGACGGCGCGCTCATGGCCACCGATGCCGAGAGCGATCCTATGTTCTACGCCCTTGTGGGACTGCCAGTGAATGGAACCGTGATCATCGATGCCACGGCGGGCA
>Ga0315336_1002038_pt1 | contig 33582 bp, 32 predicted proteins | sample ASW5metaG_FD_204512 | JGI IMG/M metagenome (GOLD analysis project Ga0315336, IMG submission 204512) | Ammonia-oxidizing marine archaeal communities from Monterey Bay, California, United States - ASW #5 | ecosystem: Environmental > Aquatic > Marine > Intertidal zone | place: USA: California...
GCCCTCCAAGCACCTGCGGGTCCCGGCAACGCGCCGATCGGACAACTCGACCCGCCGGGCCCGGCCCAATCCCGCCGCCCGAACTCATGCCTCCCGCTCTCAGAAGCGGCGGTTTAGACACGGGCTGTTAGCCCACGCGCCCGGCCTTCAAGCGCCACCAGCACAGCCGTGGCATACCCCGACCGCTGATGCGCCGGATGAACCCGCATCCGAAGGATCTCCGCAACGTCGCCACCACGGGGCAGCAATCCGCCCATGGCGACGATGCGGCCGTCAGCCACTCCGACCAGAAACTCACCGCCTACGTGAAGGTAGTTTGTCTCGATGTCGTTGAGGTCGCCGAAGTAGGCATCGTCCTCAAACGCCTCGGCCTCCGAAGTTGCGACCCGATGCAAACTCCAGACCTGCGCCCGGTCGGCAGGTTCAACACGGCGAAGAACCAGTCTCGCTTTCAAAGAAGCTAGAACCCCGGTGGGTCCAACGCACCTTTCAGTCTGGATACGCCGATGATCAACATTTCCAAATCGTCCGAGCCATTGTTCGCAAACGACTGCGCATCCCGGAACAACATCGGAATCACATCACCCTTACGGATGGGCGCTGTCTCATCATTCACCTGAACCGACCCCGCACCGTTCACCACGTAGTAGACTTCTTCGACTTCTTGATGAACCCGTTTACCCGTTGATGATCCGGGCGGGATCACAAGATGATCGACGTACGACCAGTCGGTCGTAAACACATCGGGCGGAAAGGTGCGCCGGTAACGCACGGTCCCCTTCCCTCCGTAGTAGCTTTCGACCGGCTTGAGCAGAGCACGGTCAAAACGCGTGTTGACAAAGATGGGTTTGGCATCCTTCGGGGCGCCCACACGGTCATCATTCGTATCGAAGTTGTCGTACTTACCCTTGACTGAACTCACCGCGATATTCATCCACTCGACCGGCTCGTCGCTCGCGTTGTAGATGGCGTGCGCCTGGCCCATCTTGCACGGCGCAGCGGCTGGACCCTTGATCGTGGACGTACGTCCATTGATCGTGAACTCGGCTTCACCGTTGAAGATGAAGTACATCTCTTCGATCGTGTGATGGAAGTGGTTGCCGATGCCTCCCTTGGGCTGCAACACGCCTCGATGCAGGAACAGAAACTTCGTACTCAACGCGGTCGCGTCAAGCAGACCCACGTAGTGCAGTTCCCCCGCGCCCTTGTGAACATTCTTCAGTTGCCGGTACTTGGCCGGATCGGTAGGCACGATCCTTTCCGCCAGCGGGTCGCGGGCGAACAAAGGCAGCGTAAGCAGTAGAAGCGAAAACAGGACTCGCATGGTCACCCCTCGGACAGGCACGATTCGACACGGGTATTGTAGTGTGAATCGCCAGGCAGCGGCCCAGGCTATGAACCGCTATTCTTCGTCGGCTTGCGCAGAACCTCCAGATAGTCCCGATACGCCGACCGCGCCGCGATAAAGTCTTGGTGATCCAATCGAAGCTCCTGCGTGATCATTCGAATCTCATTGTCTTCCGCCGTTGACACCGATTGGTCCGACGAAGATACCGCGTAGAGACAACTCAGCAGAGCTACTTTTTGCGCACGGCTCGCAATTCTGTTGAACTCCTGCGTCACCACGTAGTTTTCCGTACTTCCGAATAGCAACGCTTGCGTCTTAGCGATCTGCACCACAAGAACCGCCTGCTCTTCGGATAGGCCTCCAACGCCCTGAACGATGCTCTCCATCTCACGCGTCTCGTCTTCGCTGATACTAAGATCGGCGTGCGCAACGCGGCCTAGGACATATGCGAACGCAGCAATGTGTTTGGCTTGATCCCGATCCATGTGATTCAGTTCGTCGGAAATCTTACGAACCGTATCGGAAGCACTTGCCTGCTGCTCTTCCCACGCCTGTTTCCCACCGATGCCGAACAATTCCAGAATACCCATCGGGCTCAGGATAGCACTCGCTTGCGGGCGGCCAGGCGTTTGCTTTGATTGTGGGTGGCGGGCACCCTGCCGTCCCACAATTGAGTTACACTCTTGGGGGGGGCGGTGGCCCATTCAAACACGTAGCTCACTAGGAGACGCCATGCATCGCTCGTTCCTTCTTGCAGCCTTCGTCGGTTTGCTTGCACTCGCGGCGGGACCGAATCTATTCCCAACAGCGGCCAACCACTCCTATCAGGTGGTTCACGGCTGGCCTCAATTGCCTGCCGGGTTCGCGTTAGGCCAAACCACCGGAGTCGAGGTGAACTCGCAGAACCAAGTGGTCATCTTCCATCGCGGAGCTCGCCCGATCATCATCTTCGAGGCGGCCAGCGGAAAGATGCTCGCTTCGTTCGGCGATGGGCTGTTCGGATCAGCGCACGGTCTCACGGTCGATCACGAAGATAATATCTGGGTCACCGACGGGAAGCGGCATACGATTCACAAGTTCAGCCCCGACGGCAAGCTGATGCTGACTCTCGGAGCGCTCGACGTGCCTGGTTTGGATGGTTCGCATTTCAACAAACCCACCGACGTCGTGATCGCGCCGACCGGCGATATCTATGTCGCTGACGGCTACGGCAACCGCCGCATCGTTCACCTGAACTCAAGCGGTGAGTTCATTCGCGACTGGGGAACCGAAGGAGACAAGCAAGGCCAGTTCGTTGACCCCCATGGGCTCACTCTCGACGAAGCGGGCAACGTGTATGTCGCCGATCGTGGCAACTCGCGCATTCAGATCTTCACGAAGGACGGCAAGTTCATCAAGCAGTGGAAGAGCGACGAGCTTGGCAGGCCCTGGGGTCTCGACATCAATACCGACGGTTTCCTCTTCGTTGCCGATGGCGGCGACCTCAACCCGGCACCGCCCGAACGCAATCGGATACTTAAGCTCGACCTCAACGGCAAGATCCTCGAAGCCTGGGGTTCCTTCGGGAGCCAGGACGGCCAGTTCTGGTGGGCTCATGACGTCGCGGCGGGCGACGACGGCGCGGTCTACGTCACTGATGTGAACGTCGGCATGCGCGTCCAGAAATTCGTCAAACCGTAAGCCTACCGCAGACGTCGTTCCGCCCCTGGCGTTGATACAATCCGGTTGGGGATTCAGATGGCGACGCCAGCGGTCCATCTCTACACTTGGGACGACATTAAGAACCTGCCCGAAAGCGCGGGCCGGATTGAAATCGTTGACGGCGATCTGATCATGTCCCCTTCACCCGGCGGCAGTCACCAACGCATCTGTACCGAACTTGGCATCGAGGTCGGCGCATTCATTCGCAAGGCCAAGCTAGGCACGTTCTACTCCAGCGCCTTCCACGTTATCCTCGACATGCACGTCCACTACGAACCCGACCTCTGCTTCGTGGTGAAAGACCGCCTTAACATCATCCAAGAGAACTACATCGACGGCCCACCCGACCTGATCAGTATCTATGGACTGCGCGGAAACAAGTACGGAAAACTCGGAGCCTTCGCGCCCGGCGACTCCGTCCGCTCCGAAATCCTCGCCGGCCTCGACTTCGATCCCGCCTCCGTTCTTCTCGACCTCTAAACCGTGTCACAATGGCAACCAATGATACGCTTACAAACTTCTCGCTGGCTGTGGGCCGGCGGGGCACTGGCACTCACTTGGCTCGCCGTCTTTTCTCTCCCAACTCGTAGCGCGCCCAAACCCTACGGCATCGACAAGCGCGTCCCATGGACCACATCCCGCGTCGTCGGTTCCCCTGAACCGCCATCGCCCTACATGGCGACGCTGGCGTTCCCGCATCTCAAGTTCGACGTACCCACGGTCATCACCCGCGTGCCGGGAACCGATCGCCTCTTCGTCGCGACCAACAAGGGCAAAGTCTTCTCGTTCGAAGACAACCGGGACACCAAAGAAGTAGAACTCTTCCTTGAACTCGAATCTAAGTACGACACCAAGCGCAAGCGTGCAGTCCATCGCCAAATCCACGGACTGGAGTTTCACCCGGACTTCCAAGAGAACGGCTACGTCTACGTCTATATCCGGGAGCGTCTGCCGAGTCCGGTGCGCTCTCGGATTTCGCGTTTTGAAACCTTCCCGGATAACCGCTACAAAGTCGACCCCGACTCTCAGCTCATCGTGCTCGAATTCCCTTCGGTCGGCCACAGCGGCGGCTCGATGAAGTTCGGCCCCGACGGCTATCTCTACATCGGAACGGGCGACGGCTACGGCCAGAGCGACCCCCTACAAACCGGTCAGGACACCAGCGACCTGCTGGCATCGATCCTGCGCATCGACGTCAACAAAACCCGTCCCGCTAAGCCTTACTCCGTTCCGATCGACAACCCCTTCGTCAACACGCCGGGCACACGGCCGGAGATCTGGGCCTTTGGCTTCCGTCAGGCCTGGAAGCTCAGTTTCGACCGCAAGACAGGCGACCTGTGGGTAGGCGAAGTCGGACAAAGCACCTGGGAATCGATCTACCGAGTCAAGCGCGGTGGCAACTACGGCTGGAGCGTGAAGGAAGGTTTCCAGTGGTTTCGCCCCCAGCGACCGCTCGGGCCCGCGCCTTTGTCCCCGCCCGTCGTTTCGCACTCGCACGGCGAAGCGCGATCGATGACCGGTGGGTTTGTCTACCATGGCTCGCGGCTCAAGGAACTGGTCGGCGCGTACATCTACGCCGACTGGGAAACCGGCAAGATTTGGGCGCTGCGCTACGACCGTGAGAAGGAGAAGGTCACCTGGCACGAAGAGCTCGACGATACCTCCCTCGACATCGCGGCGTTTGGCGAAACACACGCTGGCGAGTTGTACATGATGACGAACCAAACGGGACAGATCTACGAGTTAGTGAAACGTCCCAAGCTCAGCGATGACCAGAAGCCGCCCCCGTTCCCGCGGATGCTGAGCGAAACCGGTCTCTTCGAGTCCACGAAGGACCACCAGCCCGCCGCCGGCGTGATTCCGTACTCGGTGAATGCGCCTCTGTGGTCCGACGCAGCCCACAAAGACCGCTTCCTCGCCCTTCGCGACGACAGTCAAATCGAGTACCTGAAGAATGGCCGTTGGCTCTTCCCCGAAGGCGCGGTGCTCGTCAAGACCTTTGCGATCGATATGGAAGAGGGCAACCCGGCCAGCCGCCGTCGTCTAGAGACACGGCTACTTACATTGCAATCAGGGCCCCAGGGTCGCGAGCAGTGGGCCGGTTACGTCTACATCTGGAACGACAAGCAAACCGATGCCGAACTGCTTGGCAAGGATCTACTGGAGAAGACTTACACCATCCGCGACGCGAGTGCCCCCGGCGGAACGCGTGAGAAGACCTGGTATTACCCCAGCCGTACCGACTGTATGATCTGCCACAACGAGAAAGCGCGTTTCGTCCTTGGTCTATACACCGAGCAAATGAACCGCGAGCACCAGTACGCCGGGGGAACCGACAATCAGCTCCGCACGCTGCAGCACATCGGCCTGTTCGACAAGCCGTTCCCCGATCGCCCCCACAAACTGCCACGGCTTATCGATCCGTCCGATGAATCCCGTACCGTTGATGAGCGCGTGCGTTCGTACCTGCACGCAAACTGCGCGAACTGTCATCAGCGCGGCGGCGGCGGCAACGCGGACATTCAGTTGATGTATGACATTCCGCTCGACAAGACCCTCATGGTGAATAGCGCACCACAACACGGCGACATGGGCGTCGGCGGCTCGCTGCTTCTAAAACCAGGGGATGCGGAGCAATCCGTGCTCTTCACTCGCATGAATGTGCGCGGAGTCGGCGGCATGCCCCATATCGGCTCACTCGAAGTCGATCAGGATGCCGTCGAACTCATCCGGCGGTGGATTAACAATCAGAAGTCTGACTGAGCGCTAGCGGCGGTTCACACATCAAGGGCGACGCTTACAGCCCTGCTTGCACATTGAGATACATACAGTTATATATGTACACTTAAGTCAATCACAGGTAGTATTAGGTGAGGTGAATGCGGTTCGAGTGGGACGACGCGAAGGACCGGAGCAACTTTACCAAGCACAAGCTGAGTTTTGAAACGGCTCGACTCGTTTTCGACGATCCATTGGCAGTGAGTGTGCCGGATCGTGTTGTTGCCGGTGAGGAGCGCTGGCAAACGTTGGGGCGGGTCGACGGAATGATAATTTTCCTTGTCGCTCACACCTATCGATCGCAGGGCGAAGACGAAGTAGTTCAGATTGTTTCCGCCCGCAAGGCGACGCCTCGGGAACTGAGGTTCTATGAACAAGCGCAGCACACAACAAACGAGTGAGTTGGCCGCGTTGCGGCGTCAGAAGGACGAGGATATTGATCTATCCGACATCCCCGAGTTGAGCGACACGAGCCGGACTGTGATCGGTAAGTTCTATCGGCCAATCAAGAAGCCTGTGACCATCCGTCTGGACGCGGATGTATTAGGGTGGTTGAAGGGACAGGGTTCCGGGTATCAGACGCGGATCAATACGATTTTGCGGCGGGCGATGGAGCGCGAGGCCCGTTAGCTCGCGGGACGGCGTTAAGTTGATCGAGAAGTGGACTACAACTCCAGCTTCCAAGGCGCTCGGTGCTCGCGCCTAAGGTAAGTCTGGGCTTCCTTGTTGTCGGTAGTCTCCGTCTCGGGATCCCACTCGATCCGCTGGCGGCTGCGCAGCGCTACATTGGCCAACAAGCACGTTGCCGTCGAGCGGTGTCCAATCTCGATGTCGCTAATCGGAGGCTTACGGGTCTTCATCGAGCTGATGAAGTCCGCCCAGTGGTCCCCCGTTGTTTCGTTCGCCGCGCTACCGCGTTCGCCAATCAGCCGGTCCACGCTTTGACGGCTCCTCTCCCCGGCTGACTTGGTCTCCGGAAGGATCTCCCAGCGGCTGCGGTCCACTAACAACGTCCCCTCCGTACCGTGGAAGAGGATGCCGTACCGCTGATCCCACATCGACTGCGCGTTCGCAACGCGGTTCTCATACACACAAGCGAAACCGGGAAACTCATACGTCGCTTGAATCGTGTCCGGCGTTTCGCGATTGTCATTGAGCGCGTATTTTCCCGCGACCGTGTTGATGACGCGCGGCCCTTTCTCGTCCATCGACCACAGAACGATGTCGAGCAGATGCACGCCCCAATCGGCCATCATGCCGCCGGCGTAATCCCAGAACCAGCGAAAGAACGAGTAGTGGTTCGGATCGACCCCAAAGCGGTTCTTGTTGAACGCGCGTTCCGGCGCCGGCCCAAGCCACATATCCCAATCAAGATTACTGGGCGGCGCGGTATCGGGCGGATTGCCGATTCCGTCAGGGAACTCATTGCCATAGTTCCACGTGCGTACGAAGCTGATGTCACCCAGCCTGCCGCTCCGCACGATCTCCACCGCGTTCTGGAAGTGGATACCAGAGCGCTGCTGTGTGCCGACCTGCACAATGCGGTCGTATTTGCGCGCGGCCTTCACCATCATCTGGCCTTCATGGACCGTGACTGAGATGGGCTTCTCGACGTACACGTCCTTGCCGGCCTTGCACGCCTCGACGGCCATGTAGGCGTGCCAGTGATCCGGCGAGCCGAGACACACCGCGTCGATGTCGTCCGCCGCGAGCACTTCACGAAAGTCCGTATGCGTTCGCGCATCGGGAACCATCTTCTGAGCCAACGCGAGATTCGGCTTACACGTCGCAGAGAGCGACGACCTGCGTCTCTTCGTTCTGCAATACGGCCCGCATCACAGACCGTCCCCGCCGCCCCAGCTCGATAAATCCCAGCCGGAAGCGCTTGCGTCCCGCCTGTGGAAACGGAACCGCCGAGCATGCCGTTGTCGCAGCCGCGCCCGCGGCAATGGTGGAAAGGAAAGTTCTTCTCTTAAGGTCAGACATGTGTACTCATCAAACGCCCAGGCGCATGATCCGCGCCGCGTTGTCGTGAAGGATCTTCTTGACCGCCGTCTCGTTCGGAGCCAGCCGCCGAACAATCGCCAATGTCCCCGCGCCGCTACACCTCTCGCCTTGTCCGTCGGAATCGTTACAGTCGCTTCCGTAGAGCAGTTGGTTCTGGTGACGGTAGAGGAAGCCGCGCGCGTGGTCTTCGTCACGCGTCATCGAGTTCTGGCCCGACCCGGCGGACAGGTCGCCGTACATGTTCTCGTAGTCACTCAGGTAGAGATCAGAAATGCCGCCCGCCGTAACCGGCGTCTTCGGATACATCGCCGTCTGGTCGTGATTCTTGTCGATATTGCCCCACCACGTTTGCGCGTGGCCGATGAAGTTCACCTTGGGAAACTTTTCGAGAATCTTGTGGAACCGCTCGAAGTGGAAGTTGTACGTCTCATGCTGGAAGTGCAGCAGCACCGGCACGTCGAACTCCTGCGCGATCAACGCCACCAACTCGATGTGCTTCGAGTCGCAGTCCACCGGAAACTTCTGCTCGCCGATCCCGATCGCACCCATCTTGAGGTACTTCTCAAGCACTTCTTTCGTCTCGGGGATGTCAGGTAACTCGTTCGCGAACGTGACGTACTCGTCGGGGTGCTCTTCGACGAACGGGAACACAACTTCGTTCCCTCCGGCCTCCGCCGCCAAGCCATACTTGCGTCCGGCGGGCAGCATGACGGTCTTGCCGATACCCATCGTCCGCTGGTGGGCGACCAGGGCGTCCGCCGGCCGTCCTGAGTAGGGTGTGTGCTGGTGGATGTCGATGATCGGGTAGTCGGCTGCCGCGGCCTTTTCCTTCTTCTCGGGAGCCAGCGGCTCTTCACCACCACCACCACAGGAATAGTGCGCCACGGCCGCGCCCGACGCCTCCAGGAATTTTCTACGTGAGAACATATTCGTACTCGCCTCTCGAAACGAAGAGTATCACAAGGTGCGCGGTCAGACGCCTTTCATCGCTGAGCCGACAAACCCCAACTGCTCTTCCCGCAGCAACCCATAGTTGTAGAAATTACACCCGCCCGCACCTGATTCCTTTGCGATACGGACCTGCGCCTCCAGCGGTGCTGGTTCGATGAAGTCGCCGGGCTGGGTCGAAACCATGACGACGCCTTTCTCTCTGATCGCGCTTTCGATCTCTTTGACGCGCCCCATCCCTTCCCCCGCTGACCTGAACGGGCCCACGGTCACTCGATCCAGGTACTTGTTCGTCGAAGGACTGATGTCCGTATGCTGCTGTGAGCTGCTCGTCGCGAAGACAGATTGAATCTTCGCACCGCCGCCGTGAATGATCTTCGCCACCCGTATCCACAGCGCGGTCGTGCGTTCACTCTGGATGCCGAGCCATTGCTGCAGCCGCCCATCGAACGCCGATCCAATCCACTCGTCGTCCACGGGCTTGCGGTCAGCTTCCGTCGGCAGGCGAGCCAACCGGGGCCTCACCCACGCGGCCACATCCCTTTGAAACTTCTTGCCGTCGAACCCCTTGTCCTCTGCATGCGCCACCGCCGCCGGATTGAAGTCCAACCCCAACAAGAATTGGTCGCGGTCGGCAATCTCCGACAACACCTTGGGATTCCGGGATCCGTAGCTCCACCGCAAACGCGACAACGACTCGACGTGTACCGCCACGGGCTTATAGACCTGGACAATGTTCTCCGTCAAAGCCGCCAAGTATTCCTGCGCATCGGGCGGGGCCGTGCTGAGCTGCCCGAGATACGGGTTCCCGAACGCGTCATGCTTCGCAAACTCGGGATACGTCCGCGCGAGGTAGTGGTTGTAGCAGTAGACGATCCACGCGCCGAACTTGAGGCCGCGTTTGTCGATCGCCTCCACAATGCGCTCGAAGTAACGCTCTTGATCTACGACGGCGCTCACGTGTGGCCGGATACGCGTTCCCGTGAAGCGCTTGTAGTCCGGATGAAAATAGACCGCGCCGTCCTCGCCGTAGTAGATCGGCCGCGTCGGGTTGTGCGGCAGGAAATAGGTCGAGACATGATACGAAGGCGTCAGCATCACTTCGTCGCACTGCGCCGTGTCGGCAATGCGGTTCAGGGAACGGTCGAGTCCCTCATCTGTGAGATCCCAGGGATACGTATAAATCGAAGCAAGGAAGTTATTAGGCATGGTCTTATGTTCGTGTTGCCAACGCTGTCAACAATCACATCATCGCTCGTGGCAACAATGGTCCGAGTATGACTCAACCGCCTTCAGGCGGTTTCCGCGCGAAGCGCGTGTAGCCCGGTAATTTATGGCCGGGTCAGGCTTCTCCACCTCCAGCCAGGGCGCTTCAGCGTTCTTCCCGGAACCGGCTTCAGCCACCCAACATAGCGCGTACGGCCTCAGTTTGGCTGACCGTCCCAAACTAAGGTATCTATCGTCGGACACGTCCGATTCACCCGCGTGTGGCACAATGAATTTTACCCCTCAGCGTGCGCTTCCAGCACGCCGCCCGACCCAGCCAGGTTAGTTTCCCGTGTTCCTCATCCTTGCCCATCGCGTTCGCGACGCCGTCGCGGCGCACATTCGCCAACGCTACGAAACCGACGTCACCGTCGTCATCGAGCAGCCCCGCCAGTCCGACTTCGGCGAACTCGCGCTGCCGGTCTGCTTCTCACTCGCGAAGACGCTGAAGCGCGCGCCGCGCCAGATCGCCGAGGAAATGGTCGCCGAACTACCCCCGATCGACGGCATCGCCTCGTTCGAAGTCGCCGGCGGCGGATACATCAACGGCCGCTTCGATCGCGGAGCGTACGGTGAGGCACTGCTGCGCGGAACCGCCGCAGCTCCGGCGACAGCCCCCAAAAAGATCATCATCGAGCACACAAATATCAATCCCAATAAGGCGGCCCACATTGGGCATCTGCGTAACGCCGTCATGGGCGACACGCTGGTCCGCATGCTGCGCCGCCTCGACAACACCGTTGAGGTCCAAAACTACATCGACAATACCGGCGTGCAGGTCGCCGACGTCGTTGTCGGCTTCCACTTTCTGCAAGGCAAAACACCGGCTCAAGTCCAAGCCCTCATCGACGACCCTGAAGTGCGCTTTGACTACTACTGCTGGGACCTCTACGCCCGCACCTCCCAACACTACAAGGCCGAGCCCGAAGCGCTCAACCACCGCGCCGATACTCTCCACGCCATCGAGGCCGACGAGGGTGAACTCGCCGAGACCGGTCGCATTGTCGCGAACGCCATCGTCAAGAAGCACCTCGACACCATGTTGCGCCTCGGCGTCGAATACGACGTCCTACCGCGCGAGAGTGAAATTCTCCACCTTCGCTTCTGGGACTCGGCCTTCGAACTCCTCAAGGAGCGCGGCGCCATCGTTCTCGAAACCGAGGGCAAGAACAAGGGCTGCTGGATCATGCCCGCCGCTCTCTTCCAAGAACCTGGCAAGGCCTCGAAGAAACCCAAGAAGAAAGACGCACCGGAGGGCCGGCCCGATAATGCCGAGGATCAGGACAAGGTCATCGTCCGCTCAAACGGTACCGTCACCTACGTCGGCAAAGACATCGCCTACCAACTCTGGAAGTTCGGCCTAATCGACAAGGACTTCCGCTATGTCCCCTTCCGAACCTACTATGACGGGCGGACGCTGTGGGCCTCATCCGCCGAGGAAGGCGACCCGAACGCGCCCGGCTTCGGGCACGGCGCGAAAGTCTACAACGTCATCGACGTACGCCAGTCGTACCTGCAAGACGTCGTCCGCGCCGGGCTTCGCTCACTCGGCTTTGAGCAGCAGGCCCGCGATTCCATCCACTTCTCTTACGAGATGGTCGCGCTCACGCCGCGCTGCTGCGCGGACCTTGGCATCGAGCTCACCGAGGAAGATAAGAAACGTTCATTCGTCGAGGTGTCCGGCCGCAGAGGGCTCGGCGTTAAAGCCGACGATCTGATCGACATGCTCATCGCGAAGGCACTCGACGAAGTCCGAAGCCGCCACGCCGAGACACCTGAGGACGAGCAGCGCAAGATCGCTACCCAAATCGCCGTCGGCGCCCTGCGCTACTTCATGCTGCGCTTCACGCGGACCACGGTCATCGCCTTCGACCTCCAGGAAGCTCTTAGCTTCGAGGGAGAAACCGGCCCCTACGTGCAATATGCGTCGGTCCGCGCGCGCAACATTCTCCGGACACTCGAAGAGCGTGGCGAGACGATTCCGGACTTCGGCAAGCAACTCGACAGCGCCTCTCTCCAAACCCAACTCGGCCAAGAGGACTTCTGGCAGCTCCTGCTCGAAGCGTCCCGCGGCGAGTGGGCGATCGACCGCGCCGTTGCAGCCGAAGAGCCCGCGCAACTTGCCCGTTACTCGTTCCAACTGGCGCAGGCGTTCAATAACTTTTATCATCAGCACCACATCCTCAACGAGACCGACGCGGCCAAGAAAACCTTCCTTCTTTGGATGGCAACCTACTTTGTCCGCGAACTCACACGCGTGCTCGACACGATGGGCATTCCGTCGCCCGAAGTGATGTAATACTGGGTTGTGCGGGGCGGCTGCGCCCTTCGCGATGTGGACCCTGGGAGGACAGGCTGGGGAATGGATGTTATGCCCCACTAGAAATCCGGGGGGAACTCTGTTTTGCTTGCCGTAGCCGGAGGCAATTCGTTCGCACCCGGCCCTACGGGGCTACGGTAGGACGGCGCTTTCAGGCCAACGGTACTCGAGCCTGGAGTCTGCGTTCTCTGGCGGGCCCTAACCGGCCGCCGGGCTCATAGAACGGCTTTCTCACCTAGGGTTCACATCGCGAGCGGCGCGGCGGCCCGTCTCTATTCCCCACCGCGTGTTCCAATATGATCACCGTTACTGCCGCCCTCATCGAGCGTGATGGGCTCACTCTCATCTGCCGCCGCCGCGACAACCAGGACCATGCCGGTAAGTGGGAATTCCCTGGCGGCAAGCTTGAAGACGGCGAGCAACCCGCCGACGCTCTGGTGCGTGAGCTGCGCGAAGAATTGTCGATTGAAGCCCGCATCGACTCCGAGATCGAGCGCTACTGCTACGAATACCCGGGCCGAAAACCGATCGAACTGATCTTCTTCGCTGTCACGGGCTTTGAAGGTGAGCCGTGCTACGACCAATTCGCTGAAGTTCGCTGGGCGGAGCGCCGCGATCTACCGGCTTTCGACTTCCTCGATGGCGACGTCGAGTTCGTCCGCCGCCTCGCATCTCAGGCATAAACCCGTCACAATAAGCGATTCCTGATGACTCGCAAACTGTTACCCGCTCGCTCCGTCCAGGGGCACATCTCGCTTCCCGGCGATAAGTCCATCTCGCACCGCTACGCCATGCTTGCCGCAGTAGCCGACGGCCGTAGCGTCCTCGACAACTATTCCACCGGCGCCGACTGCGCCTCGACCCTCGCTTGCTTACGCAGCCTAGGTGTCCCGATCGATCACAACGGGTCCAAGGTCGTGATCCACGGCGTCGGACTCAACGGTCTCAAAGCGCCCAACGCCCCGCTGGATGCCGGCAACTCCGGCTCCACGATCCGCATGCTATCCGGCATTCTGGCTGGCCAGCCTTTCGTCTCAGAACTTGGGGGAGATGAGTCACTTACAAAGCGACCCATGAAGCGTATCATGACTCCGCTGGAACAGATGGGCGCACGCATCGAAGCCCGCGAAGGCAACTTCCCTCCCCTGCGCATTGACGGCGGCAACCTCAAAGCCATTCACTATGACCTGCCCGTTCCCAGTGCCCAGGTCAAGACCGCCGTTCTCTTCGCCGGGATGTATGCTCAGGGCTGGACGGCCGTCCGTGAGCCCCTGCCCACACGTGACCATTCCGAGATCGCCCTGAGTGGATTCGGCGCCGATGTCGAAGTCGAGGGCAACGAGATCCGCATCCTCGGCAGGCCGACCTTGACAGGCCTCGACCTTACTGTCCCCGGCGACATCTCGTCTGCCGCATTCTTCATCGCCGCGGCGTTACTCCTCCCCGGTTCGGAGTTGACCATCGAGGGCATCGGGCTCAACCCGACGCGCGCCTCCCTGCTCGACGTCCTGCGCGCAATGGGCGCGGACATCGAGATTCTTGACCGCCGCGATGAGCACGGCGAGCCCGTCGGCGAGATCCTCGTTCGCGGGCCTGAGTCCGCCCAGGGCGCTTCCCTCATTGGAGGCGTCATCCAAGGAGCCATGACCGCCGCCGTGATCGACGAAATCCCCATGCTCGCCATCCTCGGAGCTACTAGCGCCGACGGCCTCATCATCCGCGACGCCGCCGAGTTGCGCGTCAAAGAGACCGACCGCATTGCCACCGTCGCCGACAATCTTGGCCGTATGGGCGTCGCCGTCGAGGTCGAACCGGACGGCCTCCGCATCCCTGGCGGGCAAATCTTTCGTCCCGCCGAGCTGGAGTCTTTCGGCGACCACCGCATCGCGATGGCGTTCGCCGTCGCCGCACTACGGGCGTCCGGCGAATCCGAACTACGCAACGCCGATGCCGCATCCGTCTCATTCCCCGAGTTCTACGACTTGCTCGACGAGGTCACCGAGTCATGAAGATCACCGATGTCGAAGCGATCTACCTTCGACTTCCCGACGTTAAGGCGCAAACCGACAGCGGCCAAGACGCCCTGATCGTCCGTGTCAGCACGGATGCAGGCATCACCGGCATCGGCGAGGTCGATTCAGCACCGCTCGCCGTCAAAGGCGTCATCGAAGGGCCCTTCTCGCACAACATCACTAGCGGCCTGCGCGAGTTACTCATCGGCGAGGACCCTTTCGAAACGGAGTATCTCTGGTACAAGATGTACCGCAAGAACATTTACGCTTCCCGCCGTGGCATCGGTCTGCACGCCATGAGCGGCATCGATATCGCGCTCTGGGACATCAAGGGCAAAGCGCTCGGCCAGCCCATCTGGAAGCTACTGGGCGGCGGCTTCCACAAGAAGCTCCGCCCCTATGCCAGCACGCTCTTCGGCGCAACACCAGACGAAACACGCGAACGCGCCCAACGCTTCCGCGACTGCGGCTTCACCGCCGTCAAGTTTGGCTGGGAGCCCATGGGCCAGGACGAGAAGACCGACATTGCCCTCGTCCGCGAAGCCCGCAAGGGTCTCGGCGATGACATCGACTTGATGATCGACGCGGGGCTTGTTTGGGACGCAAAGACTGCCATTCAGCGCGCCCGCGCCTTCGCGGACTACAACATCTTCTGGCTCGAAGAGCCGCTCGCTCCCGACGACTACGACGGCTACCGCAAACTCTCGGAGGCAACCCACCTTCGCATCGCGGCCGGCGAAGAAGAAAGCAACCGGCTCTCGTTCATCGAGCTGATGGACCGCGGCAAGATCGATATCGTGCAGATCGACCTCACACGCGTCGGCGGGTTTACCGAGGCGATGAAAGTCGCAAGCCTAGCTGTTGACCGCGGCCTGCCAGTCGCCAATCATGGCTTCACGACGTACATCAACGTCGCCGCCGCTCTGCATTTCCTGAACTCCGTCCCGAACTCCTTCATCTGTGAGTTCGTGGTCGAAGAGGAGACAACGCTGCGCGACCAAATCACGAAGCAGCGAATCGTCGCCAAGGACGGCTTCGTGGAAATCCCCACCGAGCCCGGCCTCGGTCTCGAACTCAACGATGGGGCTGTCGACAAGTACCGCGTAGCGTGAGCTCCGGCGCCCACAACGCCAGAGCCTCTATGCCGCGAAGAGTCGGTTACAGGCCGGCGTAGCGCGGGCTAAAGTACTTCCCGATATAACTGCAGCAAATCCGCCGCCGTCACTGCCCTCGGATTGAACTGTGCTGTCCATTGTCGTGCGGCTTCTTCAGCGAGATCGGGTAGGTCGCTCTCGGAAATCTTGTACGCGCTAAGCCGAGCGGGGATGTGAGCTTGCTCGAGTAGGGACTCGATCGTAGCGGCAAGCCCATCGGAGCCACCTTCGCCGATCAAGTCCGCGTAGTCGTCTTCGACCTCGGCGGCGTTGAACCGGATAACTGCGGGAAGCACAAGCCCGACGGCGGCGCCATGAATGACATCGAAGTGAGCCGTCAAAGGGTTGGCGCAGGAGTGTGCAATCCCGAGCATGGAATTCTCGATCGCAGTCCCGGCAAGATTCGCGCCCAGCAACATGCCGGCACGGGCGTCGAGATCGTTGGGATCTGTCACCACGCGCGGCAAGTTCGCGCTGAGTAGCCGCCAGCCTTCCCGTGAATAGAGCTTTGAGATCGGGTTCCGCTTTGTGGTCACCCAGGTCTCCACGGAGTGCGAGACGGCGTCGATGCCGGTGACCGCGGTGACAAGCGTGGGCTGCGAGAGGGTAAGCTCGGGGTCGAGAATCGTAATCGATGCCGCTGCTTTGGGGTCGCCACACGCCATCTTTTGATGAGATTCAGGGTCCGCAATCAAAGCGAAGGACTGTGCTTCGCTACCGGTTCCGGCGGTCGTAGGAATCGCGATGAGCGGAAGCATCGGTTGTCTGGCTTTGCCGACACCCCAGTAGTCCTGCATACGGCCGCCGTTCGTCAGCAGGAAGTTGACACCCTTCGCGCAATCCATGGCGCTGCCACCGCCGAGCCCGACGATGAGATCGATGTTATGCTCCTTCGCAAACGCGCGGCCGGCATCCACATGCTCGGTCGTGGGGTTCTCGTCCACGGCGGTGAAGACAAACGAGGCCAAGCCGGCCACCTTCAGTGACTCCACGGCCCTTGCGGGATAGCCCGCTTCGTCGATCCCCGGATCGGAAACGACCAAGACGCGCCGCCCGCCCAACTCACGGGCTGAGTCGCCGACACGCTCCAGGAGGCCCACGCCAAAGATGACTCGCGTCCGAGGCCGAAAGTCAAACGGTTGCTGTATTCGACTCGGAGAGCGGGTCGTTTCAGTAAGCATGTTTAAGGGGCTGTGTGGAGACGGAATCGTCGTTAATGAACTGTTGTAAGAAGCCGGTGCCGCGGAACTAGCAAACTGGAATCAATAGACTCCGATTGCAACTTTGTCCTGTGTCTTCGAGAACGGACGGACATTGCGGACGCCGTCCCAGGGATAGAGATCAATGGGTGCCTCGCGCTCGCATTCGTCCCGTTCGGGAAAACGCGGCATGAAGAACTCTTTCGTAAGCGTCGTGAGTAGGACGCGCCCGGTCTCGCCATAGCCAACAACGGTGTCCATGTCGTCGGGGTCGACAACCTGGCTTACAGCGCGAGGCTGCGGCGGGAAGTAGATGATGGCATGGTCGTCGGCCGGGTCAAACGGCTTGTGGCAGGCCAACCCCATGAGCGTATTGCCGTACGTGGCCGCGAAATAGGCGCCTTCGAGCAATTCCTCACGGGCGAACCGATGGAACTGCGGCGTCATCTCGGTCCCGCCGCAGAACACGCCGGTGATGCCCAGGTCCTTGAGCGAGACACGGTCACACAGGGCTTCGAGCAACTTGGGTGTCGTAAACAGACACTTGATATTCGGATGGTTCTCAAGAATGATGACAGCTTGATCGATGCAATGCTTCTTGTAGGCCTCGGCTTCTTTGAAATCACCGCGCTTGAGAAGCTTGACGACCCAGCGCGGGTCGAGATCGATCTGGAAACAGATACCGCCGCGCACTTGGGCCAAATGTTCAACCGCGAGCCGCAAGCGCCGTGGTCCTGACGGCCCGACTTGGATCCAATCGGAATTCGGAGGGAAGAACTCGTCCGGCAGCGTATGGCTGAACTCGGAATAGTCGATGCGGAAGTCGTCGATGTTGATGCGCGACTTCGGAACGCCGGTCGTTCCGCCGGTCTCGAATACATAGACGGGCTTGTCGGCGAGGCCCTTCGGAACCCAGTGCCGAACTGGGCCGCCCCGCAGCCACTCGTCTTCGAAGAGGCCAAAGCGCTTCAGGTCGTCGAAGCTGTTGATCTCGGTCCGTGGACCCCAGTCAAGCTTCTCTGCAAAGTCGAGCCAGAACGGGCACCCGGTCTCCGGGTCGAAGTGCCAGGCGACGATCTCGCGAACATGGGCGTCAAGACGCTCGCGCGCGGCGTCGATTTTCGGTTGCAGGTCGGGTGAGACTTGAGTGCTTGCCATTGTTTGTTGATTCTCTAAAAGGGCGGATTAGAGCGCCCAAACATTTTGGTGAGACCCGCCGCTACTTGGCGGCGATCGCGTATAGATGGGAGCGGGTCATGATGAAGAGCGTGCCGTTCGCGACGACCGGGGTACTGTAGATCGTATTCCCAAAGTTGATCTCCGAGAGAACTTCCATCACACGGCCGGCTTTCATCACGGTGAGGTCACCGTCTTCGTCGCCCAGTATCACTTTGCCATCGACCACGTAGGGCGACCCCCAGACAGCAGCGAACATGTCATATTCCCACAGCAGCTTGCCTGTTTCGACATCCAGCGCGTGGAAGAAGCCGCTAAAGTTCGGGACATAGAGGACGCCATCGTCAATCGCAACGGTCGAGATGGTGCGGCGGAAGTCGTGATGCCACACTACACCGGTCTTGGTGATGTCGCCCGTCCCCGTGCCGTCGATCGCCCACAGATGGCCGACGCCTTCGCCATGTTCGGGGTCTTGGCCAACGGAAACAAAGACTTTGTCATCGTAGATGACCGGCGTGGCGATGATATTGTTGCGGTCGCCGCGGCCTTGCTTCCATTCGGATTTCTTAAGGTTACAGTCGAATTGCCAGATCAGCTTGCCGGTCTTCGGCGCAAAGCTGCGGAGCCAGCCATCGCCGCCGGCGAAGATGACCTGCGCCTTGCCAAGGATTTCACCGTAAGCAGGCGAGGCCCACTGGCCGTGTAGAACGTTTTCTCCGGGCGATGCATCCTCCCAGAGAATTTCGCCGGTGTGGCGGTTCAGCGCCAGGAAACTAGGGGCGTCGGGGAACGGAATATTGATATGGCTTTCGTCGACGCCGTTTGAAGTGTTGACGAACAGGATGTCACCGATCACTAGCGGCGATGTGGCGGCCATGTTGTGCGGAAACACTGCCAGCTCTTCGTACATATCTAGCTTCCAAAGAACGTCGCCGTCCATCTCGGACGTCGCCTCCTCTTCGGTGAAGGGGCCGTCGTTCTCGCCATCACGGAAACCTTCTGTATCAACTGCGATGACTTCGGCGCGATTCGAGACGTAGTAGGCAACCTTGCCGGCCACGGCGGGAGAGGAGCAGACGCCCTGTTCGGGCCAATCATTGACGCGGCCCGAGGCCAGCTTGGCGTGGGTCATCTGCCAAAGAAACTCACCATCTGATTCGCGAAAACACATGACAACGCCACGATCACTGCCGAGCTTCGGATTGCGCAGCAACTCGTTGTTGGTGCCGACGAAAACCTTGCCGTCCGCGATCACCGGGTTGCCGTAGGATTGCGAACCGAGCTCGGACACCCACTTGATGTTTGTCTTTGTCTTGATGTCCCACGTTCGCGGGATGCCCTTTTCGTCCGAGACCATGTTACGGTCAGGCCGGCCGCCCCACATGGGCCAGTCGGCGGCGAAGGCGGGCAGTATCGCCAGACCCGCAAGTGCTGTTGTCGTGAGGACTGCTAAGCTCTTCGATTTCATGTAGATCATCCGATCCGTCAAGTGACCGTTGGGCCGAAGCCCGCCCGGCGTGGTGCTCGCGGAACTATCCGCCGGCAGGAGTCACCTTGATGTTGTCGTAGAAAACATCCGCGGCTGAGTAGCCGTAGATCCCCGGACTGCCCTGCGTGTGTGGCAAGCCGTCTTCGGCTTCGATGGTCCAGGCGTCGGGTTCCGCCTCGCTTTTCTTCCAAACTTTACCGCGCACGGTGGCCTTGCCGCCATTGTCGGTGACATCCACCTGCATCTTCATCCGATACCAAACGTCGGCTTCCAACTCAAACGGAACTTCGGCTGAAAGACGCACAAGCTCGGAAAGCCAGGTGCGGATCATGATCTTTTTGCGAACGCCCATGATCGCCATCGTGTAGCGGTGAGAGACCAAGCCCATATCGGGCTTGCGGCGGCCACGTTGCGCGCCCAGAACATCGGCTTCGATCACGTAGCCCGACGCCTCCGGATCGCCGAAGAAGACGGTCGTTCGCCAGCTTCGAGGGTTGCCCGAGGGCTTCTTGAGGACCTTGTTGCCTTCTACGAGCGTGACGGCGAACCGTCCGCGTGTCGCGTTCCAACCGGGCGGGACAGCTTTCTCGTCATAGGATTCAAAGTCTTCGGTGAAGGGCGCTCTCGGACGGGAACTGACCCGCGCCGTCCCTTTGACGCCACTGACGGTGGCGGCGAGAAGACCACCCTGCGAGATGTTGTCATCGGCGACCTTCAACGCACCCGAGGACGATACGTTTGCCTTGAGACCTTCCAGTGCCCACTCGGCGGTGGCCTCGCCGATGAATCGACCCTTGTCGTCGTACGTGCGTGCGACGAACTTCTTCGAGGCGCCGGGGCTGAGAATCGCTTCGGCAGGTACAACTTGTACCTGTGCCACAGCCGCACCGGCGGGCGCGTTGTTCGACACAGCGCTGACCGGTTTCGCCGCGCCTCCGGCGGACTTGGCTGCACCGATCGCGTACAGATTATTGGTCGTCAACAGGTAGATGCGGCCATTTGCGATGGCCGGCGAACCGTTGATTTGCGTCGCGCTGCCGTCAGGATTCTTGAACTCCTCGACGTGCAATACCTCCGGCTCTTTGCGCCCGTTCATCTTGAGGATGTGGAACTTGCCATCAACGTCGGCTACATAGATCTTGCCGTCGACGATGATCGGCGAGGCTTTCTGCGCGATCCCGATGTTGTGGATCCAAAGCTCTTCACCTGACTCGGCGTCGAATGCCGTCAGATTGGCCGAGTTGTCGACGTGATAAAGGATGCCGTCATGGTACGCGGGCGTGGCGTAGCCTCCGGCGAAGCCGTCAACCTTCCAGACCTCTTTGGGCTTGCCCTCGGCCAGCTCGCTGGCGTCGAGATGTACCAGCCGGCCCATCGCCGTGCTTTCATCGACGTTCTCCTCGCTGTGTGAGGCGTAGACATCGGTACCAGTCACGAGCACGGACGAGTTAATGCCGCGCTTGCTGAGCGGGAACCCCCAAACTTTTTTCCCCGTGGCAACCTGCAAGCCGTAGATGCCACCGTCGCCATTACCCATGATGAGGAGCCGCTCACCGTCGATCGTGCGAACAACTGGAACGGAATAAGTTGTGTCCTTGGGAGCGCCGCCCGGCGTGGTGATCCAGACGACCTCGCCCGAAGTCTTGTTCACCGCAATGAACCGGTGACGGGGGATAAAATTTCCTCCCCATCCGGCGGTGAGGAAACTCACGATGACGAGATCCCCGTCGATCAGCGGATCAACCGTTCGCCCGCCGAAACCTGAGATGCGCCCCACCTCTTCGCCAAACGAACGGGACCAAACGAGCTTGCCGTCACGATCGAAACAGATGAGCTTGCCTTCTACTCCATGGGAGTATACGTGACCCGTACTAGGGTCGCCGGCAAGCGAGGCCCAGCCGACACGATGGTGAGGAATGTCCGTCTGGAAGATGCTATAGCGGTGTTCCCAGCGAATTTTGCCGGTCTCGGCGTCGAGGCAGACGATTCTTTCCTGCCACTTCGTCGGTTCTTCGGGTTCGGCGAGCGTGATAACGCAAACGCGGCCGTCGATAACAATCGGAGTAGAACGCCCGCCGATTGGCGCCTCCCACAGGAGGTTTTCTCCCTGCTGCGACCACTTCGAAGGTAAGTCCGATTCGGTTGAAACACCGTCCGCGTTAACGCCCCGCCATGAAGGCCAATCAGCCGCCGGCAACGCCAAGGATACAGCCAAAAGGGCGCTGCAGAGGAATAAGGATCGCATTACCAAGCGGGAGCACATAGGCTTGTCCAAGCTTGCCATTCTATCAAAAGACGTTTCCCGTCTCCCTCGTGTTACCTCCCATTCCACCGTCGGCATTCCGCGGGGCAGAGACGGTTCGACGGTCTGTTACTCTGGCCTCCATGGAACCGGTTGCACGGGTCGAGCAGGAACTCAAGAAGTACAAGCATCCCTTGCTGGACTTCTCGGCTCGCGAAGAGAACGGGCGGCTTGAACTCGTTATCAACCTCAAGAACAAGCCGCCGGACATCCATACGTACTATCTCGAGATCCATCCGCGCGACTTCGAGAACAAGCAGTTCCCATGGACACTGCAGCGGATGATCTTCGACGGGCTGCACGACTATTTCGTCGAGATGTTCGTCTACACGCCGCAGAGCATCGATAACCCCGACGCGCCCGTATGAATCCTGTCGCCGAGTTGCTCCACGAAGAGGTTCGCGCCCACGGGCCGATCTCCTTTCGGCGATTCATGGACCTGGCGCTCTATCACCCCAAGCACGGCTACTACACGCGTGGCGAAGATCCGTTCGGACGCGAGGGGGATTTCTATACCAACTCGCAGCTTCAGCCGGTGTTCGGACGTCTCATCGCCCAACAGATCGCACGCTGGCGGGACGAGATGGGTTCGCCGGACGAGTTCACGCCGGAAGAATTCACGGTCGTTGAGCTCGGGGCGGGACGAGGCGAGACACTAGCGGAGGTGAAAAAGGCGCTGCCCTCGGCCCGTTGTCTGGCGATCGAACGAACGGAAGGCGCGTTGCCGCAAGGATTCCAAGGCGTTGTCTATTCGAATGAGTTTTTCGATGCACTGCCGGTGCACCTCGTGGAACGTGGCGCGGACGGCTTAGCCGAGTGGCTTGTCGATTCGCGCGATGCTAGTTTTCGTTGGGTCACGGGTGGTCGTCCCGCAGGGACAAGCGTGGCAGGTTATGTCGACAAGTATGCGGCGGGTCTTGCGGAAGAAGACCGCATCGAGGTCAACCTCAAGGCGCTGGAGCAACTAGAGCGCATTGCCGGAGCGCTGAAGCGCGGCTACGTATTGACGATCGACTACGGATACTCGGCGGAAGAAATCGCAGCGGGGCGGCGCTTTCCGCAGGGCTCCCTAATGGCGTACGAGCGTCACCAGGCTCACGAGGACGTCCTGAGCGAACCCGGCAGCCGCGACATCACGGCGCACGTCAACTTCACCGCGCTCGAGCAACACGGCGAAGATCTCGGACTGGAGTCGCTCGGGCTGCGGACGCAGGCGCAGTTCCTGTTCGCATTGGGTGAGGCGGACAACTTCGCCACTGTGCTCGAGGCCGCGACCGACGCCGAGACCCTGCAACTGCGCATGCAACTCAAATCTCTGCTCTTCGGAATGGGCGAGACGTTTCGCGTCCTGGTGCAGAAGAAATAGGCGCGGAATAAATAGCGGTATACTCCGAGCAGAATGGCGTCCGCATCGCCTCAGATCGCACTCAACGAGTTGGCCGACCGGCGCTTCTCGTTCTATCCGACGATCCTCAACGTCGAGCACAACGAGTGGACTCTGGCCAAGGAGACTTGGTCAGAGGTACTGGTTGCGAACGTGGCCGGTGGCCTCGAGATCTGGATTCCGCGCACCTACCTGGGGAGCATCAGCAATTCTGATTCGCCCGTGTTGATCGTCGGGCTAACGCGCGAGCTTGAATGGAAGGCCGGGAAGATTTGGCCTCACCAAGAGCGGCTGATCGAGATGCCGCCGCGCAAAGCGGTGGCGAAGGCTGCGTCGGTTGAGACCAGGCCGGCTCCCGCGAGTAGGCAGTCGGTGGCCGAATCAAGCGCCGGACGTTTACTAATGGCGGCGTTGGGTGTCGGCTTGCTGGCCACCCTATTCGCCGTAATGTGGGCCTTCGATTCCTTGCGTAGTCCGCTGGATATCCTCTTTCCGACAGATACAACGACCGCCGACCAGCGCTATCTCGGCGTTGCGGGAACGGATAGCTACGCCGACGTCCTAGAGAAAGTCGGGGTGCCGGAAACCGAGCAGTGGATCAGCAAACCCGCCGCGGCGATCCAGTTCCAGGTATTGACGTATTCGAGTCGGTCGTACGCCTTGATCCTCATGGGGCCAAGCCGGGAGCAAGCCCGCTACATCGGAGCGATCCACGTGCCGTCGCGGAAGATGCTCGATAGCGTGAAACTGTCGGGTGGCGGTAGTACGGCCTCGATGCTAAAGAACCTGCCCGCGTTTTAGGGTTCCCGCGTCTGCGATGAAGAGGGTTCGTACCGGTTCTCGACATACGCTAGCGCCTCTTCGGGCGTTGTGAGTCGGCCTTCGAGTTGGGCGTCTTCGACATCGCCAAGAATCTCCTGAAAACGCGGCCCAGGTCGATAACCCGCCGTGATCAAATCGTCGCCCGTGAGGAGCCGCGGTGGGCGGAGTTCTTCTTCGGGGAGTTCTGTGAGCTTGGCGCGGGCCGTTTCGTACAACTCCAGCTTGCCGTGGCTGCCCAGGCAATCGAGCCGGTGCAGTTCAAGATGCTCGTCGAAACGCGGCATGCGGAGAAACTTCTTAAGCGTGCTCTGGCGCATTTCCGCGACATACATGAAGCGCATGTGATTGGCCACGAGCGCTACGACTTGCTCGGTCACTTCGCCGGAATACCGTACACGCCCGCAGATCGCCTCCGCCATCTTCATGCCAACCTCGACATGGCCATTGAAGCGCATGCGGTCGGGCGCGCGCTGAAATGTGGCGGGCTTGCCGACGTCGTGCAAGAGCGTGCCGAGAGCCAGGGTCACCGTCGGGTCCTCAAGCTTGCCGAGCATGATGAGCGTGTGCGTCCAGACATCGCCCTCGGGGTGATGTTGCGGCGATTGTTCTACTCCCTTGAGGGCCGAGATCTCAGGCAGGATCGCTTTCAGCAAGCCGGATTCATCGAGCAGCTCGAAGCCACGCTTGGCCCCGCCCTCGGTGAGAATGCGGCTGATTTCGTCGCGGATGCGCTCAGCCGAAACCTGACCGATCTCCGGCGCATGCTTGCGGATCGCCTCGAAGGTGGCACCCTCAATTTCAAATCCGAGACGCGCCGCGAACCGCACGCCCCGCAGCATCCGCAGTTTGTCTTCCTCGAAGCGTTTCTCTGGGTCGCCGATGGTTCGGACGCGCTTCGCTTCCAAATCCGCGCGTCCTTCAACGAAATCGAGGTGCTTCCCCTCAATCGGGTCGTAGAGAACCCCGTTGATTGTGAAGTCGCGGCGACGGACGTCTTCTTCAGGGCTGCGTGTGAACGTTACGCTCTCGGGGCGTCGGCCATCTCGATAGTCATGATCGGTACGAAACGTGGCGACTTCGACGTCTACTCCCTCACGGCGCACAAGCACGACGCCGAATTGCACACCAACTCGGATTGCGTCCGGGAAGTAGCGCAGCAGATCTTCGGGCGGCGCGTCGGTCGCCACATCATAGTCCTTCGCGGCGACCCCAAGCAGCTGATCGCGCACACAGCCGCCGGCCCAGTAGGCCTCGTGGCCCTGGGACCGTAGTGTCTCGATGATGTCGCGCGAAAGTTGCTCGCCGGTCATGGTGTGCTGCCTTGATGGTAGCCTGCATTTCGCACCGCTTGGTGCTAATCAAGCAGGCAGGAATCGACGCAATCCTGTCGTACACTGTGGCCATGTCCGCTCAACTGACTCGCCGCGAACTCGGTCTCGCCGGCCTTGGCGCAGCCGCACTCGCTTCTTCCGCCCAAGCCGCTGATCCCGAATCGACCTATGCCGGAGCGCTGGATAGCTTCGGGGACAAGGTGGATCTCGACACGTTCGACACCGTCGCGTGGTCGCAAAAACGATACGCCGACGCACCTCTTCAGATGACGTTCGGGGCGACATCGCGCTCGGAGGCTCAGAAGTGGCAGCAACGCTTGCGCAAGAAAGTAACCGATCTGGTAGGTGGCTTCCCGTCAGAGCGCGGCGACCTCAAATCGCAAACGCTCGAAGTGAAAGAGTACCCCGGATACCGACGTGAGAAGTTCGTCTTTGAATCACGGCCCGGACTATACGTCCTCGGCTACCTGCTCACGCCGAAGAACGCGTCCGCGCCCCACAAAACCGTCATCTGCCTCCCCGGCCACGGCCGCGGCGTGGACGACATCGTCGGGATCGACGACAAAGGCCGCGACCGCACCGACAAAGACGGCTATCAGCACGACTTCGCGATCCAATGCGCTGAGCAGGGTTTGGCGGCGGTCGCGATCGAGCAAATGGCCTTTGGCTGCCGACGCGATCCGCGTTCGACGAAACGCAGCCTCGGCACGTCGTCTTGCCGTCCCGCGGCGGGAGCCGCCCTGCTGCTCGGGAGAACCATGGTCGGCTGGCGCGTTTGGGACGTCATGCGCACCGTCGACTGGATCGAGACCCGCGACGATCTCGACCCGAAGCGCGTGGGCTGCATGGGCATCTCCGGCGGTGGCACCATCACGACCTTCGGGGCGGCGCTCGAAACCCGCATCAAGGCGGCTTTCATCAGCGGCTACCTGAACACCTTCCAAGACAGCATCCTTCGCCTGTCGCACTGCATCGACAACTACGTGCCGGGCATCCTGAACTGGTGCGAAATGTACGACGTCGCCGGGCTGATCGCGCCTCGCGCGCTATTCGCCGAGTCAGGGGACGAAGACGGCATTTTTCCCGTCGACGCCAGCCGCGCAAGCTTTGCTCGCGTGAAGAAGGTCTACGAGGTATTCGGGACGCCTGAGCTTGCGGGACACGAAGTCTTCGCCGGTGAGCACAGCTTCTGGGGTAAACGCGGCATCCCGTTTCTCGCCGAGCATTTGTAGCCCTAACTGATCTCGTTCCGCCCCTCGTGACAAGACCACGAGCAGCTGATGCCGGCACAAGCGACCAAGAAGCCCACCATTACGACCAGCAGTAACGGCTGGCTAACGGCCTCGCTCAGATGTGAACCGATGGTTGTCAGCAGCGCCTCGGCGTTTGCGCGGAAGGCCCAAAAGAAGCTCTCTGCTGTGTTAGCGGCGAGTTGTTCGAATGAAAAGGGGTGCATGGCTTGCCTCCTGTGTTCCGATGACTACGATAGATTGAAGGAGTGCAAGGTGTGGTCCAAAGGGCAACTTCGGAACGCAACTGTAGTGATTTCAGGATTTTATCGGCGTCTCGTGTCGGTAGCGGGACTTTGCGTTTTCACCCCTGACATACAAGCAATGGCGTACCATGCACATTGTGCGTACATTTGCGAAACAGCGAACTTCAGTCCATCCCGGCAGGCCGCGCCTAGTAGCGTCGACGTCGGCCCGTTCCGGGCGGTAGATGTCGGGCCCTCAACACCGTAAGGAGCCCCACCCTCGCAGAGGGACTTGCAACTCCGCATAAAATGTGTAATTATTCTAAGTAGTGGTGTTTTATTCAATCACCCAAAAGTTATAGATGACCGCCGTGAGCAAATCCCAAGTCCAACAGATTCAGGCGCCGCACCTACTTGCGGACACGGACCTGACGCCGCAAGAGTTGCGCGCACTCATCACGCTCGCCTCAGACGTCAAGAAGACCCCGCGCAACTACGCGACGACGCTCACAGGCCAGTCCATCGCGTTACTCTTCGAAAAACCGTCCCTGCGCACACGCATCACTTTTCAGCTCGCGATCCAGCAGCTCGGTGGCTTTGCCGTGTTCCAAGACCACCGTGATGGCCGCATCGGCGAGCGCGAACCCGCCAAGGACATGGCCCGCAACCTCGACCGTTGGGTTGACGCCATCGTGGCCCGCACCTTTACGCAGGACATCCTCGAACGTTTAGCGCAGTGGTCAAGCGTTCCTGTCATCAATGCATTGAGCGGTAAATATCACCCCTGCCAGGCCATCGCGGACTTCCAAACCCTAACCGAGAGATTTGGCGCCCTCGACGGCTTCAAGATGGCCTTCGTCGGCGACGGCAACAACGTCTGCCATTCGCTCATGCTGTGCGCTGCCCGGCTCGGCGTGTCGTTCAGCATGGCGACGCCGCCCGAATACGAGCCCGATGCCGAGGTCGTCTCGCATGCCCGCGAGTTGGCGCGATCGTCTGGCGCGAAGATCGAACTATCCTTCGACGCCCGTGAAGCCGTTTCCGGCGTCTCAGCCATCTACACCGACCTGTGGACCAGCATGGGATGGGAGGCCGAGACCCAACAGCGCCGCGTTGCTTTTGCCGACTTCCAGATCGATGACGACTTGATGTCACGGGCCGCTTCCGATGCCGTGTTCATGCATTGCCTGCCGGCGTCCCGCGGTGAAGAAGTCACCGACTCCGTGATGGAGTCCCCTGCGTCCGTCGTCTTCGATCAAGCAGAGAACCGGCTGCACGCACAGAAGGCCTTACTGCTGATGTTCCTGGCGGAAGATTCCGCCAAGTAGCACCGACTGGTTGAACATTCATGAGTCAGAATCCAAAGAAAATCGCCCTTGCCTACTCCGGGGGCCTCGATACATCCATCATCATCCCGTGGCTGCACGAGCAGTACGACTGCGAAGTCGTCGCCGTCTGCGGTGACATCGGCCAAGGCGGCGAAGAGCTAGCCGGCATTGAGGAGAAGGCCAAGGCCAGTGGCGCTTCTGAAGTCTACGTCGAGGACATGTCCGAAGAGTTTGTCCGCGACTATGTCTGGCCGATGGTGCGCTCCGGCGCGGTCTACGAAGACAAGTATTTGCTCGGCACCTCGATCGCTCGGCCACTGCTCGCGAAGCGTCAAGTTGACGTCGCCCTCCAAACCGGCTGCGACGCCCTGTGCCACGGCTGCACCGGCAAAGGCAACGACCAAGTCCGCTTCGAGCTCACCTACAAGGCACTCGCGCCGCACCTGACCGTGATTGCGCCGTGGCGCATTTGGGACATCCAATCCCGCGAAGGCGCCATCGATTACGCGCAGGCACACAACGTTCCGATCGACGTCACCAAAGCTAAGATCTACAGTCGGGACCGTAACTTGTGGCATCTCTCTCACGAGGGTGGTGAACTCGAAGATCCAGCCAACTCGCCCAGCGACGCCGTTTGGACCTGGACCGTCGATCCCAACAATGCTCCCGACACGCCCACCGATGTCACGATCGCCTTCGAGAAAGGCATCCCTGTGTCCGTGGATGGCGAGGCACTCGGTGCCGCCGCCCTGCTCACAAAACTGAACGAGCTAGGCGCGAAGAACGGCGTCGGACGCGTCGATCTCGTCGAAAACCGTTTCGTCGGGATGAAGTCGCGCGGCTGCTATGAAACACCCGGCGGCTCATCGATCATGATCGCCCACCGCGAGCTCGAAGCCCTCGCGCTCGACCGCGCCACGGCCCATTTCAAACAGAAGCTCGCTCTCGACTACGCCGATCTTGTTTACAACGGCCAGTGGTTTACGCCGCTCCGCGAAGCTCTCGACGCCTTTATTGACAAAACCCAAGAGACCGTCACCGGCGAAATCACCTTGCGACTCCACAAGGGCCACATCGACGTGCTCAGCCGCAAGTCGCCCTATTCGCTCTACTCCCTCGACATCGCCAGCTTCACCATGGGCGCCGAGTACGAGCCAAAGGATGCGCGCGGCTTCATCAATCTGATTGGCCTGCCGATTCAAGTCCGCGCCGGAGTACTGGACGGCGTCCAGAAATCATGAAGCTTTGGGGCGGTCGTTTCGAGCAGGGCCCGGCCGAACTGTTTGAGCAGTTCTCCGGCTCACTCGACTTCGACCGCAAGCTTCTCGAGGCCGACGTTATTGGATCGAAAGCCTTCGCTTCCGCGTTGACGCGTGTCGGTATCTACACCCCCGAGGAACGCGACACCGTTCACCGCGCGTTTGATCAAATCATCGAAGAATCTAAATCCGGCGACATCTTTGCCGGAGCCAACGACGAAGACATTCACACCTTCGTCATCCGCAAGCTCGGCGAAAAAGCCGGACCCCTCGCCGACAAGATCCACACCGGGCGCAGCCGCAACGAGCAAGTCGCCACCGACTTCCGCCTCTGGACGCGAACCGAGATCCGAGCCGTTCAGCACCTGCTGACAGACCTGATGACCGCGCTTGTCGATTTCGCCAAGCGTGAACCCGACGCTCTGCTGCCCGGCTACACACACCTCCGCCGCGCTCAGCCTGTCATGTGGGCCCACTACCTGCTCGCCTATTTCGAGATGTTCGCGCGAGACTGGCAACGCTTCGACGACGCCTACCGACGCACCGACATCCTTCCGCTCGGCAGCGGCGCGCTCGCCGGCAGCGGGTTCCCCTTCGACCGCCAAGCGATGGCCGACGAACTGGGGTTCAGCCGCCTCTCCGCCAACAGCCTCGATTCCGTCTCTGACCGCGACTTCGCTTTAGACTTCCTCTACGCCGCGTCCGTCACGATGCTTCACTTAAGCCGGCTCTCCGAAGATTGGATTCTCTACTCCAGCGAAGAGTTCGGCTTCCTCGACATGGGCGACGAAGTCACCAGCGGTTCGAGCCTCATGCCGCAGAAGAAGAACCCCGACGCCTGCGAACTTGTGCGGGGCAAGTCGGGGCGCGTCAGCGGGAATTTATTATCGCTGATGATGACTCTGAAGGGCCTTCCGCTCGCCTACAACCGCGACCTGCAGGAAGACAAAGAGCCTGTCTTCGACGCCGCCGCGCACCTTTCCGGCTCGCTGGCCGTGATGAAGCTGACCGTCGAAACGGCCGCCGTCCATCCCGATCGCATGGAGGCCGCCGCGGATGAAAGCTGGGTCTCCGCCACGGCACTCGCCGAAGCACTGTCTCGCAAGGGTGTTCCCTTCCACCGCGCCCACCAGATTGTCGGCGCGCTCGTCCTCGAAAGTGTTCGCGTTGGCAAGAAGCCTCAGGACTGGACGACCGAACAGCTCCAAGCCGTCGCCCCGGAGTTCGACGACGAAGCCCGTGAGCTACTCACCGCGCGGCGTGCTTTGGGGAACCATGTTGTCCCTGGCGGCACCGCCTCCGCGAGCGTTCGCAACGCACTCGATGAAGCCGCCAAGCGCCTGGAGCAGATGCAACGGACGGAATGACGAAGACCTACCGGCAAGCGCGGATCCAAAAGCTCCTCCGCTCCCGGTCCGTCACAACGCAGCAAGATCTGGTCCGTCTCCTAAAATCCGCCGGAATCGACGCCAGCCAGGTCACGCTCTCCCGCGACCTCCGGGACCTAGGCGTCGTCAAGACTCCTGACGGCTACAAAGAGCGCAGCGCGCTCCAAGCATCCGAGGCAAACCGCGACACCCTGCAACGCGTCTTCGGCGAATTCGTGCGCGACATCGAGGCCGCTGGAAACCTCGTCGTCATCAAGACTCTCCCCGGTAGCGCCGGAACCGTCGCCGAAGCACTCGACATCGAACCGGACCTCGGCGGCGTCGGGACCATCGCCGGCGACAACACCATCTTCGCCGCCACAGCCGACCCACCGGCTGCAAAACAGCTTGCCGCGAAACTCAACGCGATTTGGAAGGCCTAAAGTCTACAATGGCCCCTCAATCCTCCGGCGGCCGCCCAAGCTGGAACGTCACGATCACTTCCGGATTCGGTGCATTGCCGAACTGCAGAGGGTCGTTGTTGGTGAGGTAATCGCCGATCGAAGCTTGGATCTCATCGATCACTCGATCCAGTGAATCACCCTGAGTCGAAAGCGGTAGGTCGTAGCACTCGGCCAGAAAGCCCGAATCAGCCCGGTGGACATACACATAGACAACCTGCCTCATTTAGTAACCACGCGCCTCAGCGAGGACTCAGAATACCAAGGCAACGCTCTCCGAAGACCCGCCATACGGGCAGATGGCGTCTCGGTTTGAACGACAAGCCCATTTTGGTATGCGACCTTTTGGTAATCGCACGATTCCCGTGGGCGATGGAGCCGCTGTTCCCCAACCGCCTTCAGGCGGTTTCCGTGCGAAGCGCGTCGTAGGCCGGCCCTTTTAGGGCCGGTTAGCGCTACCCCTTCTTGGAACGAGGGCGCTTCAGCGTCCTTCCTGGTGCCGGGCTTTAGCAACACCAGAAGACCTCCCGGCCCGATCCACGCACCGTAACCCAAACTGAGACACTGCCATCCGGCGCCGCACAGTAGGCTAGATGGATGAGCACCACCTGGTCGAACCTCCGCGACGAGTTCCCTGCCCTCAAAGAGTGGATCTACCTCAACACCGCCAGCTTCGGCCCCATCCCTGTGAGTGCCACGCGCGCCGCGCAGGCCCACTTTGATCACCGCGACGAGCGAGCCTGTCTCGACTTCCTCGATTGGTATACCGACATTGAGACCGTCCGCGCGAAACTAGCCGCCCTCGTCGGGGCTACACCGGACGACATCGCCTACATCCCAAACTCCGCCACGGCGCTGTCCTGGCTTCTCACCGGCATTGACTGGAAGCCCGGCGACCACGTCCTCACGCTCACCGACGAATTCCCCAATAATCTCTACTTCGGCGGCGCACTTGAAAAGAAGGGCGTACGCGCTTCGATCATCGACGTACCCAATGGCCTCTTCTCGCTTGACGTGCTGTGCGATTCGCTCAACGATTCCACTCGCATCGTGCTCGCAAGCGCCGTGAACTACTCGACAGGCCTGCGCCCGCCACTCGATGAGATCGGGAGTGAGCTTCGCAAGCGTGGCATCCTCTTCTACGTCGACGGTACACAGAGCGTCGGGGCCCTGCCGACCGACGTCCAATCCTCGAAGATCGACGTCCTCGCCGTCCACGCCTACAAGTGGATGTGTTGCCCGACCGGTATCGGGTTCGCCTATGTCTCGCCGCAAGTCCGCGAGTGGCTTGAGCCGAGCGTCTACAGTTGGCGCAGTCACAAGGACTGGCGCAACGTCGACAACCTGCACCACGGCGCTCCCGACCTACCCCCGATGGCCATCAAGTACGAAGGCGGCATGCAGAACTTCCCCGGCATCTATGCCATGGGAGCGGTCGCCGACCTGTTCGAGTCCCTCGGCCGCAAAGCCATCGAGGACCAAGTCCAAGCCATCGCCGCCGCCACCCGTGACACCCTGCGCGCCGCCGGGGCCGAGCTACTTTCAGACCAGCACCCTTACTATGACTCGCCGATTGTCTGCGGCCGCTTCGAGGGCGTCGATGCATCCCGCCTCGCAGTAGAGCTTCAAGCCAAGCGAATCACCGTCGCCGCGAGACACGGGCGACTCCGCGTCTCGCCGCACTTTTTTAACGACGAAGAGGACACGACTCGCCTAGCTGACGCCTTGAAAGAAGTCCTGCCGACATTGCGGTAGCACCTCCGGTGGCGGACTACTGCTCGCGGTCGCGGAACTCCTCGTACCAGTTCTGGACGATCTGGATGACCGGGCTGGGCGCTGCTCCTACACGTTCGGGCAAAATGAACGCCTGGCCGTCTAGGTCAACCTCGTAATGGATAGACGCGCCCTCGAACAGACGGGCGACGGAACCGAGCGAGAATGTCGGTTTCGTCGATACCGACGCAGCCATCAAAGTGTTGCCCTCTAGATAGAACAACTCCTTTCCATCTCGGCTCCAGCGCGCCGCCCTTCCCCCGTTGCCCGAGACTGGCCATAGACCATCGCCCGCTGGGAAGGGCCTTACGTAGATTTCGTTTCGCCCAGAGCGGTCCGACTGATAGGCGACATACCTTCCGTCCGGAGAGAGTTTCGGTCCCAGTTCGTTTGAGGGGGTCTGCAGAAATAGACGTGCCTCCCAGCCGTCTTCCGTCTGTTCCAGGTACCAAAGGTGGTGGTCTCAATGGATGGATGGATGGAACACTTCACCGAAAGGAGAAGTGGATGCAGAGGAAACAGAAGAAGAGGCGGCGAGGCTACACGGCAGCGGAGTTGGCCGAGGTATTTGATCGCTGGCAACGAGGAGAGTCGTCAGTTGGAATCGCCCGGGTGTTGAATTGACGGTGGAATGTCTACTCTGTGCTGTCGCGCTACGGCGGCATGCGGCCGCGAATCAGATG
>Ga0315336_1002039_pt1 | contig 33518 bp, 28 predicted proteins | sample ASW5metaG_FD_204512 | JGI IMG/M metagenome (GOLD analysis project Ga0315336, IMG submission 204512) | Ammonia-oxidizing marine archaeal communities from Monterey Bay, California, United States - ASW #5 | ecosystem: Environmental > Aquatic > Marine > Intertidal zone | place: USA: California...
TCCAGCTTCCAGCTTCCAGCTTCCAGCTTCCAGCTTCCAGCTTCCAGCTTCCAGCTTCCAGCTTCCAGCTTCCAGCTTCCAGCTTCCAGCTTCCAGCTTCCAGCTTCCAGCTTCCAGCTTCCAGCTTCCAGCTTTTAGTTAGTGTTACAATGTCCGCTTTTCTGCCTCTGGGATTTCCGCCCGTGTCTGTCGTGTTCGTCGCCGCCTCCAAACTGCCGACGCCATTCGGCGTGTTCACCATGCATGGTTTTCTCGACCAGGACACTGGCAAGGAACATGTCGCACTGACGCTCGGCGATGTCGCCGACGGCAAGCCGGTGCTGGGTCGTCTGCACTCCGAGTGCCTGACCGGCGATGCGTTGTTCAGCCTGCGCTGCGATTGCGGCTTCCAGCTGGAAGCGGCGCTGCGCGCGATTGCCGACGAAGGCCGCGGCGTGCTGCTCTATCTGCGCCAGGAAGGCCGTGGTATCGGCCTGCTGAACAAGATTCGCGCATACGAACTGCAGGATGCCGGCGCCGACACCGTCGAAGCCAACGAGCGCCTGGGCTTCGCCCCGGACATGCGCGACTACGGCATCTGCCTGCCGATGCTCGAGCACCTGGGCATCGCCGAGATCAAGCTGATGACCAACAACCCGCGCAAGGTCAAGGCGCTGCAGGGCTTCGGCATTCGCGTCGCCGAGCGCAAGCCGCTGCAGGTCGCGCATAACCCGCATAACCGCAAATACCTCGCCACCAAGGCCGGCAAGCTCGGCCATATGCTCGGCGAGATCCACCAGGGCGAAGCCGAGCAGTCGTGACGCGAGCCGCCGCCCTTCGCCAGCTCGGGCGCGATGGCTGGCTGCATACGCTGCTGATGGTGCTGCCGGTGCTGGTGCTCGGCCGCGCATCGGTGGTGTTTGCCGATTGGGGCCTGCCACTCTTCGCTGCAGGCCTGGTCTCACTGTTCTTCAGCCTGCGGGCCTTCACCCGATTCAAACATGCACTGATCGCCACCGAACAGGCTCTGAACGGCCCGGCGGAGAGCGACGCTTGGAATACTCTGCGTCGCGTGCGCCGTCGTGGCCTGCTGATCGCGTCATTACCGGCCTGGTTCGGCGCTGCGGGTGCGCTATTCGGCATGGAGCCGGTTGCCCGCCTGTTGCTGGTATTCGGCAGCCTGGTTTTGCTGGTGCTCTACCGCATTCCGCGGCAATTGCACTGATGCGGCTGCTGCTCTTCGTCCTCGTTTCGCTGATGACGCTGCCCACGCTGGCGGCAGATAGGGTGGTGAGTCTGGCGCCATCGCTCAGCGAGATCGTGCTCGAACTCGATGCCACCGACCGACTGGTCGGCGTCCTGGATGGTGGCGAGCGCCCAGCTGCGCTGCAGTCTGTGCCTTCGGTCGGGCGTTATGGCCAGGTGGAGATGGAAACCCTGCTCAGCCTGCGTCCTGACCTCGTGCTGCTCTGGCCGGACAGCGTGCCACGTAGCCAGCGTGAGCAGTTACAGCAATTCGGCATTCCCGTTCTGGTTGTCGAGCAAACCCGTCTCGAAGGGCTGGCCGAGCAGTTCGTCGTGGTGGGTAATGCCGTGGGCCGCGCCGAACAAGGCGAACGACTGGCCGAGCGCTTTCGTACAGGACTCGCCGAGTTACGCAGCAACTACACGCGCGCCGAGCCGCTGCGGGTGTTCTATCAGATCTGGAATCGCCCGCTGTATACCCTCGGCGGGCAGCAGATCATCAGCGAAGCGATCGAGGTGTGTGGTGGGCAGAATGTTTTCGCCGACCTGACCTTGGCGGCGCCGCAGGTCAGCATCGAAGCCGTGCTTGCCCGTGATCCTGAAATCATTCTGGCCGGTAGCGGTGCGCAGCTGGATGAGTGGAAGGCCTGGCCGCAGCTCAGTGCAGTGCGCAGCGGTCGCCTGCTTGAAGTGCCCGACAAGGGGCTGGAGCGGCCAAGCTTCCAGATGCTGGGTGCGATCCGGAAGCTCTGCCAGGTGATGGCGGCAGCGCCCTGAGCGGGCGCGTCGGTAGCGATTACAGCGAGGGAGTCCAGGTGACGGAGACTAGGGCGGTGCGGCCTTCACCCATGTACTCGGCGCCAGTCCAGTGGATGGCTCGGGTGTACTCCTTGTCCAGAACGTTGTCGACTTTGAGTCCCAGGGTGATTTCCGGGGTTGCCTGCCAGCTGCTGCGCAGGCTCAGCAGGCCATAACCAGGCAGTTCCTCAGTGTTGGCGAGTGTGTCGTAGCTGCGGCTGAATGCCTGCCAGGTGGCGCCGATACCGATGTCACCGAGTTGGCGATCGAGATCCAGGCTGAGGGTGCGCTTGGCGCGACGGGGCAGGGTGTGGCCGCTGTCGCGATCGCGCGGATCGATGATGCTCAGGGCGGCGCTGCCCTGCCAGCCAAACAGCTCTTGCTGCAACGAGGCCTCGAAGCCATTTATGCGTGCTTTCTGTACGTTGCGCGGAATGTCGACGAAGACGATGGCGTCTTCAATGTCAGTGCGGTACAGCGAGGCTTGCAGAAGTGTCTTCTCTGCCAGTTGGCCGCGCCATTGCAGTTCATAGGTCTTGGACTTTTCCGGGCCCAGGTTGGGGTTTGAGCTCGCCCCCCACATCGGGTCCGCAGGCCAGTACAGGTCGTTGAACGTCGGTGCGCGGAAGCCTTCCGCATAGGACAGGATCACATCGTTATCGGCATCGAGGTGATAAGTCAGTGCACCATTGAAGGTGTTCTCGCTGCCGAACTGTTCGTTCTTGTCATGACGCAGGCCGAGTTCGGTCGAAAAAACTTCACCCTGCCAGCTGTGCTGCATGAACAGCGCCTGGTTCCAGCGCTCGTCTTCATCGTATTGAGTGTCGCTATTGAGCGAGTCCATGTACCAGTCGATGCCGAGCAACAGGTTCTGACCGCCGCCCAGGTTCAGCGTGTTCAGCCAACTGGCCGAGTCGCGGTAAGTGCTGAACGGGCCGCTCAGACTGGCGTCATCCGCGCGCTCGACATAGCGGTTCTCGCTATGACCCAGTTCCACGCGGGACGTCCAACGTTCGTTGATGTTGGCGCTGAGAAAGCCCGAGTAGCTGCTCAGCTGAAAGTCCGAGTAGGGATAAGCGCCATAGCTACCGTAGTCGAATTCGCTTTCGCCACGTTGATCCAGCACGCTGAACCCACCTTCCAGGCGTTCGTTGAAGCGATGGTTGAGGTTCAGAGAGAAGGCATTGTTGCGGTAGGCGTCGTGGTCGCTGTCGGGGCGCACACGGCTGTCCGTATGGTTGATACCGCGGGTGTCGTCAGCGCTGGCGCTGAGGCTGAAACGGGTGCTTTCGTTGCCGCCGGAAAGCCCCAGGCTGCGCTCCCAGGTATTGCGGCTGCCGTAACCCAGACGCAGGCGGGGATTGAGTCCTTCGCCACTGGCGCGACGCGTGAAAATCTGAACGACCCCGCCAATGGCGTCGGCGCCATAGACCGCCGAGCGTGGACCGCGCAGCACTTCGATACGCTCGATCTGTTCGACGTTCAGGTACTCCAGTGGCGAGCCACCAGCGGAAGCTGATCCGATCCGTTGGCCATCCACCAGCACCAGGCTTTGGGCGCTGCTCGTGCCACGGATGAAAAGGCTGCTGCTGGTGCCGCGCCCGCCATTCTGAATGACTTGCACACCGGGTACACGGTTGAGCAGTTCGCTCACGCTGGAGGGCTGTAGCCGGTCGATATCCTCGCGGGTGAACACCGTGCTGGCAGCACTGCTTTCGCTGCGCTGCTGCACGTCACGGTTGGCCGTGATCAGAGTATCGGACAGCTTCAGTGCGTCCTCGCGGGACGATGTCTGGGCGAGCGCCAGGCCGGGCGTCAGGGCGATGGCCAGGGCCAAACGGGACAGTTTCATCGGTAAGAAATCCTCAAAAGATCGCAGACTTTTGAGGAGGGCAGGAACAAGCGCGAGGATGACGGGCAGCAGCGCTTGACGGTGCTGCCCTCCGCAACACCAGTCGAATCCGTCAGGCCGGTCTCCGGGCTTTCGACACGCATCACGCTCACCTTCCCATGTCGGAACACAGTGGCTGTCGAGCGGACGGCGATCCCAAGGGATCGCGGTCGATTACCGTTGCGGGGGCAGCGCCGGCCTAGCTCATCGAGCGCACCGGCTTCCCGTTTAATGCGGACCTTGCGGTCGTGCACACCTGGGCGGATAAGAAAAAACGCGCGAACCATACGGCCGGGCGCGGCGAAACACAAGCGGACCAATGGCCGCAAGGTCTGCCAGCCCGGCGACCGCTAGGACAGCCCGCCGACGATCTTCAGCCCGCTCTGCCCGTTGCCCTGGCGCTGCACCTGAATCTGCACCGGGATGCGTTCGTGCATCTCGGCCACGTGGCTGATCACTGCCACCTTGCGGCCCTGGGCCTGCAGCGAATCCAGCGCGTCCATGGCGATCTGCAGCGACTCGGGATCGAGGCTACCGAAGCCCTCGTCGATGAACAGCGATTCGATCCTGAGCTTGCTCGACGCCATCGAGGCCAGGCCCAGTGCCAGGGCCAGCGAGACGAGGAAGGTCTCGCCGCCGGACAGCGAATGCACCGAGCGCAGCTCGTCGCCCATCTCGGTATCCATCACCAGCAGGCCCAGCGGACTTCCGCCGCGCTTGAGCCGATAACGGCGGGCCAGCTGACGCAGCTGCACGTTGGCGTGCTGCACCAGAAGATCCAGGTTGTAGGCCTGGGCGATCTTGCGGAAGGCGCCGCCGTCGCTCGAGCCGATCAGCGCGGCGATGCGCCCCCAGCGCTGCATTTCGGCGCGCGCCTCGTCGATCTGTGCCAGCAGCGCGTGGCTCTGGCGGCGGCGCTTGTCGTCGTCGAGCAGCGCGGCCCGGGTTTCGGCGCAGCGCTGCTCGGCCTGTTCGCAGCGGTGCAGCTGTTCGGCATGTGCCTGTTGCAACTGCTCGGCTTCCGGCACCTCGGCCTGTTGCTGCTGGTGGCTGGCCAGGCGGGCGAGACAGCCGTCGAGTCGCTCGCGACAGCGGGTCAGGGTTTCGGCGTTCTGCTGCAGGCGCTGGCGCACCTCGCTCAGCAGTGCCTCGTCCATCTGCAGCAACTGGGCGAGGGTGGCGTCGTCCAGCGCCGGATGGGCGCTGCGCCAGGAGGCGAGTTCGACCTGCAGCGCCTCGCGCTCCTGCTGCAGCTCGGCGTGGCGCTGCCGGCAGCTCTGCTGTTCGCTCTGCAAGCGGGTCAGGCCGAGCCTGCCGTCATTGAGTTGGCGGTCGATTTCGACCTGGGCCTGGCGCGCAGCCTGGATGGCCGCGTCCAACTGCTGTTGCCAGGCGCTGGCGCTGGTCTGCTCGCCAAGGCTGGTCCGCAGCGCCTGCTGGCAGGCCAGCAGCAGCTTCTCGCGTTCGGCCAGGCGTGCCTGGCAGCTCGCCTGTTTCTCCTGGCGATGGCGTTGTTGCAACTGCTCGTCGCTGCGGCGCTGCTCGTACTGGCGCAGCTCCTCGGCCAGCTCGGCTTGCGCCTGCAGTTGCTGCAGGCGCGTGGCGATGTCGGCGTCCAGCTGCATAAAGGTCTGCGCCGGGTCTTCGCGCCAGTGCTGCAGACGCTCGGCCGGCAGCAGCTCGGCGAAGGCCGTCAGCTCTGCGTCGAGCTGCTGGGCGTCGCGGGTGAGGGCATCGCGCTGGCGCTCGAGCTGCTGGGTCGCTGCGACGCAGGCCTCGCGCGCGGCCTGCCAGGCTTGCTGCAGGGCTTCGCTGCGCTGCTGCAACCCGAGCAGTTGTTGTTGCTGCCGGCTGGCATCGGCGATCTGCTGGTTCAGGGTCGCCACGCGGACTTCCAGCCAGTCCGCGCGCTTTTCTTCGGGTTGGCGAAGCAGTTCGGCATGCGCCGGCAGGGCGTGCAGACGCGGGGCGAGCGCCTGCAGCTGCGCCTCGACCTCGCGCTGACGCTGCTGGCTCTGGCGCAACTGGGTGCTGAGCGCGACGTGGCGGTCGCGCAGCTCCTGCAGGCGCTGGTCCTGGGCCTGCAGCGCTTCGCGCGCGCGTTCGGCCTCGCGGTCATCCTGATGATCGAGGCCGGTGAGAATGGCATCGGCCGCATGCCAGGGATGTTCCTGGCTGCCACAGACCGGGCAGGGCTCGCCCGGCACCAGCGCGGCGCGTAGCGCCTCGACATTCGCACTGCGCGCCAGGCGCTGGCGTTCGAGCAAGGCGAGAGTGACGTTCAGCGCCTGCTCGGCGGCGTCACGCTCGGCGCGAACCTGCTTGCCCAGCGGCACCAGGCCGTCCAGCTCCGCCTGCTGGCCGGTGGTGGCGTCGCTCAGCTCGCGTCGGCTGGTTTCGAGCCCGCGTTGCTGAGACCAAAGCTCGCGCAGGGTCGCGGTTTCGCGCTCGGCCTGGCGCCATTGGTCCAGCTGCCCGTGCAGTTGGGCGAGCTGTTCGGCCAGGCCGACTTCGCTGCCGCGCTCACGTTGCAGAGCGTCCAGCGCCTCGCGGGCCAGGCTTTGCTGGGTTTCGGCGGCCTTGGCCTGCGCTTCCAGTGCCGGGAGTTCGCCCTGACCTTGCTGCAGCCGTGCCGCCAGCTGCACGGCCTGTTGCAGCCGCGGGCGATAGCCGTCCCAGGCGCTGCAGAGCGGTTGCAGCGCAGCGCTGCGCTCCAGTTGCTGGCTCAGCGCGGCAAGTTCCGCCGCGGCGCGCTGCTGGCGCTCGGCGAGCTGCGTGAGCGTTGCTGCGCCCGCAGTCACCTCGGCATCGGCCCGGGTGCTGTCCTCGCGGATAGTCGCCAGGTCGGCGTTCAGATGCTGCAGGCGTTCCTCTTCACGGCGCGCCTGGGCCAGCCGCGGTTCGGCGTCCTGGCGCGCCTGTTCGGCCGCACGCAGTTGCTCGCTGGCGGCGCTGCATTGGCTCTGCAGCTCGGCCAGGCGCTGCTGCACGGCCTGTTCCTCATGCTGCAGGCGCGCCAGGCTGTCGGCGGCCTTGTCCAGCAGCGGGCCGAGATCCTGCAGGCGCAGGAAACGATGGCGTTGCGGCGCCAGTTGCTCGAACAGGTCGAGGATGCGCCGGGCCTCGGCGAGGCTGTCGCGCTCGTCTTCGGCGTCCTGTAGTTGCTGCTGAGCGGCATCGCGCTCGGCTTGCAGTCGTTCCAGTTCGGCCAGCCATTGCCGCTGGGCTTCGAGCGCCTTGAGCTGCTGCTGCAGCGCTTTCAGCGCGTCGAGCTGAGCCTGATGTTCGCGCTCTAGTTCGTCACGCTGCTCCGGCTCCAGTGGCTGCAGGCCGCCGGCCTGCTGCTCCAGACGGGCGAGGCCTTCCTTCGCCTCTTTGGCGGCCTCGAAGGCGGCCTGGCCGAGGCGGCTGTAGAGCCCGGTGTCGGTGAGCTTTTCCAGTAGGGTGCCGCGCTCGTTGTCGTCGGCTTTGAGAAAGGCGGAGAACTCGCTCTGCGCCAGCAGCACGGCGCGGGTGAACTGCGCCAGGGTCAGCCCCAGGCGCGCTTCGAGCAGCTCCTTGAATTCGCGCTTCTTGCCGCTGGCCAGGAGCGTGCCGCTGTCCAGGTCGGTAAGGCTCTGGCTGCTGGCCTGCAGGCGGCCGTCGATCTTCTCGCGGGCGCGCTTGGCCTCCCAGCGGGCGCGGTAGCGGTGGCCGTCGACGCCGACGAAATCCACCTCGGCGAAACCTGCGCCACAGCCACGGCGCAGCAGGTTGCGCTCATCGCCGCCGCCGATCTCAGCTTCCATGTCGGGAACCTTGTTCAGCGGTGAGACGCTGTCGAGCCGTGGCGTGCTGCCGAACAGCGCCAGGCAGAGGGCATCGAGAATGGTGCTCTTGCCGGCACCGGTGGGCCCGGTGATGGCGAACAGACCAGCGCTGGCCAGCGGTTCGGCGGTGAAGTCGATGACCTGTTCGCCAGCAAGGGAGGCCAGGTTTTTCAGGCGAATGGCGAGGATTTTCATCGGGCGTCCTCCTCATGGACGAACTCGACCTGTTGCAGCAGCGTGGCGAAATCGTCCAGCGCCTGCTCGTCTGCCGGGTTGCCGTACTGTTCTTCCCAGGCGCGGGCGAACAGCTCCTGCGGGCTGATCTGGTCGAGGCCGAGCAGCACGTCCGATTCCGTCTCGCCGCGCTTGCCGGCGTATTCACTGGCGATGCGCACCAGGCGGCAGGCCTTGCCGGTTATCGCGGTTTCGATGCGCTGGCGCAGGTCCGGCAGCGGCTCGTCGAGCAGCACGCGTACTTCCAGCCAGGGCAGGTGTTCGTCGAACAGGCCGGTGGGCGGCAACGCCTCCAGCGCGGCGATCACCTCGGCCAGCGGTGCACGGCCGATGCGGATCATCTCCACCGCGCGCGGCACCGGCAGGCTATCGACCTGCGCCAGCTGCTCGCCGACGAGTTCGACCAGCAGCACCTGATGCGGGTAGTTGACCTCGGCGAAGGACAGCGGCAGCGGCGAGCCGCTGTAGCGGATGCGCGCCTGCCCGGCGACCTGCTGCGGCTTGTGCAGGTGGCCAAGGGCGACGTAAGCGACGGACTCGGGAAACAGGCTGGCCGGCAGCGCCTCGGCATTGCCGATGACGATATTGCGCTCGGACTCCTCCGACACCGCGCCGCCGGCCATGTGCGCGTGGCTCATGGCGACCAGCGCCTGGCCAGGCTGGCGTGCGGTTTCGGCGGCGGCGATCAACCGTTCATGCACCTGACGGATGCCGGCCATGTAGTCGTCGCCCAGTTCCATGCCGGTCACTTCGGCCGGGCGCAGGAAGGGCAGGGTGAGGCACCAGGCAGCGGTATTGCCAGTGGCGTCGTGCAGCGGCACCAGCAGCCGCTGGTGATCCAGCTGGCCTTCGGCGACCCAGCTGATGCGGCCGACGGCGTGGGCATTGAGGCGTTTCATCAGCGGCGCCGGCAGCTCGATGCGCCCGCCCGAGTCGTGGTTGCCGGCGATCATCACGATGTCCAGCTGCGGGAGCTTTTCGTGGGCGCGGACGATGAAGTCGTAGAGGCGTTCCTGGGACTTGAGTGGCGGGTTGACCGTGTCGAACACGTCGCCGGCGATCAACAGGGCGTCGGCGCGGTGGGCTACCAACTGGTCGAGCAGCCAGGCGAGGAACTGCGCGTGCTCGTGGTCGCGGTCCTGGCCGTGGAGGGTCTGGCCGAGGTGCCAGTCGGAGGTGTGGATCAGGCGCATGGGCTCAGGCTCATTGTGTGCGGGCGCAGCGGCGAGCCGCTGGCGTGGGATGTGCTGCGAGTGGTTGCGACGGATGTAAGGCTTGCGGAGCTCGTGACTGTCGTGGGCTTCGGCGGACGGTTTGGGCGCGCCGCGCCTCCACTCGGCCTTCTGACGGGGGGTGGGGTCCGAGCCGACTGGAAATTTCTAAACGGGTCCGTAGCGTGGGTAACGCGAAGCCTACCCACCGGTTTGCAAATTAATCCGCGCTGGCCCGGCAAGAACTTACTTGTAGCTTGTGGTGGAAAATGCTGCGCAGTTTTCCACCCTACATCACCGGCGAGACATGGGGGCAGAGCTGTCTGTAGGTCTCCGGCGGTAGTCTCAGCATGGTGTTTCTTGCACGAACGAGCAGGCGACACCAATCGCCCCGTCAGGAGGCCGAACGTAGTCGCTGTGGAAGGGGTTGAGCGGCATGGATGCCGCGAGAGCTGCGCAGGGCCATGGATGGCCCTTCGCAGCGTGCCCCTGGAATGGCGATGGAGTGAGGGTACCCTTCGCGCAGCGAAGGGCCGGATGCCGGGGTGGCCTTCTTTTTGGTTACTTTTTCTTGGCCAGACAAGAAAAAGTGACGCGCCGTGAGAGGCGCAACCTGGATTCCAGGCCCAGGAAAGCGCGGCGATCACATACCGAAATCCGTGCCGACGCCCTTCGCGGCCAAGACCACCCCCACAAGCCCTCACGAGTACAACCACCCCTTCAACGCCTGCAGATTCCCCACCTGCAGCTGCTGCGCCGCCGCATTCGCCTGCACGGTATTCGGGTCGATGCCGAAGCGCTGCAGCACGTACTGCACCAGCGCCCCGCGCGTCTCCACCGGCAGCTGGCCCTCTGCCATGCCGAAGTCCACCTCGATGATCGCCTTCTGCGCCGGGCTCAATCGCGCGTCCGGCTCGATCAGCACGGTCACCGGCGTGTTCCATGCCTCGTCCTGTTCGCGGGTGTGTTCGCTGGCGTCCATCAGGTCTGGCTCGCCGCGAAAGCGGCTGAGCACGAAGTCGCGGTATTCGCGGTTCTTCTCGCAGTAGGCGCGCACATGCCAGCGCATGCCGGTGAACACCAGCGTGTGTGGCGCCATCACGCGGATTTCCACCTCGGGATTGGCCAGCGAGACGTACTCGCTCTCCAGGCGCAGCCCTTCGCGACAGGCCTGCAGGATCGGCCGCAGCACCTCGGGTCGGATACTGCGGTCCGGCACCTGCAGCACCTCGGTATGCGCGTAGGCCAGCGCCAGGCCCTCGATATGCGGGGCGCGCACACGGTTCTGGTCGAGTAAATGCAGGTAGGCGCTGGCGCTGCCGTCGATGAACAGCGGCTGGAAGCCTTTGGTCGGCTTGTAGCCCTTCAGGTGGCGGTCATATGTCAGGTTTTTGGGCGCATGTTCGTTCAGGTAGGTGTTGATGTCCTTCGATGCCTGCTGGCGGCTGATGCCGAAACTCTGCATCAGGTGGCCCGTGGTCAGGCGGCCTTCCCACCAGGCGATGGTCTCGATCAGCCGGTAGCGCAGCGCCAGGTCCCAGCGAATCTGACTGATCGATTGCTTGCGTTTCATCGCCTCTGCACCTATTCCAAAGATTTACATGCCTATGTCGAGCAGGTCGACGTGTCGCGCAACGCTACATATATTCGGGGTATGTTTCAACTCGATCCGGTGGATGAGGAAACCCTGACATGAGCCTGATGATCAATGCGTTGGTGATGTCCTGCATGGCGTTCGTTGTGATGCTGTTTCTGGCCTGGCTGGCCTATGGCAGCGGCGATCGGAAGGGGTGATGAGCGTTACAGTTCTATGAAGATCAGTGGATTCCCGATGGACGGCATGAATCTCCGAGCGATGAACAGGGTCTTTGTTTCAGGCTCATTGCTAGAGATGCTTCATGAAGACTCTTTCCCGCTACCTGGCCGAAACCTTCACCTCGCAGTACCGCACGCGCGTCGAGCCGCAAGCGGACGGTCGCCTGTTGGTGCATGTCGGCTACCCGATCAATGGCACCCACGCCACGCGCATCATGGCCGGGCACCAGGTGCAGAACACCCTGCTGGTCGAAACCATACTTGAAGACATGCGTAACGAACTGGCTCGTCCGCAATGATGCTCAGCGCGTCGCCGGCAGTGCGATGCTTACGCGCAAGCCGCCCAGTGGGCTTTCTTCAAGACTCCATTCGCCACGCCAGGCCGTCAGGATATCGCTGACGATCCCCAGCCCCAGCCCGTGACCTTCCGCCGACTCGTCCAGCCGTACGCCACGGTCGATGACCTGCTCGCGCTGTGCCGCCGGAATCCCCGGTCCGTCGTCGTCCACCAGCAGGACGAAGCCATCGCCGCTGCGCTCGATGCTCAGCTCGACGCGGCTACGGGCCCACTTGCAGGCGTTATCCAGCAAATTGCCCAGCAGCTCGAGCATGTCCTCGCGATCACGCGGCAGGCGGCAGCCGGCGGGCGCCTGCCAGCGCAGGTCGAGGCCGCTGCGGTGGATCATCGCCAGCGTATCGAACAGTGCCGGCAGTTCCGCGTCGCAGTCGAAATGCGCACCGGGCAGCACGTCCACCGATAGCCGCGCCCGGCCCAGTTCGCGGCTGACCCGTTGCTGGATCTGCGCCAGCTGCTCCTGCAGGCTGGCCTGCAGTTCGGGGTGGGCGGCGAGTTCTTCGCGTTGCACCAGGCTGCCGAGCACTGCCAGTGGCGTCTTCAGCGCGTGACCGAGGTTGCCCAGGGCATGTCGCGAGCGCTGCAAGGTGTCTTCGGTGTGGCTGAGCAGGTGGTTGATCTGCTCGACCAGCGGCTGAAGCTCGACGGGCGCGCGCTGGTCCAGCTGCTGGCGCTGGCCCTGCTGCAGCTGGGCGATCTGCTGCCGCGCGCGCTCCAGCGGGCGCAGTGCCAGCCCCATGGCGTAGCGCTGCAACAGCAGCAGGGCGAGCAGGGCGAAACCGACCAGGCCAAGGCCGCTCAGCCGCACGCGGGCAAAACTTTCGAGGACCGGCGTGTAGTCCTGCGCCACGCTGATGATGATCGGCTGGCCGTCGCGGCGGTACTCGGCGCGATAACCCAGCAGTCGCTGTTCCTGCGGGCCGTCGAGCAGCTCGTCCGCCAGGCCCGCACGTTCCGGCCATTCTGGTGAGGCGTCCCACAGCGAGCGGGAGCGCCAGGTGCGCTCGGGCAATTCGATCTTGAAGTAGTGGCCGGAGAACGGCCGTTGATAGCGCGGGTTGAGGCGCTGCACGTCCAGCTGATCGCCGTTCGGCCCCTTCACCAGGGCAATCAGCAGGCCCTCGGTTTCCTCGCGCAGATCGGTTTCCAGACTGCGCCTGAGGCCTGACTCGAAGAGCCACAGGCTGGTCTGCACCAGCACCAGCGCGACCAGTAGCAGGGTGGCGATCAGCGCCAGGCTGAGGCTGCGCTGGATGGACTTCACGGCTGGCCGCCGAAGCGATAGCCCTGGCCGCGGCGCGTTTCGATCAGCTCGCGGCCGAGCTTGCCGCGCAGCCGGTTGATATGCACCTCGATGACGTTTGAATCGCGTTCGGTTTCGCCGTCGTACAGGTGTTCGGTCAGCTGGGTTTTCGACAGCAGCTGCCCCGGATGCAGCATGAAATAGCGCAGCAGGCGGAATTCGCCGGCGGTGAGTTCGATGTCCTGGCCGTCCTTGCGACAGCACTGGCGCGACTCGTCCAGTTCCAGGCCGCCGGCCTGCAGCATGGGCTGGTTGGCCAGGCCGTGGGCTCGGCGCAGCAGCGCCTGGATGCGCAACAGCAGTTCTTCGGGATGGAAGGGTTTGGTCAGGTAGTCGTCGGCGCCGGCCTTGAGGCCGTCGATGCGTTCGGCCCAGGAGCCGCGCGCGGTGAGGATCAGCACCGGTGTGGTGAGGCCGCCGGCACGCCAGTCGCGCAACACCTCCAGCCCCGGTTTGCCAGGCAAGCCGAGGTCGAGAATGATCAGGTCATAGGGTTCGCTGGCGCCCTGATATGCGGCGTCGCGGCCATCGGCCAGCCAGTCGATGGCATAGCCGTTGCGGCTGAGGCTGGCGACCAGTTCGTCGGCCAGCGGAACGTTGTCTTCGACCAGTAGCAGACGCATCAGTCTTCTTCATCCTTGAGCAGGCGCCCGTCGCGGGCATCCAGTTCCAGTTCGCGGGCAACGCCGTCGGTGGTGAGCAATTCGATTTCGTAAACGTAGATGCCATCCTCCTCCTCCAGCTCCGCTTCCAGCAGGCTGGCCCCCGGATAGCGCTCCATGGCGCGCTGGAGCAGCGCTTCCAGCGGCATGATCAGGCCCTCGCGGCGCAGCCGCAGGGCCTCATCCTGGTCCAGATCGCGGCTCGCCGCCGGAGTGGCAGCGAGCAGCAGGGTCAGTGGAACGGTTACGAAAAGGGGGGCACGCATGGATGGCCTCAGTCGTCCTGATGGTCCTTCAGCACTTCGCCGGTCTTGGCATCGAGCTCGACGTCCCATTGCACACCTTTGTCGTCGCGCAGTTCAAGCTGATAGACGTAGCGGCCGTACTCTTCTTCCAGTTCGGTTTCCTCGACGGTGGCGCCTGGGTGCTTGGCCAGTGCCGCTTCGTTGAGTTTTTCGAACGACTGGATGGTGCCGGCATCGCGCAGCTTCAGTGCTTCGTCAGGACCGATGTCCTTGGCCATGGCCAGGTTGGCACCGAGGGCGAGAGTGGCGGCGGTGAATAGCGTAGTCAGTGTTTTCATGGTTTTGATTCCTGTGGTTGGTTTCGACGATTCACAGGTTACGGGGGCTTGCTTAAACGAAGCTGAACGCCGTTACCTGCCCGAGAATGCACCGTTCGGGCGAGGGCGAACCGCGCTAAGGGGACTACGCTTGCTGCAGGTGAGCACAACCGATCGATCGGGGGGAGACGTCATGAAAATCGTGTTTCTCGTACTGCTTGCAAGCCTCGGGTTGAGTGGCCAGGTCTCTGCCGAGGATCTGCTGAAGCCCTCCACCTCACCGCCACCGGTCGATGATATGGCGGTTGGCAACAGCCTGGAGGCCGAGCCCGCTTACAGGGCCGAAGGTGTGATCCGCGCCATCGATGCGCAGCAGGGCAGCGTCACCATCGCCCACGGGCCGGTGCCGGAACTGAAATGGCCGGCGATGGTGATGCCGTTCAAGGCGGACGCCGCACAACTCGGCGGGCTGGCCGTGGGCGATGCGGTGGAGTTCCGCTTCAGCAACGGCGAAATGGACCCGCAGATCGTCTTCATTCGGCGGCAGTAGCCTCAGCGTCGCTGCTCATGGCAGCAGCCAGCGGGCTCGGAGCGACCGCTCGGGGCAACGCGATCGTCGCTGTCGTAACGGTCATGCAGGCGTACCCAGTCGGTGAGGTTGTGTTGGGGCCCGGTTTCGTTGCGCCCGTTGGGCGTCATGTCCAGCAGCACATAGGTTCCGAGCAGTTCTTCCGCGCCGCGGCCATAGGTCGAGAAGGTGTGGAAGATCTCGCCCTGCGGGTCGCGGTAGAAAACGCTGAAGCCCGACAGCTCCTCGCAGACGAAGGGTTGCCAGGCGTAGTTGTAGAAGACCTTGCCCTCGACGATGTCCTCGGCATCGAAGGACACGTGGAAGTCGCGGTTGAACCTGCTGCCGGCCGACGACAGCCAGCGGAACTGCCAGCCCATGCGCTGGCGAAACGCCTCCAGCCGGTCGAACGGCGCGCGGGAAATGGCGGCGAAGCTGACGTCATGCTGCAGCAGGTGCAGCAGCGCGCCGCCGATATGATCGGCCTCGAACGAACAGCCGACGCAGCCCTCGGTCCAGTCCGGGCCGAACATGAAGTGCTTGATCACCAACTGGCTGCGACCCTCGAACAGCTCGCTCAGGCGAACCGCGCCACTGGCGTCGTGAAAGCGGTAGTCCTGCGCGAGGCGCCGCCAGGGCAGTCGCCGGCGCTTTTCGCTGAGCGCATCGCGTTGGCGGGTGAGCTGTTTTTCTTCCTGCAGATGGGTGCTGTGGGCGGCCAGCCATTCCTGATCGGATACGACCTTGTGCGTTGCCATGTAGACCTCCGGGGCGCGGATTGGGGAGCGGGATCGGAGCCACCGCCGCGTGGCGATGGCCCTGTGACAGAGTCGATTGGCGCCAGGCGAAATCGACATCGGGCCTGTGAACGCACGGCGGCCGGCGGCGCGGCGGTTGAACTTAGCGACCGCCGCTGGGCTCGTAATTCAGGTAGGGCCAACCGTATGGCCCGATCTGATCCCGTTCGCAGAAGGAATAAACGAGATGTACAACAAGACACTGACCGCCGCCCTCGCCGTTGCCATCCTCGGGTCTGGTGCTGCCTTCGCCGCCGACAAGCCCGGCGCCGACTGGATCAGCCTTGAGCAGGCCGTAGAGAAAGCCAAGGCCGCCGGCTACACCGAACTGCATGGCATCGAAGCCGATGATAATGGCTGGGAAGGCGAGGGCATGAAACAGGACGGCAAGAAGTACGAGTTCAGCATCGACGGCCGCACCGGCGAAGTGACCAAGGAAAAGGCCGACTGAGCGCGGCCAACCGTGCCTGACAGCTGAGCGCAGCACCGGTTCGAACGCGGTGCCGCGCTTGGCGGTTACCTGCCGCGACACGCCCGCAACGGGAGGCAGCGGCCGGTAGAGCGAGTATCATCGACGGCTTTCGTCGCTCCCGTGTCCACGCGCATGTCCGCTTCCAACCCCCGTCCCAGCACCCTGCATCTGCCCCAAGGCGATTGGCCCACGGTACTCGATTGCCTGTGCGCGCACTTCCCGGCGATCAGCCGCGCTACCTGGCTCGACCGTATGGCCCGCGGCCGCGTGCTGGATGCGCAGATGCAGCCGATCGATGCCGCGCAGGCCTATCGGGTCGGCATGCGCATCCATTACTTTCGCGAAGTGCCGAACGAGACCCCGGTGCCGTTCGAAGAACGCATCCTGCACGTCGACGAGCATCTGGTGGTGGCGGACAAGCCGCACTTTCTCTCGGTGATGCCGGCCGGCGAATACGTCAACGAAACCCTGCTGGCGCGGCTCGGCAAACGGCTGGGTAACGCCGATCTGGTGCCGATTCATCGCATCGATCGGCTCACCGCCGGGCTGGTATTGTTCTCGGCCAACCGGGAAAGCCGTGGCGCCTACCAGGCGTTATTCCGTGAGCGGGAGATCAGCAAGCGCTACGAGGCAATCTGCCCGGCGCTGCCGCATCTCGAATTTCCCTTGCACCGGCGCCTGTGCATGGTGCCGGGTGACCCTTTCTTCCTCATGCGCGAAGGGAAGGGCGAGCCGAACAGCGAAACCCTGATCGAGGTGCTCGAGCGGCGCGGCGACTTCTGGCGCTACGGGCTTTCCCCCATCAGCGGCAAAAAGCACCAGCTGCGCCTGCACATGGCTACCCTCGGCGCCGGTATCTGCAACGACCCGTTTTACCCCGAGCTGCTCGAGCGCAGCGAGCGTGAGGCCGATGACTACGCGCGGCCACTTAAGCTGCTGGCGCGTGGATTACGCTTCAGCGATCCGCTGAGCGGAGCGCTGCGCGAATTCGAGAGCACGTTGCAGCTGGACTGGTAACGGCGTTAGGGGCGCTGATGGTCGTGCGATGCAGAGTGTTTTTGTGAGCGGGCTAAGGCAGCGCCACCGCCTCAGCGCAGCAGCGGCCTGAGCGCCTCGGCCAGTTGCGGGGCCATGCTCAGCGCATTGCTTTCATGGGCGATGCAGTCGGTGCTCCAGATATGACCGACGCCGGCGGCGCGGATCACCGCCAGGGCATCGTCGGCGAACAGCGCGTGGGTCACCGCGACGTCCACCGAGGCGGCGCCGGCGGCCAGCAGTTTCTCCGCGGCGTTGGCAAGGGTGCGACCGGAACTGGCGACGTCATCGAGCAGCACCACGTGGCGTCCGGCAAACGCCAGCGCCGGCAGTGCGATGTCGACCTGGCGATCGCCGTGGCGCACCTTGTTGCACACGCCGTGTTCGAAGCCATGTTCGACGGCGGCGGCTTCGATCCATTGCAACGCCTCGGCATCCGGGCCGATCAGCAGGGCGTCGGGATGCCGCTCGGCGATCAGCCGTGCCAGCGTCGGTGCCGCGCATAGCGTGACGGCATCTTCCAGCGGCACGGCTTCCTGCAGGGTGGCGACACGGTGCAAGTGCGGATCGACCGTGATCAGCCCGTCGAACTGGCTGGCCAGCAGCTGGCCGAGCACCCGCTGGCTGACCACTTCACCGGGATTGAAGGCGATGTCCTGGCGCATGTAGGCCAGATAAGGCGTGACCAGGATCAGTCGCCTGGCGCCCAGGCGGCGCGCCTCGCCGGCGATCAGCAGCAGCTCGACCAGCTTCTCGTTGGGATGGTCGAGGCCGCGGTAGATCACCAGTTGCTCGGCGATGGCCTCGCCTTCGCTCAATGGCAGACGCAGGCGCAGTTCGTCATCGGGAAAACGGTGGCGCTCGACTGCCGCGGCGGCCAGCCCAGAGGCTTCGGCCAGTCGCAGGGCGGCGGCGCGCTCGTCATCGAAATACAGCAGCTGGTTTTGCATCGGCACTCCCGAAACGGTTTTGGGCTGTCCGGCGCTGCCGACCTGATCCTCCGGTGATCTCGGCGCGGCAGTCCGCCTGAATGGGATACAGACAGCCTGCGACGCACCGCCGTTCGCCGTGGGTGGCCAGTGGTCGTCAGCGCGCTGCCCAGCCGCCGTCCATGTTCCATGCCGCGCCGCGTACCTGATCGCCGGCCTCGCTGCACAGGAACAGCGCCATGGCACCCAGTTGCGCGGGGGTGACGAAGTCCAGCGAGGGCTGCTTCTCGGCCAGCAGGTCGTGGCGGGCGCGTTGCTCGTCACCGCTCTCCCGCGCGCGCTCGTCGATCTGCTGCTGCACCAAGGGGGTCAGCACCCAGCCGGGGCAGATGGCATTGCAGGTGATCGGCGTGGTGGCGGTTTCCAGCGCGACGACCTTGGTCAGCCCGACCAGTCCGTGCTTGGCGGCGACGTAGGCGGCCTTCTGCTCGGAGCCGACCAGCCCGTGCACCGAGGCGACGTTGATGATCCGTCCCCAGTTGCGCTCGCGCATGCCGGGCAGGGCCAGGCGTGTGGTGTGGAACGCCGAGGACAGGTTGATGGCGATGATGGCGTCCCAGCGCTCCACCGGAAACTGCTCCACCGGCGCGACATGCTGGATGCCGGCGTTGTTGACCAGAATGTCGACGCCGCCGAAGTCGCGCTCGGCATAGGCGAACAGCTCGGCGATCTGTGCCGGATCGGACACGTCCGCCCCGTGGTGCCCGACCTTGCGGCCGTGTCTGCCGACCTCCGCCAGCGCTGCCGAGGCATCGCCGAAACCGTTGAGAATCAGATCGGCGCCGGCCTCGGCCAGCTTCAGCGCAATGCCCAGCCCGATGCCGCTGGTGGAGCCGGTGACCAGTGCGGTCTTGCCTGTGAGGTTCATGGTTTCTCCCGCTTGGTGGCGACCGCACTGGGCGGCGCCTCGTTTTTCTTGTTGTCGGAAGGCAATCGCAGATGTCGTGATGCTCGCCGAAATCGGCGAAGCGCCGCGATCAGACGATGCCGGTAGCGTAGTACACGCCGATCACGAAGAAGGCCGCGGTCGTGGCGATCAGGGTAATGGCGAAGATGTCCTTGTAGGATTCGCGGTGGGTCAGCCCGGTGACCGCCAGCAGGGTGATCACCGCGCCGTTGTGCGGCAGCGTGTCGAGGCCGCCGGAGGCCATCGAGGCGACCCGGTGCAGCACTTCCAGCGGGATCTGCGCGGCGTTGGCGGCGGCGACGAAGCTGTCGGCCATGGCGGCCAGGGCGATACTCATGCCGCCGGAAGCCGACCCGGTGATGCCGGCCAGCAGGTTGACGGTGATCGCTTCGTTGATCAGCGGATTGGGAATCGCCGAGAGGGCATCGGCGACCACGATGAAGCCCGGCAGCGAGGCGATCACCGCGCCGAAGCCGAATTCCGACGCGGTGTTCATCGCCGCCAGCAGCGAACCGCCGACCGCCGTGCGGCTGCCCTCGGCGAGCTTGCCGCGCAGGGTGCCGAAGCTGGCCGCCAGCACCAGCGCGATGCCCAGCAACAGTGCCGCTTCCACCGCCCAGATGGCGGTGAGCTTGCCCACTTCGGTGACCAGCGGGGCGCTCATGCCCGGCAGCTGCAGGCTGTGGCTGGTGCCGTAGAACTCGGGAATCCAGCGGGTGAACAAGAGATTGGCGACCAGCACCAGAATCAGCGGCGACAGCGCCAGCCAGGGGTTGGGCAGGGCGATGTCGGTCGGCGTTTCCGGCTCGTTGCGCAGGTTGGTGCCGTAGCCTTCTCCGGCGGCGATGGCCTTGCCGAGCTGCCACTTGAGATAGAGCATGCCCAGGCCGAACACGAATATCGTGCCGATCAGGCCCAGCCAGGGTGCGGCCCAGGTGGTGGTGTTGAAGAAGGTGGTGGGGATGATGTTCTGGATCTGCGGTGTGCCGGGAATGGCGGTCATGGTGAAGGTGAACGCGCCGAGGGCGATGGTCGCCGGGATCAGCCGCTTGGGCATGTTGCTCTGGCGGAACATCTCGGCGGCGAACGGGTACACCGCGAACACCACGACGAACAGCGACACGCCGCCGTAGGTCAGCAGCGCGCAGACCAGCACGATCACCAGCATCGCCTGGCTGGTGCCGAGCAGGCGGATCGCCGCGGCGACGATGGAGCGCGAGAAGCCGGACATCTCGATCAGCTTGCCGAACACCGCGCCGAGCAGGAACACCGGGAAATAGAGTTTGATGAAGCCGACCATCTTCTCCATGAAGATGCCGGTGAAGGCCGGCGCCACGGCGGACGGGTCGGTCAGCAGTACCGCGCCCATGGCGGCGATGGGGGCGAAGAGGATGACGCTGTAGCCGCGGTAGGCGGCGAGCATCAGCAGGGCCAATGCAGCAAGGGCGATGACGACGCTCATCGGGGATGATCTCCTGGCCCCGTGCGGCACGACCGAACGCTGCCGAAGGCATTCGGGGACTCGCTGCTGCACGGCAGGCGCATTGTTTTTCTTGTTTCGGCTGCGGACAGTGCCGCACAGTGATTTAGCGAGTTCCGTGCCAGATACGCAACTCGCTGATTTCGATAGGGTTTGTCGAGTATGTCCAGAATGGTGGACGGCTTTTGTGTCTGGAGGGCTGGACAGTGCGGTCCAGCATTCCGGACAGCAAGACCGTCCGGAATGACCCTGTGTCTCAGGTCAGGAAATAGAGCCCGCCGGCGATCACCACGCCGGAGAACACCAGGCAGAGCAGGCAGTAGCCCATGATGTCGCGGGCACCTAGCCCGGCGATGCCCAGCAGCGGCAGGGCCCAGAACGGCTGGACCATGTTGGTCCAGGCATCGCCCCAGGCGATCGCCATGGCCGTCACTTCCGGCGCCACGCCCAGCGCCGCGCCGGCCGGCAGCATGATCGGACCCTGCACCGCCCACTGGCCGCCGCCGGAGGGCACGAAGACGTTGACCAGCCCGGCGCTGAGAAAGGCCAGTACCGGGAAGCTCTCGGCCGACGACCAGGCGATGAAGGTATCGGTGACCTGGCGCCCGAGCGATACGCCAGCGGCGTTGGCACCGACCATCATGCCCATGATCCCGGCGTAGAAGGGGAATTGCACGACGATGCCAGCGATGCCGCGAATGCTCTCCTCGATGGCGCGCATGTAGCGCTCCGGTGTGCCATGCATCAGCAGGCCGGCGAAGAGGAAGATCGAGATCACGATGTTCAGGCTCAGCGCCAGGCCGTTCTCGCTGAAGTGCCGGTAGAAGAACAGCACCGCCAGCGCGACCATGATCAGGCCGAGGACGCGGCTGTCGTCCAGGCGCTGGGTGCCGGTCTCGCGCGGGATGTCGCTCGGCTGGGGTTCCTCCAGCAGCGCCGGGTCGACCACTTTCGGTGTCTTCGGCTGCATGGCCCAGTTCAGCAGCGGCAGGCCCACCACCAGCACGGCGATGATGATCAGGTTGTAGGAAGCGAACAGCGTTTGGCCGACGCCGATGGCCTCGGTCAGCGCGCCGCCGGTCATCTTCTCAAGATCGGCGCCGCCGCTGGCCAGCGACAGCGGAATCGAGCCGGAAAAGCCGCCATGCCAGATCAGGAAGCCGGAATAGGCCGAGGCCACCAGCAACGGGTAGTCGACGCCGCGCACCTGGCGTGCCAGCGCGCGGGCGAACACCGCGCCGATCACCAGGCCGAAGCCCCAGTTGATCCAGGAACCGGCTAGCGCTACCAGCGTTACAAGGATGATGGCCTGTCCCGGTGACTGCGGGATACGCGCCATGCGGTCGAGCAGACGATTGATCGCCGGCGCCCGTGCCAGGGCATGGCCGGTGACCAGGATCAGCGACATCTGCATGGTGAAGGCCAGCAGGTTCCAGAAGCCGTTGCCCCAGTGCTGTGCCATCGCCGGCAGGCCCTGGCCGGTGCTGAGCATGGCCGCAATCAGCACGATCAGCGTGAGCAGGATGGCGAAGACGAAGGGCGAGGGGAGGAAGCGTTGCACCAGATAGACGCTGGCGGCGGTTATTCTGTTGAGCACGATGGGGTTCCCCCTTGTTGTCGTTATGTCGCCGCGCAGGTGCGGCACTTCGCTTATGAGTGCAGCGGCGGCCGGCTGTTCCCGCTGCGCTCCGCTTCAGGAGGTTGGTCGATGCGTGTTGCGCTTTTACTGTCACTGCTGGTGCTTATGGGCGCCGTTGAGGCGGACGAGCCGTTGCGGCTGCGCCTGGATGGACATGAGCTGCACGCCGAATACGCGCAGACTGTCGCCCAGCGCGAACGCGGGCTGATGGGGCGCAGCGAGCTGGCCCGCGACAGCGGCATGCTGTTTCGTTTCGACGAAGTGCGCCGGCACTGCCTGTGGATGAAGGACACGCCGCTGCCGTTGTCGGCGGCGTTCTTCGATGAGGACGGGGCGGTGGTCGATGTGATCGATTTGCAGCCGTTGAACCTGGAAATTCGCTGCTCGAAGCGGCCGGCACGGTATGCGCTGGAGATGGATCAGGGCTGGTTCGCCGAGCGGGGGATCGGTCGGGGTGCGCGGCTGGAAGGGATTCTGGAGGAGTAGGAGTCCAAGCGGTGCGTCGGTGCGTAGTGTGGATAACGGCGAAGCCTTATCCACCGTAACCAGGCCCGACGCATGCGGATGCTTGGGACGGTGTCGGAGGCGATCTTGTTGGACGCGTGGAAAAGGCTCTGGCCGTTTTCCACCCTACGCTTTCATTCCCTCGTGGCGGCTGCTTCGCCCGTCGGGTGGATAACGGCTCCGCCTTATCCACCGCCTGCTGCGAACCCGGTCTGAAGCCTCAATCCAACGGCAACTCCGTGGTCCGCTTCACCTCGCTCATGGCGATGTGCGAGTGCGCTTCCTGCACGTGTGGGCGCTGCAGCAGCTGGTCACGCAGGAAGCGCTCGTAGCTGTCGATGTCCCGAGCCACCACCTTGAGCAGGTAATCCGATTCACCGGCCATGGTGTGGCACTCCAGCACCTCGGGGTAACCCACCACAGCCCGCTCGAACTCGTCGAGGTTGCTGCGCCCGTGGGCGGAGAGCTTGATGTTGACGAACACCGTCATGTTCAGCCCGAGCTTCTTCGGGTTGAGCAGGGCGACCTTGCGCTCGATCAGCCCTTCCTCCTGCATGCGATGGATGCGTCGCCAGCAGGGCGATTGCGACAGCTCGACCTTCTCGGCGATTTCCGCGGCGGAGAGGTCGGCGTTGTGTTGCAGCAGCAGGAGGATCTTGCGATCGATGCTGCTCAATGGCGAAGTCTGCATGGTCGTGCCTGTTTTCTTGTTGTAAGCGAATGGGTCATGCACAGAAGCGCTGTTCTACCGCAAAAGTAGAAAGAAAATCTCTCCGCGTCACGGCCAGACTGTTAATCGACACGCGACGGTGGGGTGATCCCCTGCCGATTGCCGGCGTGAAGAAACAACCGTGCGGTTTCTTCATGACTGCGTCAGGCGGGTAGCGAACAACGCTGCCCTGACTCCGATAACAACAAATTAGGAGCGCCCCATGTCTCTGGCCGAGATCCGTCTGGACGACAAGTACCGGCTTGCAACCGGTCATCTGTACCTCACCGGCACCCAGGCGCTGACCCGCTTGCCGATGCTGCAGCATCAGCGTGATCAGGCCCGTGGTTTGAATACCGGTGGCTTCATCTCCGGCTATCGCGGCTCGCCACTGGGCGGGCTGGACAAGAGCCTCTGGGAAGCCCGCGACTACCTCAAGCAACACGCCATCCATTTCCAGCCGGGCGTCAACGAAGAGCTGGCCGCCACCGCGGTGTGGGGCAGCCAGCAGACCAACCTGTTCCCCGGCGCCAAGTACGACGGCGTATTCGCCATGTGGTACGGCAAGGGCCCAGGCGTCGACCGTGCCGGAGACGTGTTCAAGCATGCCAACGCGGCGGGTGTGTCGCCGCATGGCGGCGTGCTGCTGCTGGCGGGTGACGACCACGGCTGCAAATCCTCGACGCTGCCGCACCAGAGCGAGCATGCCTTTATCGCCGCTTCCATACCCGTGTTGAATCCGGCCAACGTCCAGGAAATCCTCGACTACGGCATCATCGGCTGGGAGCTGTCGCGCTATTCCGGCTGCTGGGTGGCGCTGAAGACCATCGCCGAGAACGTCGATTCCTCCGCCGTGGTGGAAGTCGATCCGCTGCGGGTGCAGACGCGTATTCCGGAAGATTTCGAGCTGCCCGAGGACGGCGTGCACATCCGCTGGCCGGACCCGCCGCTGGCTCAGGAAAAGCGTCTCAACCTGTACAAGATCTACGCCGCGCGGGCCTTCGCCCGGGCCAATAACCTGAACCAGGTGATGCTCGATTCGCCGAATCCGCGCTTAGGCATCATCACCACCGGCAAGTCCTATCTCGACGTGCGTCAGGCGCTGGATGACCTGGGCCTGGACGAAGCGCTGTGCGCCTCGGTCGGCCTGCGCGTGCTCAAGGTCGGCATGAGCTGGCCGCTGGAGCCGGTCTCCGTGCACGAATTCGCCCAGGGGCTGGACGAAATTCTGGTGGTCGAGGAAAAGCGCAGCATCCTCGAGGACCAGCTCACCGGGCAGCTCTACAACTGGCCCGTCAGCAAGCGTCCGCGGGTGGTCGGCGAGTTCGACGAACAGGGCAACTCGCTGCTGCCGAACCTCAGCGAGCTGACCCCGGCGATGATTGCCCGGGTGATCGCCAAGCGCCTCGCGCCGATCTACACCAGCGACAGCATCCAGGCGCGCCTGGCCTTCCTTGCTGCCAAGGAAAAAGCCCTGGCCGCGCGCAGCTACAGCACCGTGCGCACGCCGCACTACTGTTCCGGCTGCCCGCACAACAGCTCGACCAAGGTGCCGGAAGGCAGCCGCGCCTCGGCCGGTATCGGCTGTCACTACATGGTGCAGTGGATGGACCGGCGCACCGAGACCTTTACCCAGATGGGCGGCGAGGGCGTCAACTGGATCGGCCAGGCGCCGTTCACCGACACCCCGCACATGTTCCAGAACCTCGGCGACGGCACCTACTTCCACTCCGGCAGCCTCGCGGTGCGTGCGGCAGTGGCAGCCGGCGTCAACATCACCTTCAAGATTCTCTACAACGATGCCGTGGCCATGACCGGCGGCCAGCCCATCGACGGCGAGCTGCGCGTCGACCAGCTCAGCCGGCAGATCTTCCACGAGGGCGTCAAGCGCATTGCCCTGGTCAGCGACGAGCCGGACAAGTACCCGACCCGCGATACCTTCGCGCCGATCACCAGCTTCCACCATCGCCGCGAACTGGATGCGGTGCAGCGTGAGCTGCGTGAATTCAAGGGCGTCTCGGTGATCATCTACGACCAGACCTGTGCCACCGAGAAGCGTCGTCGGCGCAAGCGCGGCAAGCTGGAAGACCCGGCCAAGCGCGTGTTCATCAATCCCGCCGTGTGCGAGGGTTGCGGCGACTGCGGCGAGAAGTCCAACTGCCTGTCGGTGCTGCCGAAGGAAACCGAGCTGGGCCGCAAGCGCGAGATCGACCAGAACGCCTGCAACAAGGACTACTCCTGCGTCGAGGGCTTCTGTCCGAGCTTCGTCACCGTGCATGGCGGCGGGTTGCGCAAGCCCGAAGCCGTGGCTGGCGGTATCGAGGCGGCGACCTTGCCCGAGCCGCAGCATCCGTCGCTGGAGCGGCCATGGAATGTGCTGATCCCCGGCGTCGGCGGCAGCGGCGTGACCACCCTCGGCGCGCTGCTCGGCATGGCCGCGCACCTGGAAGGCAAGGGCTGCACCGTGCTCGACCAGGCCGGTCTGGCGCAGAAATTCGGCCCGGTGACCACTCACGTGCGCATCGCCGCTAAGCAGAGCGACATCTACGCGGTGCGTATCGCCGCCGGTGAAGCCGACCTGCTGCTGGGCTGCGACCTGATCGTCGCGGCGGGCGATGAATCGCTGACCCGCCTCAACGAGCAGATCAGCAATGCCGTGGTGAACAGCCACGAGTCCGCCACCGCCGAGTTCACTCGCAACCCGGACGCCCAGGTGCCCGGCGCGGCCATGCGCCAGGCGATCAGCGACGCGGTCGGCGCCGAAAAGACCCACTTCGTCGATGCCACCCGCCTGGCCACGCGGCTCTTGGGCGATAGCATCGCCACCAACCTGTTCCTGCTCGGCTTCGCCTATCAGCAGGGGCTGCTGCCGATCAGCGCCGAGGCCATCGAGAAGGCCATCGAGCTCAATGGCGTTGCCGCCAAGCTGAATCTGCAGGCCTTCCGCTGGGGCCGCCGTGCGGTGCTGGAACGCGAGGCCGTGGAGGGGCTGGCGCGCCCAGTCGAGGTCGCCGAACCACTCTGCAAAACCCTGGAAGAGATCGTCGAGTGGCGCGTGGATTTCCTTACCCGCTACCAGAACGCCGGGCTGGCGCGCCGCTATCGCCAGCTGGTCGAGCGCGTGCGCGATGCCGATACGGCGGACGATCTGGCGCTGTCCAAGGCCGTCGCCCGCTACTACTTCAAGCTCCTGGCCTACAAGGACGAGTACGAGGTGGCGCGGCTGTACAGCGAGCCGGAGTTCCGCCAGCAGCTCGAGGCGCAGTTCGAGGGCGACTACCGGCTGCAGTTCCACCTCGCTCCGGCCTGGCTGACCAAGCGTGACCCCGTCACCGGTGAGCCGCGCAAGCGCGAGCTGGGGCCATGGATGCTCAATGTGTTCGGTGTGCTGGCCAAGTTCCGCTTCCTGCGTGGCACGCCCCTGGACCCGTTCGGCTATGGCCACGACCGCCGCGTCGAACGCCAGTTGATCAGCGAGTACGAGAAGACCGTGGACGAGCTGCTGGTCCAGCTCAAGCCGACCAACTACCGCACCGCCGTGGCCATCGCCGCGCTGCCGGAGCAGATCCGCGGCTACGGCCCGGTGAAGGAGCGTTCCATCGCCAAAGCCCGCCAGCAGGAAAAGTTGCTCCGCGAGCAGCTGGCCAAAGGCGACGAGGTGCAGAGCGTACGGCTGTTCCAGCCGGCGGCGTAGCTCGCAGTGCGCTAGCGGGGTGAAATCGGTCGCCCCGCGTGAGCACACCGCCGCAGGCGATACCCGCTAACGAGGCCCTGTCCGTGACAGGCCACCAGACAAACAAGAACGAGGTAACCCAATGTCCGTCTTCGCTCATCCTGACTTCGACCGCCACGAGCAGGTGGTCTTCTGCCATGACCAGGCGTCGGGTCTGAAAGCCATCATCGCCATCCACGACACGCGCCTCGGGCCGGCGCTGGGTGGCTGCCGGATGTTCCCCTATGCCAGTGACGACGAGGCCCTGCGCGATGTGCTGCGGCTGTCGCGCGGGATGACGCTGAAATCCTCGCTGGCCGGGCTCAAGCTCGGCGGCGGCAAGGCGGTGATCATCGGCGACCCGCACACCGGCAAGAGCCAGGCGCTGCTGCACGCCATGGGCGACTTCGTCGACAGCCTCGGCGGGCGCTACATCACCGCCGCCGACTCCGGCACCGGCGATGCCGAAATGCAGGCCTTCGCCCAGCGCACCCGCCATGTGGTCGGCGCCACGCCGCGCACGCTGCTCGACGGCAGCGTCGCCAGCGGCGACCCGTCGCCGTCTACCGCCTACGGCGTCTTCGTCGGCCTCAAGGAAGCGGTGCGCCAGCGCCTCGGTCGCGACGAGCTGACCGGGCTGAAGGTGGCGATCCAGGGCGTCGGCCATGTCGGCCTGGGGCTGGCGCGGCACCTGAAAGCGGCGGGCGCCGAACTGTGGGTGGCGGACATCTTCGATGCCAACGTCAAGCAGGCAATGGACGAGCTGGGAGCCAACGTGGTGCGCCCGCAGGACATCTACGGTCTCGATGTTGACGTCTTCGCGCCCTGCGCCATGGGCGGCATCCTCAACGAGCAGACTCTGGAAGTGCTGCGTGCCCCGGTGATCGCCGGTGCGGCCAACAACCAGCTGGCCAGCGCCGAGATCGGCGTCGAGCTGCAGCGGCGCAGCCAGCTCTACGCGCCGGACTACGCAATCAACGCCGGCGGCATCATCGACGTCTACTACCAGCGCAACGGCGGCAGCGCCGCACAGATCGATGCCCATGTGAACGCCATCGCCGGCACGCTGCGCGAGATTTTCGAGCGGGCCGCCGCCAGTGGCGAGTGCACCTCGGTGATCGCTGACCGCCTGGCGCTCGAGCGTTTGCAGGCCGGCGGCGCGCCTCAGGTCGCGACGCTGCAGCGGCAGGCTTCATGACGGCACATGGCCGGTCGCCCGAGCGCGCCGGCCTTCGCTGAGCGGGGCGGCGGGCTCTGATCGCCAGCGCCGTGCCCGCTCCGTTCGTTCGCACCATCCCTGACAAAAACAACAAGCAGGAATCCGCAATGACCGATAAAACCAGCCTCGCGGCCGGCACCTTCGCCGGCGCACGCGCACGCATCCAAGACAATGCCAGCCGAGGCCTGTGGTCTTCGCGCTGGGTGTTCTTCCTCGCCGCCACCGGTTCGGCGGTGGGCCTGGGCAATATCTGGAAATTCCCCTACGTGACCGGGCAGAACGGCGGCGGCGCCTTCGTGCTGGTCTACCTCGCCTGCATCCTCCTGATCGGCATTCCGCTGCTGATGGCCGAAGTGATGATCGGCCGTCGCGGCCGGGCGAACCCCGATGGCGCCGTGGTGCGGTTGGCGCGCGAAGCCGGGGCCAGTTCACGCTGGCGCGTGGTGGGCTGGCTCGGCGGGCTGACCGGCTTTCTTATCCTGAGTTTCTATCTGGTGGTGGCCGGCTGGGCGCTGGCCTACGTGCCGGCGACCTTCAGCGGCGGTTTCGCCGGGGTCAGCGGCGAGGCCAGTGGCGAGCTGTTCGGCGCGCTATTGGCGGACCCGCTACGCCTGGTGGTCTGTGCCACGCTGGTGCTAGCGGCGACCATGCTGATCGTCGGCTTCGGCGTGCGCGGCGGGCTGGAGCGATCGCTGCGCTTTCTGATGCCCGGGCTGTTCGTGCTGATGCTGGTGCTGGTGGTCTACGCCGCCATCGAAGGCGAGTTCGCCCAGGCGCTGCAGTTCCTCTTCGTGCCGGACTTTTCCGCGCTCACTGCGCAGAGCGTGCTGGTCGCCCTCGGCCATGCCTTCTTCACCCTGAGCCTGGGCTGCGGCGCGATGATGGTTTACGGCTCCTATCTGCCGGAAGGCACCTCGATCGCCAAGACCTCGATTCTGGTGGCGCTGGCCGATACCGCGGTGGCGCTGCTGGCCGGCCTGGCGATCTTCCCGCTGGTGTTCGGCAACGCGCTGGAGCCGGGGGCCGGGCCGGGGTTGATCTTCGTCACCCTGCCGATCGCCTTTGGCCAGATGCCGCTGGGGCAGGTCGTCGGCGGGTTGTTCTTCGTGATGCTGGTGATCGCCGCGCTGACCTCGGCCATCTCGCTCTCGGAGCCGAGCATCGCCTGGCTCACCGAGCGCTTCCGCATCAGCCGGACCAAAGCGGTGCTGGGCAGCGGCCTGGTGCTCTGGCTGCTGAGCCTGGGCAGCGTGTTCTCGTTCAACCACTGGGCGGACTACCAGCTGTTCGGCAAGACCTTCTTCGACACCCTGGACTACCTCACCACCAATTGGCTGATGCCGCTGGGCGGGCTGGGCACGGTGCTGTTCACCGGCTGGGTGCTGCAGCGTCACGTGGTCAGCGAGGCCATCGGCATTCGCAACCCCGGGCTGTTCCAGGCCTGGTGGAAGCTGCTGCGCTACGGCACGCCGGTCGCCATCGTGCTGGTGTTCCTCAACCTGATCGGGTTGATCTGAGCGGTCGATGCAGGCCGCGTGAGCCGCGTGGACAAGGCTGCGCCGTTGTCCACCCTACGCCGCCCTGCACCTGGCCGTAGGGTGGAAAACGCGCAAAGCGCTTTTCCACCATTCCACAGCATGTGTGGCACCAAGACTGCGGCAGCTTGTCGCACCGGATTGTCAGCTTTTCGTTACGCCTGGCAAGCCGCCGGGCCAGGTTTTCCGTCACTGACGGCACTGTAAGGAAATACTGACAGCCGACCCGCCAGCAGCAGCCTTCCGCGCTCGTAAAGCGGGATTGTCCACGGCCACCCGCTGGGGTGTGATGGGCCCAGCCAAGCCGTGCGACGGCAATCCTCACAACAATAATCAGGAGGCGATATGAACGCCGTGAACAAGATCGAGCAGCACAATCCCATCGGCACCGACGGTTTCGAGTTCGTCGAATTCACCGCGCCGAATGCCGAGGGCATCGAGCAGCTGCGCACGCTGTTCACCCAGATGGGCTTTACCGAAACCGCCAAGCACCGCTCCAAGGAGGTCTGGCTGTTCCAGCAGCACGACATCAATATCGTGCTCAATGGCAGTCCTACCGGGCATGTGCGCGAGTTCGGCAAGAAGCACGGCCCGAGCGCCTGCGCCATGGCCTTCCGGGTGAAGAATGCGGCGCAGGCCGCCGCCTACGTCGAATCCCAGGGCGCCAAGCTGGTCGGCAGCCACGCCAACTTCGGCGAGCTGAACATCCCCTGCGTCGAAGGCATCGGTGGCTCGCTGCTGTATCTGGTCGACCGCTATGGCGACAAGAGCATCTACGACGTCGACTTCGAGTACATCGAAGGGCGCACGCCGAACGACAATGCCGTCGGCCTGATGTGCATCGACCACCTGACCCACAACGTCAAGCGCGGGCAGATGGACGTCTGGTCCGGTTTCTACGAGCGCATCGCCAACTTCCGCGAGATTCGCTATTTCGACATCGAGGGCAAGCTCACCGGGCTGTTCTCCCGCGCCATGACCGCGCCCTGCGGCAAGATCCGCATCCCGATCAATGAGTCGGCCGACGACAAGTCGCAAATCGAGGAATTCATCCGCGAGTATCACGGCGAGGGCATCCAGCACATCGCGCTGTCCACCGACGACATCTATGAGACCGTGCGCCGCCTGCGTGCCAACGGCGTGGACTTCATGACCACCCCGGACACCTACTACGAGAAGGTCGATACCCGCGTCGCCGGCCACGGCGAGCCGCTCGACCAGCTGCGCGAGCTGAACCTGCTGATCGACGGCGCGCCGGGCGTCGCTACGTCGGGCGTCGCTACGCCGGGTGATGACGGCATCCTCCTGCAAATATTCACCAACACGGTGATCGGCCCGATCTTCTTCGAAATCATCCAGCGCAAGGGCAACCAAGGCTTCGGCGAAGGCAACTTCAAGGCGCTGTTCGAATCCATCGAGGAAGACCAGGTGCGCCGCGGCGTGATCAAGGCGGGCGAGTAAGTCGAGAGTCAGGGTGGGCTGCGTAGGGTGGATGTCGCGAAGCACATCCACGCGTTCGGTTGGCCCGACACAGGCGCGTGGAAGATGCTTCGCAGTCTTCCACCCTACGCACCGGCACCCACGGCATTGCCATTGAGATCACGCGGTATCACGAGGAGAGGCACATGAGCCGCAAATGGATCAGTTTCCCCATCCGCGAGGGTGAGAGTTCGCGTCAGGCGCACTGCGATTTTCCGCAGGGCACCTACGAGCGCGAAATGGGCCGCGAAGGCTTCTTCGGCCCGGCTTCGCACCTGCATCACAAGCATCCGCCGACCGGCTGGATCGACTGGGAAGGCCCGCTGCGCCCGCACGCCTTCAACTTCAATCACATCCCCAGCGAAGGTGACTGCCCGCTGCAGGCGCCGTTGGCGCTGCACAACGCCGACGTCAAGTTGCGCCTGTGGAAGACCAACGGCGCCATGCGCCACCTGGTGCGCAACGGTGACGGTGACGAACTGCTATTCATCCACGAGGGCGCCGGGCATTTCTACTGCGACTTCGGCCACCTGGAATTCCGCGACGGCGACTACCTGATGATCCCGCGCGGCACCGCCTGGCGCATCGAGGCGACGCAGCCGGTGTTCATGCTGCTGATCGAGAACACCGATGGCGCCTACCAGCTGCCGGAAAAAGGCCTGGTCGGCCCGCATGCCATCTTCGACGCCGCCGTGCTCGACCATCCGCGGCTGGACGACGCCTTCCGCGCGCAGCAGGACGAGAACCCCTGGCAGATCCGCATCAAGCGGCGCGGCCAGATCACCACCGTGACCTACCCGTACAACCCGCTGGACGTGGTCGGCTGGCACGGCGACAACACCGTGGTACGGCTCAACTGGCGTGACATCCGCCCGCTGATGAGCCATCGCTACCACCTGCCGCCGTCGGCGCACACCACCTTCGTCGCCAACGGTTTCGTGGTCTGCACCTTCACGCCGCGGCCGGTGGAATCCGACCCGGGTGCGCTGAAGGTGCCGTTCTTCCACAACAACGATGACTACGACGAGGTGCTGTTCTACCACCGCGGCAACTTCTTCAGTCGTGACAACATCGAGCAGGGCATGGTGACCTTCCACCCCTGCGGCTTCCCCCACGGGCCGCACCCGAAGGCGCTGAAGAAGGCCAGCACCGACCCGGCGACCTTCGCCGACGAGGTGGCGGTGATGATCGACACCCGTCGTGCGCTGGAAGTCGGCGAGGCTGCCGCAGCCGTCGATGTCCCCGAATACGTCAACTCCTGGCGTGCGCCGGGCAAGGAATCCTGATGAAACTCGCAACCCTCAACCAGGGCCGCGACGGTGTGCTCGTCGTGGTCTCCCGTGATCTCGCCCAGGCGGTGAAAGTGCCGCAGGTCGCCGCCACGCTGCAGGCCGCGCTGGATGACTGGCAGTACTGCAAGCCGAAGCTGGAAGCGGTCTATCAGCGCCTCAACGACGGGCTGGAGGAGGGCGCCTTCGCCTTCGACCAGGCCGCCTGCCACAGCCCGCTGCCACGCGCCTACCACTGGGCCGACGGCAGCGCCTACGTCAATCACGTCGAGTTGGTGCGCAAGGCGCGCGGCGCCGAGATGCCGGAATCCTTCTGGCACGACCCGCTGATGTACCAGGGCGGCGCCGACGCCTTTATCCCGCCGCACAGCCCGATCCGCCTGGCCGACGAGGCCTGGGGCATCGATATGGAAGGCGAACTGGCGGTGATCACCGACGACGTGCCGATGGGCGCGACGCCGGCCGAGGCGGCCTCGCACATCCAGCTGCTGATGCTGGTCAACGACGTCTCGCTGCGCAACCTGATCCCCGGCGAGCTGGCCAAGGGCTTCGGCTTCTACCAGAGCAAGCCGTCATCGAGCTTCTCGCCGGTGGCGGTGACGCCGGACGAGCTGGGCGAGAGCTGGCGTGACGGCAAGGTGCATCGGCCGCTGGTTTCGCAGATCAACGGCGAGCTGTTCGGCCAGCCGGATGCCGGCACTGACATGACCTTCAACTTCCCGACCCTGGTCGCCCACGCCGCGCGCACCCGTCCGCTGGGCGCCGGCAGCATCATCGGCTCGGGCACGGTGTCGAACTACGACCGCAGCGCCGGCTCGTCCTGCCTGGCCGAGAAGCGCATGCTCGAGGTCATCGAGCACGGCGAGGCGAAGACGCCGTTCCTCAAGTTCGGCGACCGGGTGCGCATCGAGATGTTCGACGCCGCCGGGCAGAGCATCTTCGGCGCCATCGATCAGCAGGTCGAGCGCTATGAGCACTGAGCTGACGCTCTACGGCTACTGGCGCTCCAGTGCCGCCTACCGGGTGCGCATCGCGCTGAATCTGAAGGGCCTGGCCTACCGGCAGGTGCCGGTGCATCTGGTCAAGGATGGCGGCCAGCAGCGTGCGGCCGATTACCGCGCCCTCAACCCGCAGCAGCTGGTGCCGTTGCTGGTCGATGAAGCCAACGGTGGCGCGCGCATCAGCCAGTCGCTGGCGATTCTGGAGTACCTCGACGAGGTGTTTCCGGTGCCGGCGCTGCTGCCGGCCGATCCGGTCGAGCGCGCCCGGGTGCGCGCCCTGGCGATGCACATCGCCTGCGAGATTCATCCGCTGAACAAC
>Ga0315336_1002040_pt1 | contig 33502 bp, 31 predicted proteins | sample ASW5metaG_FD_204512 | JGI IMG/M metagenome (GOLD analysis project Ga0315336, IMG submission 204512) | Ammonia-oxidizing marine archaeal communities from Monterey Bay, California, United States - ASW #5 | ecosystem: Environmental > Aquatic > Marine > Intertidal zone | place: USA: California...
TAAGAAAAATAATAACCCGTATAAAAAACCTTCAATTGAAAAACATACGAATCGTTTATGGTGATATCAGAAATAAGCTTTCTATCCTTTGTCAAGATGGGGAGTTAGAAACTGTTTACATAAATTTTCCTGATCCTTGGCCAAAAAAGAGGCATATCAAAAGAAGACTGATCAAACCGGAGTTTATTAATCAGTTAGCGCAAAAGCTAGATCTGGAAGGCACCGCCTACCTGGCCACTGATAGCGAAAGCTATGCACATGAAATGTTGGACTACTTTAACTCTGAAACATTGCTTCAAAATCTGGATGACAATCAAGGTTTTATTAAAGAGCGCATTGATTTGCCTAAATCTAAATACGAGAAAAACTTTATCAATGCAGGTGAAAAAATATTTTACCTTGAGTACTTGCGACTAGCAGCAATGACCTCTATCGCCTGAAACCATTTGGAGAGAAGATTGGCTAAAGAACGAATTCTTATTGTTGATGACGAAAAAAATATTGTCAGCTCCCTCACAAGCATATTGGCTGACGAAGGGTACGAAGTTTCTATAGCGAGTGACGGTGTCGAGGCTTTGGAGTTAATCCAAAAGGATCCTCCTGATTTAGTAATACTCGACATATGGCTGCCTGGAATGGATGGAATTGAAGTTTTAAAAACTTTAAAATCCTACAACCTGGGAGTGGAAGTGTTAATTATGTCGGGTCATGGCACTATAGATACTGCTGTCAAAGCTACAAAATTGGGGGCTCAGGATTTCATAGAAAAACCATTTTCCCTCGATCGAATTACTGAATCTATTCAGAATATCCTTCAGGAAAAAAAATTATCTAGAACCACAGAAAGCAGATCGCTTAAAGTTTTAAAGGAACTTCCCGTTTGCTTTGAATCTATGCTGGAGGTCAAGAAGGGCATCAAAGCACTTTCGAAACACATGAAGCCTGTTTTAATATTGGGCGAAACCGGTACAGGCAAAGAATCAGTAGCCCGAGCTATACATACTCAAAGTAGAAAAGGAGATCTACCTTTTACAAAATTGAATTGCGCATTCCGAAAAAAACAAGCCATTCAATCACAACTTTTCATGCAAAAAACTAGGGAAGAAAAACCGGCAAGCAATCCAAAATCAGGAGAAAAGGGTGTTTATTTGAGCAATATCGAGTCGCTTAACAAAGGACTTCAAGAAAGGTTAGCGGAAGCAATACAAAGTACAACACATCCTGACTCAAGCTTTGAATTCTTACCCGACAGACTGTTTATTTCATCCTCAGAAAACCTCGATGATTTAGTTACAAAAGGTCAATTCCACCAAGGTCTGTTAGATTGTTTCAAAGAAACCAGCCTTCTCATTCCACCTTTAAGAACTCATGTAGCTAGTATTCCTGTAATCATAAAGGATTTTCTAGAAGAAAAAAAACGTGAGCTAAGTACTATTCTTCCAAAAATTGATGAAGAAGTCTTTACCGCACTTTGCCTCTATAGCTGGCCGGGAAACATTAAAGAACTTCGAACCGTTTTAGAGAAACTAATACTAACCTGTTCTAATCAGCAAAGCATTAGCATCCAGGATTTGCCCAAGGAAATTTGGAAACCACAAAACCAAATTGACTTTAATTCATTTAACGAAGCAGGATCATTACAAGAAGCGGAATCAATCTGGGAAAAACATTTTATTCTCCATCATTTAAAAAGAAACAACTGGGATATTGACCAAACCTATAAGGTTTTAAAAACCAGTAAAAAACAATTTCAGAAAAAACTTAAATTCCATTCAATAAAGATTCAGAAAATCAATTCCACCTCCCCTCAAAAAAAATATCCACAGCGGACTCTAAAACGGAGCGTAGTTCTTTGCGGCAACAGCCTTCACTCGGGCATAAAAACCGGGCTTATTCTACAACCAATGCCCCCTGGAAGCGGGATTATCTTTGGCGATATCGCATCAGGAAAAACCATCTCCGCAAAATTGGAAAATGTTCAATCCACAGACTATTCCACTTGCTTGAAAAAAGGTCCGAACTCAGTGGGTACTATTGAACATATTATGGCTACACTGCACATGTATCGGGTCACCAATCTTCTCATAAAAATTGGTGATGAGGCACCGGTTATGGATGGCTCGGCTAAGGATTTTTGTGAACTTCTAGAAGATGGAGAATTTGAAGATCAGGATGATTTCTATGAAGAAATCATCGTCGACAAGAGTTATTCCTTTGGAAACAAGAAAAAAGGTGAACCTCATATATCAATCGAGCCTAGCGATAATTTTTCAGTCAGTTACCATATGGAGTATCCCGAACCCATAGGAATTCAGGATTTTACTTATGAGTTTCAAGGGAATGAAAGTTTTAAAAATGAAATTGCTCCGGCTCGAACCTTCGGGTTTATGGAGGAGGTTGCTCAATTGACCAAGATGGGTTATGCCTCAGGTGGGAAACTCGACAATTTTATTTTGCTGGGAGACAAAAAGGTTTTAAATACCAAACTACGGTTTGAAGATGAGTTCGCACGCCATAAAATTTTAGATATATTAGGTGATTTTTATTTATTAGGTAAACCCATACGTGGAAAAATAAAAGCTAGCAAGTCTGGCCATACTCAGAATGTAGGCCTTCTCAAAAAAATTCGTGATAGTCTTATAGAGAAAAACTGAATCTATTATTTATTAGTTTCCTCCTCTCAGTTGTTGAACCGCTTTTTCTAACCTATCCTTTATTATCGCTATTTATCATTTTATCCGGAAATCATTGATTTAAAACAATAGTTAATGATAAGGTGGGTTGAAGTAATCATATCAGCGTATCTCTTCTGCAACTATAACTCTATAAAAAATATATATTTTCAATGACATCGGAAAAATTCAAACTTGCCGTTTTTGTGTCCGGTAATGGGTCTAATTTGCAAGCTATTATTGATTGTATAGAAAAAAATTATTTGGCCGCAGAAATCTCATTAGTATTAAGTAATGTGAAAGATGCTTATGCACTCGAACGAGGCAAAAAGCACGGTTTGGAAGTTGTTTTTCTGGACCCCAAAATTTCTCCCAATAGGGCTAATTATGAGCAGAAAATAATTGACCTTCTGCTATCAAAGTCCATAGATCTTATTTGCCTTGCTGGATTTATGCAGATACTCGGGAAAAAATTCATCGAAGCTTTTCCAGGGAAGATTATCAATATACATCCATCCCTGCTTCCGGCATTCCCAGGACTGGATGTGCAGAAAAAAGCATTGGAACATGGAGCAAAGTTTTCTGGGTGCACGGTTCACTTTGTGAATGAGGAGGTCGATGGAGGACCAATCATTTTACAGTCTGTTGTTCCTATTCACGATGAAGACGATATAGAATCCCTTTCGAAAAGGATTCTCGAACAGGAGCACATCATTTATCCAGAAGCTATCCGATTAATAATGGATGGCAACATTGAGATCTCCGGACGACGGGTTTTACGAAAGATAAAGGAAGATTGAATTGATCCACTTTATCAAATCCATAGTTTTTATATTTATTTTATTGAGCGCCCTTATAGGGCATACTGAAACGCCCGAACAACAAGCCTTGGACGCTGTCCAAAAAAACTATGAAAAAGTCTTAACCTTTGAAGCTAAATTCACGCAAAAATCCTATGTCAGAATGATGAATAAAACTCACGATGCAAAAGGGACGGTATCTATTAAAAAGCCAGGAAAGATGAAATGGACCTATGGAGCACCCGACATCCAGGTTTTAATCAGCAATGGAAATACACTTTGGCATTACGTATCTGATGAGGAACAGGTTACCAAAGTACCCATCGAAAGTATCTACACTGAAAACACCCCTGCCCTTTTTCTAGCTGGAAAAGGAAAATTGACCCAAGCCTTCAATGTTGAAAGTGTTAGCCTCGATAAAAATCCCATTAGGATAACACTCACACCCAAAGAAGATGATCAGGCTCTAAGCCGGTTACAATTATTCGCAAATAAGAAAAACTACCAGATTACAGGATCAACCGTGTATGATAAATTAGGAAACAAAACAGAAATTCGCTTCAGCCAGATAGAAATAAATAAAAATATTTCAGAGAAAATCTTTCAATTTCAAGTACCCCCGAACGTAGAGGTCTTGGATTACACAAAAAATCCTTACAAATAATGTTCGAACTATCGGTTTTACCCATTGATACAATCCTGAGTTTCAGCACAAAGATGCTGGCATTTTTAACTGGGCTCGCCGCTCTCATTTTTGTCCACGAGTTAGGACATTTTCTTGCTGCGCGAAAAGTAGGTGTAGTGGTAGAGAAGTTTGCCCTTGGATTCGGACCTAAAATCCTAGGCTTTACAAAGGGGGGAACTGAATATCTAATTGCAGCTATACCTCTTGGTGGCTATGTAAAAATGAAGGGAGAAGAAGTTGGTGAAGACGAAGCAGATGAGCAAGGTTCTTTTTCTGCCGCTCCTGTCGGGCATCGCCTTGCAATTGCTTTTGCAGGTCCTCTTTTCAATATACTTTTCGCAATCGGTATTTATTATTTTGTCTATCTCATAGGCGTACCAGCTTTATCACCAGTTGTGGGTACGGTAAATGAAGAATCCCCGGCCCTGGTGGCAGGTCTACAAACAGGAGACCGGATTCTGACAATTGGAGATGAAGAAGTCTTCTATTGGGAACAACTCCAGAAAATAGTCCATGAATCACCTGGTCGCTCGCTGAATTTTAAATTAGAAAGAAATGGCAATATCATCGATGTCCCCATTGCTCCGGTTGCAAATCAGATAACCGACCTATTTGGAGATAAGAAGTCGGTTGGCCTCATAGGCATAACTCCGTTGGTTCGCAATATTACATTAGTAAAAGAAGACACTCCCGCGGCCCGGGCCGGAATTCAAGTGGGTGATATTCTTTTGAAAGTTGACGAAACTCCTATTTTTGGATGGGAAGGCTTAAAAACTGCTGCAATCGATAAGCCAGGGGAAGAGTTGGAGTTTTATTTGTTGAGAAATGGCACCGAGATTCCCCTGAAATTAACACCCGAAAAAAAGAAAACAAAAAATCTTCAGGGAAAAGAAATTGAAATAGGAATGCTCGGCATAGGTATGAGCGGAGAAATGACCCAGGAAAAGTATGGGCTTCTAGGTGCCCTAGAAAGATCTTTCGAAGAAACCGGAAAATTAATTTTTTTAATCGCCGTAAGCATCAAAAAAATGATATGGGGCTCTATTCCTGCCGATTCCATTGGCGGTCCTATATTGATTTTTCAGGTCTACGGGGAACAGGCCGAGCAAGGATTTAATGAACTGATTCGGCTTACAGCATTGTTGAGCATCAACCTTGGCCTTTTAAACCTGCTGCCCATCCCGGTGTTGGATGGAGGTCACATTTTCTTTTTTCTGATTGAAATTCTTAAAGGAAAACCCGTTAGCGAAAGGAATAGAGAGAGAGCGCAACAGGTAGGAATCTTCATGTTAATAAGTCTAATGGTGTTTGCATTTTACAATGACATTATGAGGGTTATTAGCTAAGTCCATTGTCAATTAAAATTTACCCGCCATGTTGGATGTGAAAAGCAGGCTCGAAGACCTGAAAAGTGTTGCAGAAAAACTAGCGATTGAAATTGAGATAGTAAACCTCAACAATCAGGAGTTCCAAATGCAAAGCGGGCATTGCAAAATGAATGGAAAAGACCTGATTCTTCTAGACAAAAATATCTCGCTTCAAGAACAATCCGAGATCTTACTTCAAACATTGAAAAACTTTGACCTCGAAGATATCTATGTGGCTTCGTGGATTCGAGAGTTTATTGAATTAGAAGGTAACAAATGACCCTTCTCAACAACATACTCCCTGAGCAACGTAGAGGGAAATTAAAAACCCTGCTGAAAAAGGGAAAGACCGTGCGTGTTCTAGAGGCACATAACGGTTTGAGCGGAATTATTGCCAATAATGCTCAGGTTAAAGGAGAACGTGAAGGCATACCTATCATGCGCGAGTTCGATGCCCTCTGGGAAAGTAGCCTCACAGACTCCGCCTCAAAAGGCCACCCGGATATTGAAGTAGTAACTTTTGACTCTAGGCTTCAAACTATCAATGAAATTCTTGCCGTTACCAATAAGCCTATGATTGTCGATGGCGATACCGGAGGAGATGCCAGCGCATTTGAATATAGCGTATCTAAATTAGAAAAAGCAGGCGTCTCTGCAATCATTATTGAGGATAAGGTATTTCCAAAGCGAAATAGCCTAGAGGCAGGAATCCAACAAAACTTAGAAAACCCAGAAGTCTTTGCTCAAAAAATTTGTCGAGGAAAAAATATTCAAAAGACCGATGATTTTATGATTATCGCTAGGCTTGAAAGTCTCATCTCTGGGAAATCCATGGAAGATGCGGTCAACAGAGCAAAAATTTATTTAAAAGCGGGAGTGGATGGAATCATGATCCATTCCAAATCAAAATCTGCTAATGAAATATTTGAGTTTGCTCAACATTATAAAGAAATTACTAACCAGTTAAACCTACAAAAAACTTTGGTTTGTGTCCCCACAACTTATAACCAAACTACAGAAAATGAACTTAGCACTGCTGGATTCCAAATCATTATTCATGCAAATCATCTACTCAGAAGTGCATATAAAGCCATGACTGAAACCGCAGAAACAATACTTCGTAACCAGCGATCCCTTGAAGTCGATCCAATTTGCAGCACCGTAAGAGAAGTTTTTAAAACCGTAGGCTTTTTGGATGTTAAAGAAAAGGATCAGGAAAATGAACAATCCACCAACATACCAGTAATTATTCCTGCTGCCGGAGAAGATCCTATTTTCAAAAAAATACTCGATGGAAAACCGAAGGCCATGCTCGAAATATGTGGCAAAACCCTTCTCGGACATCAAGTTCAGACTTTAAATAACAACAATTTAGCAGACATTACTGTTATTGCCGGATACGGTCGAGATCAAATACAAGCAGAGGGAATCACTATCCTTGAAAATCCGGATTATAAAAATGGCTCTGCGCTCAACTCGCTCTTTGTTGGCAAGGAAAAGATGAATAACGGGTTCATCATGCTTTACTCAGATATTCTTACAGAAGATATTATTATAAAAGAACTGATGAATCGGCGAGAAAACATTGTCTTAGTAGCAGACAATTCCACCCAATACCATGAGCCTCAAGAAGGAAATATTCTCGATTTCATCATCGCCAAGCACCAAAACAAACCCGCCCGTAGGGAAATACGTTTTGCCAGTGAAAATGTGGTCGCGAAAATTGGAAGCAAAATAAATCCGGTAACTGCCAGCCATGAATTCATAGGCCTAGCACGATTTAGCAAAACCGGGGCAGAGCAGCTAATCGAAACATATAAGGATGTTATGAAAAATTACCAAGGTCAATTCCAGGAGTCTGAAGATATATCACAGCTCAACTTCACCGACCTCATACAAGAAATGATTGACCGTGGCTTTATTGTCCATTACATGGAAATTCATAAAGGCTGGCTAGAAATTCATAATGCAGAGCACATTGCTCTTGCTGAGAAATCTTTTAGTGAATAAAACCCGCTTTCCAAGTTAATTCTCATATAAGAAAAATGTATTACTCAAAATTACTAATTCCTACTTTAAAAGAATCGCCTGCAGATGCTGAGGTAGTAAGCCACAAGCTCATGGTTCGAGCCGGAATGATCCGGCAACTTGCAGCAGGCATTTACTCCATCCTTCCACTTGGGCTTAGAGTTTTGAAAAAAGTAGAAGCAATTATCCGCGAGGAAATGAATCAAATTGGAGGACAAGAAGTCTTCTTGCCAAGTATTCAACCTGCCGAATTATGGCAAGAAAGTAAGCGATGGAATTTTTACGGCAAAGAATTGCTTCGAATGAAGGATAGACACGACCGGGAATTTTGCTATGGACCTACACACGAAGAAGTAATCACAGATATTGTTCGAAAAGAAATCAAATCTTATCGGCAGCTTCCCACGATTCTTTATCAAATACAAACAAAGTTTCGCGATGAGGTTCGACCTCGCTTTGGAATTATGCGAGGTAGGGAATTCATAATGAAAGATGCTTACAGCTTTCACGCCGATGAGGTTGACACTCAAAAAACTTACGGGAAAATGGCCAAGGCCTATACAAATATTTTCAGGCGTTGCGGTTTGGAATTCAAACAGGTTCAGGCAGATTCGGGAACCATTGGTGGAAGTTTTTCTCACGAATTTGCCGTGCTCGCAGATTCCGGAGAAGATGAGATAGGCTTTTGCGAAGCATGTGGCTATGCATCTAACATCGAACTTGCTGAGGCCCAACAAGCTCCCATAACAATACCTACAAAGAACCTAGAGGAGCTTAAAGAAATTCATACCCCTGGCAAAAAAACTGTCGAAGAAATTTCTTCCTTTTTAGATTTGCCATGCGAACAGATTGTTAAGACCATTTTGTTAGAAAATGAAAATGGGCTTGTAGCTGGACTGGTTCGCGGTGACCATGAAATCAATCCGATTAAAATGAAAAATATGATTGGCTGCGAATGGCTCCTACCTGCAGCTGAAAAAACAATCACCGAGAAACTTAAACTTCCTTGTGGATACATTGGCCCGGTTGGTTTGGATATTCCTATTTATGCAGACCAAGAACTTGCCTCCTTACAAAACTTTGTGACCGGAGCTAACAAAGCCGACACTCATTTTACTGGAGTTCAGATTCAACGCGATCTTGTAATCAAAAAGTTTGGAGACTTACGGCGCATTCTTGCCGGTGATCCTTGCTCCCGGTGCGATGAAGGAAAATACCAGATAAAACGCGGAATTGAAGTCGGACATATTTTTATCCTTGGAACAAAATATAGTGAAGCAATGAAAGCCGTTTATCTAGATAGTAATGGAAAAGAAAATTTAATGGCTATGGGATGTTACGGGATTGGTGTTGGCAGAACAGCTGCTGCCTCTGTGGAACAAAATCACGATGAAAAAGGAATAGTCTGGCCTCTAAACTTAGCTCCTTTCGAGGTCATTATTATTCCTGTAAATTTTAAAAAAGATGACTTAAAAAATACTTGTGAATCCATTTATAACCAGCTATTAGAAATAGGACTTGAGGTCCTTCTTGACGATCGCGAAGATCGATTAGGAGTAAAACTAAAGGATGCTGATTTAATAGGGATTCCTATGCAAATTATCGTAGGGCCAAAAAACCTTGATGAAGGAAATGTTGAAATAAAAATTCGTAAAACTCAAGCATCCCAATTACACCCCTATCCACAGGTTATAAAAGACATCCCTAATATTTTGAAGGACTTATAAGCTATTACTCGACCTTCTCTGTTCCGAAATTTCCCTTGATATTTAGAACGTAATTCTTGTAAAATTACGCTAATTGAATAAGGGCTCTGCAATGCGGGCTTTGGCCCGCTTTTTTTTTTGCTTTTCCCTTGGATAACGAGAAGTTTTTAGTTTCCTCTTCCTTGTGGATTTTACTGATTCCAGGTTATAGTTCCTGGTGATCCTCTCTTACACATTTGAGGCATAAATGGGAAAAGCCCCGGTTACTCAATCCGTAATAGAGTTGATCGAGCCCGGCCTTTTGGCGAAGGGACTCGAACTGGTTGATGTCGAATTCAAAAAAGAAGGTAAAAACTGGGTTCTCCGAGTTTTTATTGATAAAGAAGGCGGAGTAACACTGGAAGATTGCCAAAAGATAAGTAGTCTCGTAGGAGACTTGATTGAAGTTGAAAAAGTCATTGAACCTGCTTATACCATGGAAGTATCTTCTCCTGGGTTAAATCGGGTGCTCAAAAAGGAAAAAGACTTCGTCAGGTTCTCTGGAAAAAAAATAGGTGTGCAATGTCACGCACCCTTGAATGGCAGAAAAAAGTTTACCGGGATTCTAAAAGATTTTAAAAGTCAATCGATCCACCTTGAGGTGGATGGGCAACTCCAAATAATTCCTATAAATCGAGTCGCCAAAGCAAATTTAGTCATAGAAATTTAGGAATAACAATGAGTCTGGAAACTCTCAGTATATTAGAACAATTGGCCAGGGACAAAGGCCTAGATAAAGACATATTGATAGATGCTTTAAAGGCAGCGGTAGAGGTAGCAGCTCGAAAACGTTACCCCACCGTCAAAGAATTACAAAGCGAATTCAATGAGTCTACCGGGGAAGTAGAAATTTATCTTGAAAAAACCGTGGTCAAAGAAGTCATAAATACAAGCGAAGAAATAAGCCTCAAAGAAGCTACCTCTTTCTCCAAAGATGTGCAATTAGGTGATCAAGTTCTTGTCCAACAGATAATGGAAAACTACGGCCGTATCGCTGCACAGCTTGCCAAGCAAGTTATCATCCAGAAAGTTCGTGAAGCTGAAATCGACCTGATCCACAACGAATATAAGGGTAAAAAAGGCGAACTCATTAATGGAATCGTACACCGCATGGAATATGGTGATCTAATCGTTGACCTAGGAAATGCAGAAGGAATGCTGCCACGTAGGGAACAGGTTTTCCGAGAAAGCTTCAACCGTGGTGAGCGTATTCGGGCTTATGTCCTGGATGTCCGAAAAACCCCAAAAAATGCATTAGTCATCCTTTCCAGAACCCATGTTGGTTTGGTCAAAAGATTGTTCGAGATGGAAGTCCCGGAAATAAGTGAAGGTATGGTAGAGATTATGGGTATAGTTCGTGAACCCAATGGTCGAACTAAAATTGCTGTGCGCACCAATGACCGTGACATTGATGCAGTAGGCGCCTGTGTCGGCATGAGGGGAATGCGTGTTCAATCTATCGTTCAAGAGTTGCGAGGGGAAAAGATAGATATCGTTGAGTATTCAGAGGACGCTGAAACTTATATTAAAAATGCACTAAGCCCGGCCAAAATTTCCAGGATCATCCTTAACCGCGAAGAAAAGCAAATGACCATCATTGTTGCCGAAGATCAAATGTCACTTGCAATTGGGAAAAAAGGGCAAAATGTGCGACTGGCTGCAAAACTCGTTAAATGGAAAGTAGATATCAAAGGACCTGCTGAAGCTTTAGAAATGGGAGAGCAGCCGAACTTCATTGTTTCCAACGAAGAATCTGATGTAGACTTTCTTGAGGAGATAAAAAAAGCCAAAGGCCTTGGAGAAAAAATAATGACGATTTTATTCAATAATAATATTGTCACATTTAAAGAAGCATTAAGTAAAGGAGCTAAAGGGTTAATCGAATTGCCGGGAATCGGCCCCAAAAAAGCAACAGGCTTGATAGAGCTGGCAGAAAAAATTCAGGAACGGGTAGCAGCAGCCCAGATTTTGACAACTGAAGCTGAAAATCTTGAAGCACCTGATACAGAGCAATCCGATGACGTTGTAGAGGAAGATCAGAAAAAAATAGAAGAACTTGAAGAAAGTATTTCCAGCGAAAAAGAAGAGTCTGAAGACGAAGAAATTTCAATTGAAGAATTATCGAATTTGCCATCAGAAATAGTGGGCATATTAAAGGCTAATGGCTTTGAAACTCTAGCGGAGCTTTCTGTTACACCCTTAGACGAGTTGATTACCATTGAAGGATTAGACGAAAGTTTGGGGAAAGAAATTCTTGAAAACGTAAAGCAACAGTTGGGAAATGCGGAAAATGTATAAAATTAATTTCATAAGTTTTTTGCAAATCGATAATCAGAATCCCATTCCAGGACTTACTATAAAAACTGAATGCCTGAATCAAAGTAAAATGGTGGGTTTGAAACACAGGAGGAAGTTTGGCTAAGATTCGTGTAAACAAATTGGCTCTAGAACTTGGCCTGCAGAATGACCAGATCATTGAAGCCCTGAAAAAGAATAAAGTTATAGTAAAAAACTACATGAGTTCTATTGATGAAGAGGCAGCCAACCAAATACGCGACCTTTTCTCGCCTAAAATTCCTGCCAAAGCTTCATCTAAGACTGTAAAAGTTAAAACAAAGATTAAACTAAAAACACTTTCAAAAGTAAAAATCACAACAGCGAAAACAAAAGCCAAATCAGATGAAATCAAAAAAAATGAAGCAAAAAAAGAGAAGCCTGCAAAAACAAAGCAGGTCGAAAAAACAACTACTGCCAAAAAAACCAAGGCTAAAGCTAAAAAGGAAGAAAGCAAAAATACCACTGAAGCAAAGACTGGAAAAAAACTAGGCTTAAAAATTGTCAAGCAGGAAGAAAAATCTCCAAAATTAGAAAAACCAAAAGTCCCTGCGAAAGAAAAGCCCAAAGCCACCGAACCAAAAATTAAAAAACCTGCAGTTATTGAAGAACCCTCTCCTGAGCCTAAACCTGAACCCGTAGTAGAAGAAGAACAAGCATTTGAACTGGTAAAGATCAGCGAAAACACTCCTATCCGGGATCTAGCTGAAACGTTAAAAACCACTCCCAATGAAATCATAAAAGAGCTAATGGTTTTTGGTGTTCTAGCTAACATCAATCAAACTCTTAACTTTGATCTCGCAAGCAAAGTCGCGGATAAATTGGGATTTGAAGTTGAACTTCTTACTGAAAAATCAGAACTCGACTTCATAGAAGAAGAAGAGGACGATCCCAAAGACCATATTGTTCGGGCACCCATAGTGACCATTATGGGACACGTGGATCACGGGAAAACTTCATTGCTCGATGCAATACGTAACACCGAAGTTACTAAAGTAGAAGCCGGGGGTATTACACAACATATAGGCGCGTATCAAGCACATATTAGAGGTTCCGCGATCACTTTTCTGGATACGCCTGGACACGAAGCTTTTACAGCCATGCGAGCCCGTGGTGCACAAGTAACAGATATTGTTGTACTGGTAGTAGCTGCAGATGATGGAATCAAGCCTCAGACAAAAGAAGCTATTCACCACGCAGAGGCTGCGGGTGTACCTATTCTTGTTGCGATAAACAAAATTGATAAACCGGACTCCAAACCCGATGAGGTGAAAAAGCAATTGGCTGATCAGGGCCTTCTACCAGAAGACTGGGGTGGACAAACAATTTATCTCGAAGTCTCCGCCTTAAAAGGAACTGGAATCGATAACCTTTTAGAAAACCTCATCCTTCAAGCTGAAATTATGGAGTTGAAAGCAAACCCAAAATTAAGAGCAAAAGGAGTTATCATTGAATCCAAGTTAGACAAGGGTCGAGGTCCTGTTGCAACACTGATTGTTGAAAGCGGCACCCTGCAAGTGGGTGAACCTTTTATCGTTGGGTGCCATTTTGGAAAAGTTCGAGCATTAATTGGAGACTCAGGGAAGAAAATAAAAATAGCGGCTCCTTCCACACCTGTTGAAATTGTGGGTCTGCCCGACATTCCGCAGCCAGGTGACCATTTCATGGTAGTTCAAGATGAAAAGCGAGCAAGACAGCTGAGCAACATGAGATTACAACAAAAAAGAGAAGCTCAGTTAGCTAAGTCAACCCGAATCACCATGGATGACTTACATCAACAAATCGTTGAAGGACAGATAAAAGAATTGGACTTGATTGTTAAAGCAGATGTTCAAGGCTCTATACATGCGGTTCGGGAGGCCTTTAGCAAACTAGGCGGTGATGAAGTACGAATAAAATGTATTCACGATGCAGTTGGCGGCATTACCGAATCAGACGTGTTGCTTGCAACAGCATCGAACGCCATCATCATTGGATTCAATGTCCGCCCCACAGATCAAGCAAGCAAACTTGCTTTAAGAGAACAAATCGATATTCGTATGTATAGCATCATATACGATGCCATCAATGATATGAAGGCGGCTATGGAAGGAATGCTCGCACCAAAATTTAAAGAAAAAATCGTAGGTCGAGTCGAGGTTCGAGAAGTGTTTACCATCCCGAAAGTGGGCACGATTGCGGGGTCTCATGTATTATCCGGAAAAGCCGAGCGGAATTTAGAGGCCAGACTTATTCGAGACAACGTGGTCATTTACCAAGGTAAAATAGCGTCAATCCGAAGATTCAAGGATGATGTGAAAGAAGTAGTCGCAGGCTATGAATGCGGGATCTCAATAGACAAGTTTCAGGATATAAAACTGGGGGATATTATTGAACCTTTTATCATGGAAGAAATAACCTCCTGACTTTCATAAAATTACAAAAGATAGATGGTCATTGGCTGCTGTTCCATAAAGTTTTATTTACATGGCAACAACTCTTTAAAAGGAAAAAGACGCGTTGTGAGAGCCATCAAAGACCGGCTAAAAAATGATTTCAACGTTTCAGTTGCCGAGGTAGGCAATCAGGATGTCTGGCAAAGCCTTCATATAGGCATATCCGCAGTGAGCCCAGACAAACCCTACATGGATGGTCTGATGGCTAAAGTCGTTGATGCAATTGACAGAATGAACCTGGCTGAAATAGTGGATTACAAAATCGAAATATTAAGTATGAGTTCCGATAACTATTGAACTCTGCAAATTTTTGAGAATTGAAAACCAATATTAAGGTGTGGCTATGAGATTCAAACGTTCTCAAAGAATCCAAGAGCTGCTTCTTGAAGAAATTTCAAAACTGCTTCAGAGCGGATTAAAAGATCCTCGAATCGGATTTGCAACTCTTACGCGGGTCGAGGTTTCCGACAACCTTAAACACGCAAAAGTTTTTGTCAGTGTGATGGGCTCAGAACAGGAAAAAATTGATACTTTGGAAGCTTTGAAAAGTGCAAAGGGATTTATAAGAAATTCTTTGGGTAAAAACCTATATTTAAGATATTTGCCTGAATTGGAATTTAAAAAAGACGATAATGCAGAACATGTTGAAAAAATCACAAGAATCCTCAAGGACTTGCACCCAGAATCGGATAGTGAACCTATATAAACCTCAAGGTCCTACCTCCTTTTCCATGGTGAACCAGATAAAAAAGATGCTGGGAGTAAAAAAAGCCGGTCATATTGGTACTCTGGATCCGATGGCTGAGGGAATTCTTCCCATCTGTCTTGGTCAATCCACCCGGATCATTCAATTCCTATCTCCTCTATCGAAGTATTATCAATGTACTATGGAATTAGGATCGGCAACCGACACGCAGGACGCTACCGGAAAAGTGGTATCTACAGGAAATACTTCTGGGGTAACAAATGACCAGATAAAAGGAGTATTTCAGCGTTTTACAGGCAAGCAAAAGCAGGTGCCACCGATGTATTCGGCTAAGAAAAACAATGGAATTCCCCTTTACAAATTAGCCAGAAATGGTATTACTATCGAAAGAAAACCCATTTCTGTACATTTTTTCTCCATAGAATTTGTCAGCAGGAGTAAAAATCGGGTAAACTTTGAAGTCCATTGTTCAGCGGGGACTTACATCCGAACCTTATGCCATGATATTGGGCAAGAATTTGGGTGTGGGGCACACATGTCGGGTCTCGTTAGGACTAGGGTCGGGATATTTGATCTGGGATCATCTATCACGCTAGATGCTTTAAAAGAAGCAACTTTAAGTAAGCCAGATGTATTTTTTTCAGTGGAAAAGGTTCTAGCCTTTCTTCCGGAAATTCGCATAAAAGATGAATTTGTCAAACTCATAATCAACGGCAGGGCTTTGCCTAAATCTTCATTGAAGGCCGTGCCCATAAAGTTCGAACCGGGAATGAGTCTGAGGGTTTTAAATGGTAGCGATTCAATACTGGCTATCGTAGAACCCCTAGTAAATCAGGACCAATTCGACCAAATGGAATCATGTGAAATCGCGTTTAAATTACGACGTGTTTTAGTTAACTAAGGTAAGGAAATATTTAATAAATAACTAGTTTCAGCAGCAGGTAACCGTTTTAAAGGGTCGGTTTGTTGCTGAAACAAAGCATATAGAATTTTTAACATACTCTTAAAAAATTTAACCTAATGAAAAAAGATTGGAATGTTTTCGCAGGGATGTCCCAGCAACAAAATTGGGGCCTTTCTGCGAAAACATTCTCCAATCACTTTTCTAAAATTAACGAGTTGGAGAAATAATCATGGCACTCAATGCTAAACAAAAATCAACCATTATTACAGAGAACAAGCTTCACGAAAAAGACACTGGGTCTTCCGAAGTACAAATTGCACTTATATCAAAACGGGTGACTGATTTAACAGAACATTTCAAGACCCATTCAAAAGACCACCATTCCAGACACGGACTGCTCAAACTGGTCAGCAAAAGAAGAAAACTGCTCGATCATTTGAAGATAGAAGACCCCAGTCGATACCAAAGTATCATTGCGAAACTTGGCATCCGTAGATAATCACGCAACAACACACACTCCTAATTGAAAATTAGGGAAAGATATTGGAGAAATATTAATGGAAAAAGTAGAAATAGATATTGATGGGAAAACCATCTCATTAGAAGCAGGTGATCTGGCTCGACAAGCAGGTGGTGCTGTCGTTGTCCGTCAGGGAGACACAATGGTTCTAGTTGCAGCAACCATGGCGAGCGCAGCCCGCGAAGGGATAGATTTCTTCCCATTGACGGTAGACTATAGAGAAAAGACCTATGCAGCTGGTAAAATTCCGGGCAGCTTTTTTAGACGAGAAGCACGTCCAGGAGAACTAGAAACCTTGATCTGCAGATTGATCGATCGACCCATCCGACCTTTGTTTCCAAAAGAGTTTAAAAATGAAACACAAGTGGTTGCTATGGTTGTTTCCCATGACGGGGAGAATCCGCCGGATGTCAATGCCATCACTGGCGCTTCTGCCGCTTTGATGATTTCAGACATTCCTTTTGAAAACCCAGTCGCAGGAGCCCGAATTTCAAGAGTCGATGGTAAACTGATTTTTAATCCTAATTATGAAGAAACCGCAAAAAGTGATCTTAATCTCATTATGGCAGGAACTGCTGATGGAATCGTTATGGTTGAATCAGGAGCCAACGAAGTTAGCGAAGACGAAATGATGGAAGCCTTGGATTTTGGCCACGAACGAATTAAAAAGGTTATTGGCATCCAGATCAAACTACGTGAGCTTCTCGGAAAAGAAAAATTGGTAGTTGAACCTACGTCTGTTAATGATGAACTGAAAGCATCTATCAATAGCAAAGCAGCAGAGAAACTCGATGCGGCTTGCCAAATTGCCGGAAAACATGAGCGCGGTGATGCTATAAAGCAGATCCAGAATGACCTCTGTGCTGAACTGAATTCAGACGATGATGAAAAAATAACAGGGGAAATAAAGGACCTTTTCCACGATCTAGAAAAAGCAACAGTGCGGAATCTCGTTCTTGATAAACAGTATCGTGTTGATGGCAGAGGACTCACTGACGTTCGCCCCATAAGCATTATGACAGGTTATTTGCCTCGGGTTCATGGATCTGCCGTTTTTACACGCGGTGAGACTCAAGCGCTGGTCACAGCAACTTTGGGAACCTCTTCCGATGAACAAAAAATGGATAGTCTAGAATTTAAAGGCAGCAAATCATTTTTACTGCATTACAACTTTCCAGCATTTTGTACCGGTGAAGTAAAATTTATTTCCGGACCCGGACGAAGAGAAATTGGACATGGAATGCTCGCTGAACGCTCTTTAATACCCATTCTCCCCAACAAAGATGTTTTTCCATACACCATTCGAATTGTTTCCGAGATTCTAGAATCAAACGGTTCTTCTTCAATGGCTTCTGTATGTGGGGGTTCGCTATCGATGATGGATGCAGGTATTCCCATTAAAGCACCAGTTGCTGGTATCGCAATGGGACTCATCAAGGATGGTGACCGTGTTGCTATCCTTTCAGATATCCTAGGTTCCGAAGATCATTTAGGGGATATGGATTTCAAGGTGGCGGGAACAGCTAATGGCATTACCGCATTACAAATGGACATCAAAATCACGGGACTTGACCGCGATCTTATGAAAACAGCCCTTCAGCAAGCTAAAGATGGGCGTCTACATATTCTTGGTGAAATGGACAAAGCATTATCAACACCCCGCGAAGAAATAAACAAACACGCACCAAGGATTGTCACCCTCACCGTTCCGAAAGATAAGATTCGGGATGTTATAGGACCAGGCGGTAAAGTCATTCGCGAGATCATCGACCGAACCGGAGTTTCAATCGATATCAACGACGATGGACTGGTTTCCATCGCTTCAGCGGATGCCGAAGCAGCATCCAAAGCTGTTGAATTCGTTGAAAACCTTACTCAGGAAGCGGAGGTTGGGAAAATTTATCTCGGAAAGGTTAAAAAGATAGTCGACTTTGGCGCCTTTATAGAAATCTTCCCAGGCACTGATGGACTCGTCCACATCTCTCAAATTTGTGATAGACGCATCAAAAATGTTAGTGACGAAATTCAGGAAGGCGATGAGATCAAAGTCAAAGTTATTGATGTCGACCAACGAGGCAAAATTAAACTCAGCAGAAAAGAAGCCTTAAAAGAGGGAATAGCAGCGACAGTCCCTGCTGCAACCTGATATAAAAATTATTCTACAGGAGAGGCTAAACACCCTCTCCTGTTTTTACTCTCTGAAGGTCTTAAAATTAAACGCTCCCCGTAAGACCTCCTTAGGACACGCAACCTCAAAGACAAATAACTCTTCAATACTAGCACCAAACTAAATACAAAAACTACTTCTTGCAGCAAACCTTATAAAATAGTTCTGGGTATTTTTTATTTAAAATATCGAAACAGTTTGTTATTATAACACCCAATATTTTTTATTCTTGTACATCATTTTAAGGGAAATACGTTAATGAAAGTCTCACTTGCCAGCGCAATGGGAACCTGTTTTGGAGTTCAGGACGCCATCAATCTTGCCATGTCTCCCGAATTCAATAACGAATTAACTATTGTGGGCCAACTGGTTCACAATCCACAAGTTAGTCAGTCCTTAAAGCAAAATGGTATTTCTCTGATACCAGGAATCGAAGATATTAATAAAATCCAAACAAAAAAAGTAATGATCACTGCCCATGGCGCAGCAGAAAAAACAAAAAAGCAACTCCATGATGCAGGTTTCATTGTTTATGATGCCAGTTGCCCTTTGGTAATGCGTGTCCATCAAACAATAAAATCACTGGTAACTAAAGGATATTTCCCTGTTGTGATAGGACAAAAAGATCATGTGGAAGTTAAAGGAATCGTGGGAGACTTGGATGACTATTTGGTCATCAACAGTGAAGAAGATTTCCCCAAAATTAAAGCGTCTGGAAATCGTAACCTGGGAATAGTCACCCAAACAACCCAGCAAAGGGATAAAGTAGAGGCTCTGGTTACAAAAATTCGCACTCTGGACTATGTGGATGATGTTGCATTTGTAAACACCATTTGTCAACCCACACATGACCGACAATTAGCTGTTCACGAATTAGCAGATCAAGTGGATCTTATGATTGTTATTGGTGGTTATAACTCATCTAACACCAAAAAACTGCTTCATGTCTGTAAAGAAAAAGGGATAGAGGCCCATCACATCGAATCTTTTGACCAATTGAGTGATGACTGGTTCATAAACAAAAAACATGTAGGAATAACTGCTGGAACAAGCACTCCCGAAAATGTTATTAATGAGGTGCACACAAAAATTCTGAAAATTTCCAAAGAGATAGCAGACCAGACTTCTCTTACCTCTTGAAAAAACTTCCAAATCTGATTACAGAAAACTTTTACCACGCTACCCCACCATTAATCTATTTCCCTTTAACAACTGAACTGCTATAAATACAGAAACGTTAAAAGGTTTTCATAAAATGGACGATTGGGCCTACTGCCACCAAACACTTCCAAAAGTAAGTAGAACCTTTGCCTTGAATATCAAAGTATTACAAGGTGAGCTGCACCGCAGCATATTAATTGCCTACCTGTTTTGTCGAACCGTCGATACTATTGAGGACGCAGCAAAACTGGATCCAAAAATTAAAATCAGGCTACTATTGGAATTTTCAAGATTAATAGAGGATCCCAATTATCGCCAAGGTCATCTAGACTCTTGGGTAAGTGATTGTGCAGTTGTTGACGGAAGTGCAAATGATTTGGATCTGCTAAAAAATATAAAACGTGTTTTCAATATTTTTGATTCGCTTAAAGAAAATCACCAGAATCAAATCATTCCCTCTGTTTCAAAGATGACAAAAGGAATGGCATATTTCCAAAACCGTTTTCAGTTTGAGAAAATCACACCTCTTGAAGACGAAAAGGATTTAGAAGAATACTGTTATTTTGTAGCAGGAGTTGTGGGCGAAATGTTGTGCAATCTTTTTTTACAAAAGCTCATCTCACTTCCCGAATCAGCAAAAACTACAATGAAAGAAAATGCTGTCTCATTTGGACTTGGGCTACAAATGACCAACATTTCAAAGGACGTAATGGCAGACCGTGACCGAGGCTGGTCCTACATCCCAAAAAGCTTAATTGCCGCCAATGGTCTTACCGTTGACGAATTTCATTCAAGCAAATCGATGGAGAAAAATCTGCAAATACTCGAAAATCTGCTTTACAAAACTAACGGGCATTTGCAAGATGCTTTAAAGTTCACCCTCGCAATCCCAAGAACCGAGGTATCTTTACGCCTATTTTGTATATGGCCTCTTTGGATGGCTATGAATACAGTAGCCGTTCTTCACAACAATCCGGCGTTGTTAAGTTCTAGTGCTCCTGTTAAAATTTCACGGAGCCAGGTCAAAAAAATTTTGTTTGTAACTCCGTTGATTACATGTTCCAATTCATTACTTAAATTTTCGTTCAACAATATCCTTACAGAGGGAAAGTTTAAAAGTTATCCAAAATTTGACCTTAAAAGCTTGCATCAAAGATTAGATAAAATTCTAATGGAGAAAATTTTCTATAACATTCAAAACACCTAACTATGCTTAAAAAAGAAAGATTCATTGATAATCAAGACGGTACGATGACCGATTCTACAACCGAACTAGTGTGGATGCAGGAAGATGCCTGGCAAAAGGAAGCAAAATGGTTTACTTGGGATGAAGCTACAGACTTGGTACATGACTTAAATAACATTAAATTAGGAGGGTTTCAGGATTGGCGGCTTCCCACTGAAGATGAGATACAATCCCTGTACCACGAAAAAGCCTCCAATCAGGATAAATATGGAAAAGAAATCCATTTGTGGCCGGCTTTTCCTTCCGGAGGATTAGCGACCGTCTGGTTGAAAGGTGAATCTGGCCAAGAGGGGACCTTATTTGACTTTAAAAATGGAGAGTTTAGACCCATGTATAAAAGTAAAAGTGGGCGAATGACCGTTCGTTTAGTCCGAGGAGAAATGCTGAAATAAATTAACTTGTTTCATACAAGAAATACTGTTAGCCCAATACACCATCTAGACAATAATTCCCGGGGGTTGAGATTGAATAAAAAACGTTTGACGATAATTGCAGGAGGGCTTTGGTGCATTATTGGTTTTGTTCTCGTTGTCCGCGGATTGAGTTTATATCAACTTGCGGAAATGGAACAACACGCTACTGAAATTGCGATCGCTATTTCCGGAGTCATTTCATGTTTAATCGGTCTTATTAAAGGAAAATTTGTATTGAGTAAAACAGCGCATCGAAATAAAAACCGTATTTACAATCTAGATGACCCGGTTGGCCTGCAAGATATATTTTCCAAGCCCTTTTATTTTTTGATCCCTATGATGATGGGTCTGGGAGTGCTGCTTCGTTTTTACAACGAATATCTTGGAGGGTATATAGTTGTTGCCGCTATTTATTGTGGGATAGGCATGGCATTAATTATTTCAAGCCGAGTCTACTGGCTTGCAGAATCTGAAACCCAAGAGCCCGAAAACCCTTAAACAACAATTTTACAAATGAAAAATTTCTTTCTTACCCTACATATGATTTCAATGTGCCTGGTTATTGGTACCCTATTTCTACAATCCCTCACTGTAGTTTTTCGATTGCGCCTGAAATCTGCAGAAGAAGCGATGGGACTTGAGAAAACTCAGTCCCGTATTCATAAGTTCATTTACTATCCCATACTTGGGGTCACCCTGATATCTGGAATCGTCCTCGCCGTAAAAACGGGGGCATTTACTGAAGGCAAATGGCTGCACTTAAAATTAGCTCTCCTGGTGATCTTGATTGTACTGGGTGTTCAAAATGGAAAGCAGATTAAAGAAGCTATTCTTCCAAAAAAATATGCGATGATGGTTCATATCGCCATCTTCATTGTAGGGGCCTGGATGATTTATCTCGCTACCATCAAACCCTTTTAAATGGACATTTTGTTCACACTTGTTGCAAGCGTCGTTTTGATCATCGGCTTTCTCGTAGTCTGCCGGGTTGCGGACGAAGAGGAAGACGAGGAGGAATCTAGCGATGGCACCGACAACCCCTGAACCAGTCACCCAAAAAGCTTTCAAACTACTAGAAAGACAAGCATCAAGTTGTCGCCTTTGTCCTGCCCTTGCCGACCAACCTGCAATATTGAGTTCGGCCAACGGTAATCTAAATGCCAAAATCGTTTTCGTTGCAGAAGCTCCCGGTCGCTTTGGCGCCGGTCGCACCGGAGTACCTTTTCACGGCGACAAATCAGGAAACAATTTCGAAACTCTTCTAGCACATATTGGTCTGATCCGTGCTGATGTGTTTATCACCAATGCCGCGTTGTGCAATCCGCTTGCAAACGGAAATAACCGGCGACCAAAAATAAGCGAAATCAAAAACTGCTCACCTTTTTTAAAAGCAACACTAGATCTCATTTGTCCTAAGGTTGTCGTTACATTAGGTTCTGTCGGGCTACAGGCAGTCAACCTCCTTTTAGGAACACGGTATCAACTCAAGGATAAAGTGGCCCAACGTCTCAGTACTCCCAGCTTCATTCTCTTTCCTCTATATCACCCCAGCCCACGCGTCACCAATTGGCTCCGCCCTCTTGCCCAACAAAAAAAAGATTTCAAAAAAATCCCATGGAGCACCTCCGCCAGTAAATGAGTAATCCTTTTGGAGGGTTTAAATTTTTTGGGTTGTGCACAACAAGGCTACCTAATTTTTATCCTCGTAGAGATTGACAAAGGTAAGTGGAGATTTTATATGTTTATAATGAACAGGAGGTGAACCATGTATTACAAAAATAACTTTTCCGAGTCTTTTTTCAAAAAAGGTCACAGTACCCTTACCTGGGGAACGGTTCTTTTGGGCAGTGTCTTGTTCTTTCTAGCCATTTTTATTTTTGCCTATCCAGCATTGATTGCTTACTTCATCGCTGCAATTATCTTATTTGCTGGTTTATTTACACTTGCAATTGGTTGGAAACTTTGGCAATTTCGAAACGCAATCAACAAACTTGACAGATTAGAAGGGGAACCTTTTCACAATAGGTCATCTGGGACCGATCACAGCCGTTTCACCTATATAAGATGGTGAGGAATGAAATTTAGTCGTATTGCTGGTATTGAAAAGGACTGGAGCCGAATAACGCTTGGTTGTTGGCAAATCGCGCCCAGCGATGGCTGGGGAGATATTTGTTCTCCCAAAGAAGCAGAAAAGGTAGTACATACTGCACTTGATCACGAAATCACCGCCTTCGATACCGCAGAAGGTTATGGAGACGGTGAATCAGAACGTCGTCTCGGAAAAGCATTGGGGTCACAAAAAGAATCAGTCATCATTATTTCAAAAATATGGCCAGAATCGGATCAAACACTCAAGGATTACCAGAAAGCTCTCAACAATTCTCTCAAAGCTTTGAACAGAGATTACGTTGATCTTTATCTAATGCATTGGCCAGGAAATTATTTTAACAGTCACGAAAAAAGTGCCCGGCTCATAGAATATATGCTGGCCCTCAAGCAAAGCGGCAAAACAACAACCATAGGTCTTTCAAATTTCAAGGCTGATGATTTGGAGCTACTTGGAAACAGTATTAAAGAATTTTCTCTCAACGAAGTTCCTTACAGCTTGTTGGACAGAAGTTACGAAGGAAAAACTCGAGATCTATCCAAGAAAAATGATATGCAGTACATGGCTTTTTCACCAACAGCGCAAGGACTTCTCGCTCGTACTTTGAAGGATGAGGACCTAAAACTTCCAACCCGGAGAACGCACCACCTCTTCCAATCTTCTATCTACCCTGAAGCAAAAAAGGTTTGGGAAACTGTACGCATGATCGCTAACAAATTAGGTTGCAACCCGATTGAGGTTGCCATTGCCTGGGTACTTCAACAAGAAAATATTTTTACCGCTATCATTGGTTCTCGCAAACCTCAACAAGTAGCTGAGTTTGCCTCTGCTGGAGACCTGAAATTAAGTCAGGATCATCTCTCCCGCTTAACAGAAGCCAGCAACGCCTTTCCAACTGTCAAGCTTGAGAAATAGTCATTTCTTCCTTTCCCTATTTCTCCTAAACCATTATTATAAAGTAATGTATGATGACGAAAAATGGGAAGAACCACTCGAAGATAATGGCCTGACCTTAGGGCCTGAAGAAACCCTACAACATGAAATAGAAAAATCTAAATCACTCAAGGTCGACCGCCTGCGGCTTAGGGATGAAATTGAACAGCTCAAAGCACAAAAAAAAGACCTGGAAGAAAAGAACCAACAGCTCCATCAAAGAATCAAGGCTTTGAATAATGACCTCTCTTCTTCAGGAACCCCTCGAAATAGTACCATCCTCCAAATAAGTTTCTGGGGTCCATTTCTTTTCGTTATTTTGGTACTTTTGGCTCTTCTTTCATTTTTACGCAACTAACAAAACAACGCTTGTTGGATATTTAGATAGTTTTTTGTTAAAATTATAATAACTATAGAGATAACTGAGTCTTTTATCTCTATTTTTCCATCCAATTAGATACGCCCCGTAACCGGCGGATCCGATAGCTGTAGCCCAAGAAATATCAACCCTTGTATTGGAGGAAAACTAAATGTGGGTATATGAATTTTTTCATGTGATCATCGGAATTTTGTGGATAGGTTTGTTATATTTCTTCAATCTGGTTCAAGTGCAGTCCATGCCTAAAATGGTTGAAGCAGGCGCGGCAAAACCCTATACGCAGATTATTCTTCCCAAAGCTTTGTTCCTTTTCCGTCACGCTGCCTTGTGGACAGTTATTACAGGAATTGCATATTACATGGCGGGTCGTGGAACTGTGCAAGGAATCCCCAGTGGAGAAATTATGGTCGGTATGTTGCTCGGCATCATCATGGCAGGTAACGTCTGGTTCATAATCTGGCCGAACCAGAAAAAAATCATAGCAGGTGAGCTTGAAGGTGACGCGCTGAATAAAGCAAAAAGAAGGGCGTTTCTCGCAAGCCGCACCAATGCATGGCTCTCCATTCCTATGCTGATCGGAATGATCGCTGCAAACCACGGCGGTATCGCATTCTAACAGTCTGAACGCCTGATGGGAAAAGGCAAAAACTTATAGGGCCAGCAAAGTAGGTCCACTTCTAAATAAGGTTTCTATTAGGGGTTCGTCTTGGTTCATTGGGGGCGAACCCTTTTTTCCTTTTAACTTATCTGGGATCAGGGACTATGTATTATTAGTCCCGCTCCGATTGATTATTCTATAGTCAAAGCCTTAATGGCTGGGAAAACACCGAAGACAACATCGATTAGGGGCGCACACCCAGCTAACGGCCCATATCGAATCTTAATCAAGCAGCAAAGTCCATTCGCCCCAATGGGTCAAACTTAGTGTTAGCCCTACAACAACAGCGGTGCCAATAACGCCTCCTAAAATGGAAAATAGTCAACCCAGAAAATCAACAACCATGAAAATCTTGCTTAAATGGGGACTAAGAGGTTTTTTTGCAGTTATTTTGCTGTTCGCAATTGTTCTTTCGACCATTACTCTAAATGAAGCCAAAGATACTATTATCGAAAAAATATCTGCTGAAAGTGGGTTAAAAATTGAAATAGAGTCAATCGGCTTTGGATTTTCTCAGGGCCTCAGAATTAAATGCAGGGGTGTAAAAGTTGTTACTCCAGATGGCAAAACCTATGCAGTGGGTCATCTGAATCTTCTTCCAAAATGGGCTCTTCTTTTAAGCAAATTAAAAATAGACAGTACTGTTTTTGATTTAGAAAATATAAGTTTGCCAGTAGAAATAACAGAAAAAACAGTCAACGTAGAAATTAGCCAAATTAAGGGAAACGCCTCCCTCAACGATAATAAGTTAAATCAAAATATTTCTGCAAAAATTTTGGGTGGAAATATTTCTGCTAAAAGTAATCTTTCTCTTAAAAATACAGGTGCTCCTCGCGCTATTGAAACAGATCTCCAATTGGACCATATTAACCTGGCTAGGATTCAACATTTGAAAAAAGGCGACTGGACCCCTACATCCGGCAAACTGACTGGAAAAATTAAAATAAAAGGAGCTTTACCAAAAAAGAATGTTTTTTTAATAAACCTTCGGCCCGAAGGAATTCTCAGCATAAATAAACTGGAATTGGGTACTGGGGAGAAAAAGAAGGCAATCGAAGCGGCCAAACTAATTCTTAAGGATAATTCAAAGGAGTTTACCCAAGGCTTGATAGAATTAGATAAAGTTAGAACTGCAGGATTACAGCTTAAAAAGGTTCAAACAAAATTTAAAATAAACCCAAAACAAATAGACCTGACCGAGGGTCGAATATTTCTTAAAAACGGACAACTAAAACTTACGGGAAGTTTTTTACCCCTATCAGGTGATTACCGATTACGGTTTCAGGGAAATAAATTAAAAATAGAGGACTTCCTAGAACAACTAGCGGGCTCCTTAAATATACAGGGAAAACTTAACGGCAAATTACATGAAAACTCTATGGGGTTTCGTGATATGGCTAAAGAGCTATCCGGACAAGTAAAAATCAAATTAACCGATGGCACTCTTCCAGAGTTTAAGGCCTTAGAGACATTTCTCATCCTTTTAAATCCCATCACCAATCAACAGTCAAAGAAGGCTGGCCTAAACTACGAGTCATTGGAGGGGGATTTTAAAATAGTCAAAGGCTTGGTAAATACTGACAATCTTGAAATGAAAAGTCCGCAAATCAAGCTTCAGGTCGTTGGCGAAGCTAATCTCGCAACCGACACCATCAATGCACAAGTTAAGGCCATGCCTTTGCAAATGCTAGATAAAACCATTAAAGCCATTCCTTTTCTGGAAAATATTTTAACAGGAGGAAAAAAGGGAGGGGAGATCGCAACTTATTTTAAAGTAGGTGGAAAACTAAGCGCGCCAAAGGTCACGGCGCAGTTACATAAATCGCGCTGACTCAAAAATCCGGTAATACGCTAAAAGAACTCATACAGACCCCTAGAAACCTTAAAAAAGGCTACAAATAATCCTTACCTCTAAATTTTTAAATTGGATTAAACAGATTTCACAGTCAATTCAGGGTGGAGTTGTTCGCGTAATTGACCTTGAATATATTTCAATGTACCACTGGTGGAAGTGGGGCAACTACCACAAGCACCTTGATAATGGATGCTAACTTCGTTACCTTCAATACCTTTTAATTCTACTCCTCCACCGTCTTTAGCAAGGTTGGTTCGAATGGAGCGGTTAAGCACCATTTCTATGCCTTGCAGTTTTTTATCGTTATCCAATTTCGCAAAGTTCACCACATCCACCTCGCTTAACTGAGTTTTTTCTTCCGATTGGTAAACTGTCACCGTGTCATCGATGGTTTTCCAGACGCGGTCTTTTAGCGGAACCCAGCTTGTTTTATCGTCTTTTGTTACGGTGATGAAGTTCTCCATAACATAAACATTGATCACCCCAGGTTTCTCAAATAACGCTGTTGCCATTTTATCGTCTTTGGCTTCCTGCTTGTTACCAAAGGAAACATTTCCGTGGTCGAGAATCACCGCATTGACAACAAACTGCAAGGCGTTCGGATTCGGAGTCTCTCGGGTGCGCACCACTTTCAAAGCCTTTTTCAAATTAGGCTTTGCTTTAGGCTTAGGCTTCGATTTTGCCGTGGTTTTTTCGTTTAATTTTTCCTGAATGGCTAGGACTTCACTGATCTTCACAATAAACTCGGTTAAAATTTAAATTATGAAATATATTATACATTCTTTTATGATTTCCAACCACTGGACAAGGTGTTTAGCAATATTTTCATTCTGCACGGGAAGGGATCTCAGTCGCCGAGACAGAAATAACTCTCCTGCCTCTTAAGGCCTGCCTACCTTCATTACCGACAAACAGGGCCAATCCTATAAGAATCACTGCTGTTGATCCTAGAAACAGGTTTGGCTGAGGTACCGTAAAAAAACAATAGGCCTGCCAACCCAAGGCCCCAATGGTTGTAATGACCATGAAAATTGCAGGATAAAGAACATATTGAGTCGGTTTTTTAACAGCCATCAGCCAAGTTGCTACAACGAACAATGCTACAGCTGCAATTAGTTGGTTGGTCGCTCCAAAGATAGGCCATATTTTTTGCCATCCATCTGTGGCACCAATCAAGTATGCAGCAAACACCACTGTAACCGTCACAACATATTTATTTTTAAAAACAAACACTTTGTCACCCAATGATTCCTGAACTAGAAAACGAGTGATTCGCACTGCAGTATCAAGTGTCGTTAGCACAAAAGTGTTCAACGCCAGAACCGCGATCATGGATGCGAACGTAAAACTTAAAAAAGGCAACATTTGGTGAACTATGTTTCCAAATCCATTTCCGAAAGCGAGAATCCATCCGCCCGACTGTAGCGTTTCCCGGAAACCGAGTTGAGTCATGTCAATTCCACTTCCCTGAGGTGCCACCCAATATAGCCCTCCTCCTAATAACAATACTGTGACAACAGCAACAACTCCCTCAGTGAGCATGCCACCGTAACTGATAATCTTTCCCTGCATTTCATTGGCTAATTGTTTAGATGTCGTCCCTCCAACTACAAGGGAGTGGAATCCGGAAACCGCACCACAAGCAACCAAAACAAACAACATAGGCCAAACCGGCCCCTGCTCTTCCGACATTGCACCTCTCCATGCAGGAGTATTTAGTTCGGGACCAACCCACAGCAACCCAAGGATTGCGAGAGCCATGGAACCAAAAAGAATATACGTAGAAAGGTAATCACGTGGTTGCAACAAAATTTGTACAGGCAAAATAGAAGCGATTCCCGCATAAATCATCAGTATTACAAACCAGAAGATTAAGGGCGAGAATCCCATTACCCCTTCTTCTGGAAGAGATAAGGGAATTTGGAATCCGATATAAATATTTAGAATGACGGTCAACACGGCTATCCACGAGACTATTTTTAAATTAAAATTCTTTTTATAGATACACCAGCCAAGTATCATTGAAACAGGTATGATCGCAAAAGTGGGAAACACCATTTCTGGTTGTGCAATTAAAGTTTTTGCCGCAACCACTCCGAACACGGCAATTACCAATAACATCGCCAGTACCAAAAAGATAGCGAACACCGCCTTGGCTCGATATCCCATTGTGCTCTCGGCAATATCAGCAATCGAACTGCCGCGATTACGAACCGAAACCATCAATGTCAAGTAATCGTGCACAGCACCAATAAAAACATTACCGAGCAAAATCCAAACTAAAGTGATCGCCCAGCCAAAATGATGCATAGCAATAATGGGCCCAATGACAGGTCCCGCCCCTGCTATCGAAGCAAAATTATGACCAAAAAGCACCAGAGGTTTGCTGGGCACATAATCGACACCGTCATTTTGCTCCAAGGCCGGTGTGACTCGTTTAACATCGGGATGGATCAATTCACTGTCCAACCTTCCCGCATAAAAACGGTAGCCTATGAAATAGAAAAACAGACAAGCAAATAATAGTATTGCAATGGTCAGCATAAACAGCATCCCAGATATGAATTAAAAAATACCTTCAATATTATACTCGCTTGATCGCAGGCTATCAGCGTATATTTGGAGGAAGCTTTATCAAGAGTCTGTGAATAATGGCCCGAGCTGGATGGTCTCTTCACGATCGGGACCAGTTGAAATTACAAGGAAAGGAGTTTCTAATAAATCACTAAGGTGTGTAACATAGTTTCTAGCTTTTTCTGGCAGCTTATCAAAATCTCGAATCCCTGCAGTTTTTTCCATCCAACCTTCATACTCTGTGTAGACCGGTTCGCAATTTTCAAGAATTTTAGAGTCAGCGGGCATATCCGAATAAACTTTGCCTTCAAATTTATATCCTGTACAAACTTTTATGGTTTTGAATCCATCCAATACATCAATTTTCGTCAAGATTAAAGCATCAATCCCATTGAGCTGGATGGCATACTGCGCGACCACTGCATCAAACCATCCACAACGTCTAGGTCTTCCCGTCGTTGCACCAAATTCATGCCCCACATTTCCAAGTTGTACACCATCTTTATCAAACAACTCAGTCGGAAAAGGCCCTTCGCCAACACGCGTGGTGTAAGCTTTTATAACACCTAGGACTCGATCAATTTTTGTTGGTGGAATACCAAGACCCGTACATACTCCCCCAGCTGATGAATTGGAAGAAGTCACAAAGGGATAAGTTCCGTGATCTACATCCAACATGGTACCTTGCGCCCCTTCACAGAGAATTTTTTTATTCTGGGAGACCAGTTTACTCATCAACACATGTGTATCTGAAAGATATTTAAGAATGACCTCACGGAAAACCATTAAATCTGCATAGAGTGCATCCAGTTCCAATAAATGCTGCCCGTAAAGGCTCTTTAGCACTTGGCTTTTTTCTTCATAATTTGCTTCAAAGCGGCTTCGAAGATATTTTTCATCTCTCAAATCACAAGTCCGAATACCTGTTCGCGCAATCTTATCCGCATAGGAAGGTCCGATACCGCGTCCCGTTGTACCAATTTTTTGAAATTTCCCATTGTCCTTTTCACGGCCTTGATCACTGACTCCGTGATAAGGCATGATGATATTGGCACGGTCACTGATGACCAGTCTACCTTCAAGCTTGATATTGACCGCCTCCAACTGTTGCATTTCATCTGCTAATGCCTTTGGATCAACAACAACACCGTTACCAATCACACAAAGTTTGTCTTTATGAAAAATTCCTGAAGGAATAAGATGCAGAACAAATTCTTTCTCATCAAAACAAATGGTATGTCCGGCATTGTGGCCTCCCTGATAACGGGCCACCGCATCTACATTTTTAGCAAATAAGTCGATGATCTTGCCTTTACCTTCATCTCCCCACTGCAATCCCACAACAACTGCAACCGGCATATATTACTCCAAAAAATTTACAAGAATCCGTTAACTTTGAGGCCAGCCCGGTATTATGCTCACCCTCCCCCCCGTTGTCAAGACACTACTGTGGTAAGCAACAGGCCAAAATAAACTTAAATACACGGGGTTTGGGGAAGGGAGGTATTTTTGAAAAATAATCCTGACCGATTTCTTCTGGGCGTAGTCCGGTCAGTGTCGGAATTTTTGGAGGAAGGATTTAATGGTGCCTATTTCTATCATCGGCCCGACATCGATGCCAGGACAAAATCCGCCAACCAGTTTCCACATACTTTTGGAATCTATATTCTCACGCCAGAAAGGGTAAGACTGACATTGCTTGGGCTTCCCATCATGAATACCGCATCCTGTATCCGTTAGAAAACTGCAGGGTGTACCATCTCCTCCAACTTCCAGAACCCATTTTCCATCATCTCTGGTGAGAAAGGTCTTCTTTAGTTCTGATGGTGAAATGCCCAGATAATCTGCCGCATTCCGTATATCTTCAGAGTCAAAATATATGATGCCAGGTTTCAAACAACATTTAAAGCAATCGGGCTGACATTCAAAACGCAACGGTTCTTTTTCCCACCATTTCGGCATCAGAATACCTTTTTAATTGGTAGCTAAAAAATCACTAAGTCGTCTCGGTGAATAACTTCTTCATAAAATGATTCGCCGATCAATTTTTTGATAACAGGTGTTTTCATTCCCTTAATCTGCTGCAAATCGCGGGAATTATAATTGACAAGACCACGGCCGATCTCTTTGCCGTCCCCATCAAGAATCATTACCGCTTTGCCAAATTCAAATTCACCTTTAATTTTTATCACTCCGGCTGGGAGCAAACTTTTACCTCTTTCAATAAGAGCTTTACGAGCGCCCTCATCAATAATAAGGGTACCTGCTGGCTTAAGAGTGTGAGCGATCCAATGTTTACGGTCACGAATCTTCCCTTTACCCGACCAAAACAAAGTACCAACGTCCTTTCCCGAAAAAATATTTTCCAGAATCTTCTCATCCAGTCCATCCACAACTAAAGCGGGAATACCAAAACTCATGGTTTTTTTTGCCGCGAGCACCTTAGTATACATCCCTCCCACTGTTAATCGATTGTTGCTTTTTCCTGCTGTACGTTCAATCTCTTCATTAACACGTGCAACATGTGAAATCAACTCCACCTTTTTGCCTGTATTCTTCACAGAAGGATCCCGGTTATAAAGTCCTTTAACATCTGAAAGAATTATCAAGAGTTGTGCATCCACCAAACAAGCAACCGTGGCTGAAAGCGTATCGTTATCGCCAATCTTGATCTCTTCTACCGTAACAGAATCGTTTTCATTTATAATGGGAATTACATCACGTTCTAGTAGAGCTTCTATGGTATGTTTTGCGTTCAGATAGCGGCGACGGTTACCCAAGTCATCATGGCTCAGCAAAATCTGAGCCACCTTCATTTTCTTTTTTTCAAAAGCCTTCTCATAAGTGTGCATGAGAAAGCTTTGACCAATAGCAGCACATGCCTGTTTTTCTGGAATGGAAAGATCGACCCGACTCAAACCCAACCTTTCGCGGCCTGCCATAACCGCACCAGAAGATACCAGCACAACATCGTAACCCTTATCTTGAATCAGCTTTATCTGACGAGCATAATGTCTAATCCAATCTTTGCTCAATCCACACTCTAGTGACGATTGCCCTTTATCCCTATTAGAGATAACACTGCTGCCAATTTTAATCACCACACGTTTTATATTTTTTAAAATGTCTTGTCGAATCATACTTAAAATATGTAAGTTTAAAAATAATCCTCTTTAAAAATAACGATTTTATTTTCTACAAAAGCTGGAGAAGCAAACCAGAGACACATTAAATATGGAAGCGTTTTATTCAACATATCAGAAAATCCTTCAATGAAGTTTTTCTTGGCCCCATTGTTTCACAGCGACAATAACAAATCAAAGAGGTTTTGCTGAAAAATAAATGTTAGACTGATTCGTGTATTTATATAACCTTAAGAAAGTTGAATGAACTACAAAACAGTATTTATTATCGATCCGGTGCGCAGTGAGCGTATACAAATGGCGAAATTTCTCAGCGAAGAAATTATTACCGTTATGACTTTTGTTTCTATAAAAGATTGCTTTAAAGGTCCCGATTTAATAAATTGCGACCTAATCGTTTTCGTACTCCGAAAAGATAAAAACGAAATCAAACATTTATTCAATATAAAAAAGAAATATCGCCAGATTCCTATCATCCTTCTTTTGCATGATGGTTTTTCAGATATAAACCTAGTAGAAATATCCGAAAACGGTTTCGCTTGCCCCTATAAAGCGCTAAACTTTGAAAAGGTACGGGAAATTATGCTAGGGTGTCTGGCTCCCGACGGTTTGCCCGCCCGAACAGTAGTTCCTCACCCCGTTCCCATAACAGATGAAGTCCAGGCCGCAT
>Ga0315336_1002041_pt1 | contig 33495 bp, 23 predicted proteins | sample ASW5metaG_FD_204512 | JGI IMG/M metagenome (GOLD analysis project Ga0315336, IMG submission 204512) | Ammonia-oxidizing marine archaeal communities from Monterey Bay, California, United States - ASW #5 | ecosystem: Environmental > Aquatic > Marine > Intertidal zone | place: USA: California...
CTCAGCGTCGGAGTGTTTTGTATCGGCTTGCTTACAACCAACGAAGAGAGCGGTACAGATAACCATCGTCAATTCATATTTCATCTCAGTCTCCCAACGATCAACCTGTTGTGCACGCGCCAGCGTGTCACGACCAGGTAGTTGTTGTCTGCTGACTACGTTGCCGAGTCATTCTTGCACACTGCTTGCGATAGCCTCGACGATTCTTTGTTGTATCTGCATCTCGGCAAGACGTGCCATGTATCCTTTCCCGGCGGCTTTTCGCAAACCTCCTGCGGGCCGGTCCCAGACATCGACCCGCCAAACAGAACCCCAGACATAACACTCGAGCTTTCGCTCGACCTCGCCCTTGTGTACCGGATGCCAATTGCTCGCGATCCTGCCGGCTTCCCTGTCCGCAACGAAGGAGCACCGATCTGCCCACTGCAGTTCTTTGCGGTACTGCTCCGCAACTTCCTCGATCCTTGCGAATAATAAGGCATCTGGTGGCTCCACCTCGGCCAGGGCAATTGGCGAGGAAATGTCATTTCCGGCGCAAGACAAGGCTGCCAGAGCGAGCAACAAATACCCTAATGAACAGAGTGTTCTCATCTCAACCGCAGACAACGACTACGTCACCCTTTTCAGAAACCGACGCATGAAATGCGGCGGGTCCTGAAATAGGTGTGGACGTTCTTGTTGGACTTGATGTCTGTTACCCACTGGTGGTGTCATAAGGCTCCTGAAGGTGAGGACGCAACGATTGCAGGACTCGATCGCACTCGAACCCTAAGCCTGCCATCTTACGGTATGTGATGGAGAGAAGGAACACAGGGAAGAAGGACAGGGACGTATCGCATGGATACAGGCCCGCAAGCCATGCCGCCGACAGTTGAAGCAAGCTCTCCTCCGACTGCGGGTCACAGTCAACATGAACTACGTCCTGCCTCTTGCTGCCCAATCGTCCACAGAACGCGATGGCCAGAAACTCGGGTGTGATGCAGCCCTGTCTTTCGGGATACGCCGATATGATATCGTTTGATACGCGGATGGGTGTTCCGCACATACTTCTGAAGGTGCAGTATGAGACAAAAGAGTCCACATTGAGGACGGAGTCATCGCGCAAGACTACTCTGCTTGTGTCAATCCCCTCCCTCTCGCAGATGCGCTCAAAGTACGACATGGCGAGCGCCATTGCATCACTTGCTGCGGACCCCGAGCGGACAATATTGAGGACGACGCACGACTCTGTATACATGAGTAGCACTCTGAGCTCTGGCGTAGTTAGCTTCGAGGGGCTCTTCACTGGCAAGGGGGCGGCGCTACCGTCAATGAGAGAGTAGAGCTGAGAGAGTGTACTGTCCGCGAAGGCCGGGTTCTCTTGGAGGAAGATTGCCTCGATTACGCAGTTGATGGCGTCCTGCCAGGTCATCATTCGTTCCCAGTCGTCGTCACAGTCTGACCACACCTCTGAGTCAAGGAAGAGAGCCAAGGCGCTCTTCGACTTCCGTTGTCGCGCCTCAAGGGCACGTCGTATAGAAGCCAGTTCCGGGCGTCGGGTTGGTATGGTGTCTTTGCTGTGGGGATTGCTCATCTATCTGATGTCCAACGATCAATCCAACCTGCTCCCGAGGAACGAGGGAGTCAGGTTCGGATTCTGGTTGGCCGTTTCTTTCTTCGCAATTCGGCAACCTTTAACAATCTGCGGCCTAGCAATATCACAAGACCAACGATTAACAGAATTGCACCAATTTGTCGATATGCGGGCGACTCTGATGCACTAACGAGAAGGTCCAGTGGACTGGATTTCGCCGCCTGCACTGCCATGTTGTCCGGTGTCAACTGGTTCAGCATCGCTGCGCCCACGGTCCCGTGAAGAACCATCAGGCCGCCAACCATCAAACACGGAATAGCCGCAATGAGTGCCCAGTCGATCCACGCCGGCACATCCGGGTCAAGTTTGATTCGTTTCATTTCGCCGTCGGCCAACGTTTAGCGTTTTATCTGAAGCTGAGCGTACCAAACAAGTTGGGATGGATCAAGGACTTGGGCGAGCTCAGTTTCAGATCAAAACGATGTTGAACGAAGCCGCGGAGCGATGGCCGGTGCAAGCGGTATGCGGAAAGTACGCTGGGGACAGCGGGTGTTTGTGTCCTGGTTGTGCGTCAAGGTTGCGCTGCGTAGTACTATCGGAGGTTCTGTGAGGCGTTTTGCAGAGCGTTTTTTGGTCTTTCACACTGAGTTCCGTGGTCGTTGGAGTGGATTTTTCGAGCAGAAGAAACAGGGGTCCTGCGGAGCGGAGAGCTCGTTGATAGAGAGAATGGGGTTGGGTGAGTTGAAGAGTCATGATGGAAGTGGAGGACCGGTACTTGGCAGGAGTCGTTGGTCTGGAAGTAAAGGCCCTCCGCCACATTTTGGGCAGATATGTTCGTACGCTTCGAACTCCATAACGCAGTCGGTGGGTCTCTGTTCGCCGGACTCCGGGCAGGGTTCGGAACCGAGCAGTTTACGAATGAGCGGCAGGTGCTTTCCTTTCAGTGAATTACTCCAGAATCCGTAGAAACGGATGCGGGTAAATCCCTTGGGAAGTATGTGCTGGGCGAAGCGGCGCAAGAACTCCACTCCCTCAAGGGTCATGGTCCGGAGCGTTTGCTCCTCATCTCGTTCGCGGTAGCTGAAGCAGACCGCTGAGTCCGAGACCTCCAGGATCCGTTGATCGCAGATCCCAACCCGGTGGATATAGCGGGCCAGGTAGCGCACGAGTTGGCGTGGACCGCCAAATGGTGCCTTTGTGTATACCACCCAGTTCTTCTCATGGAGCCGGTCGAGTAGCGAACCAAAGCCTGCGGCGATCAGCACATGAAGATGTGGGTGATATCCCAACTTCCGGTCCCAGGTGTGCAGCACGGTGACAAAGCCCAGTTGTCCTTCCAGCGCGTGGCGCGGATCGGCCCCGAATTTGCGAAGCGTTTCGGATGCCGCGGCAAAAAGCAAATCATAGAGTTCCCGGCGGTTGGCACGCATCAGCCCGTGGAGTTCATGCGGCAGGGTAAAAACCGTATGGAAGTAGGGCAACGGGAGCAGTTCCTGCTCCCGCTGCTCTACCCATCGAGCCCGCCGCGCTCCCAGGCACCGTGGACAATGACGGTCGCCACAGGAGTTATATACCGGCAGTTCGTACCCGCAGTTCTCGCAGCGGTACATCCTCGCGCCCAGCGCCGCGGTTCGGCACCGGCCGATCAGCGCCAGAATCCCCCGCACCCGCGGGGGAGGTTTGTATGTTTCGATGTAGCTGCTTGAAAAACGGGTGATCGCCTCGGCCACCTCAGCCATCGGCCGGGCTGCGAAGCTGTCCCCAGCGTTCCGGCATCAAGTGAAGATACCGTTCGGTGGTAGCCAGGTTCTTGTGGCCCATCATTTTCTGAATACTCAGCAGATCGGTCCCCTCCGCCAGATGGTGGGAGGCAAAACAGTGACGAAGGGTATGTACCCCGCGACCCCGCCGTCGCGGGATCCCTGCCTTCTCCCGGGCGTTCTGGTAGATCTGCTCAATCCTTCGTCCGGAAATCTGCTGGCCCTGGACACGCCCATTGAACAGCCAGCGAACCGGGCGCTCAGCCCGGTAATAATCCCGCAGGATCTTCAAGGTGCTTTTCGGTAACATCGTGTAGCGATCCTTCCGCCCCTTGCTCTGCTCAATCCGGATGCGCATATGGGCCGAGTCAATGTCGGCGATCTCCAAGTCTCGGAGCTCACTGAGCCGCAGCCCGCAGCCATAAATCGTGTGCAGGATCGCACGATGCTTGATTCGGTCCGGGGCATTGATCAGCCGCCGGGTATCCTCGATACTCAGGACCACCGGCAAACGCCGCTCCGCCTTGCGCGGGGGGAGATGAAACTGCTCCTGGCTTCGATCCAGCACTTCACGATACAGAAAGCGCGCCCCCATCGCCGCTACGTTCACCGTGTTGTATGCCAGGGCCCGATCCCGGCTCAAATACACCAGATATCCCTGAACCTCTTCACGGCTCAACTGACTCGGACATCGATTATAGTATCGTGCAAGCCCTTCCACGTTCCGCACGTACATCTCAATCGTACTTTCGGCATAGTTACGAAAAACCATCAGGTCGATCATTCGTTGACGCAACTCACTCATTCATCAGCTCCTGGTTTGATCCACACACATCGCGTGTGCAGTCACTACCAGCCGGTGATAAATGATCGTTCCGAAGGAGTACCGACGGCTTGGCTCCATGCCGTCGCAGCAAAAGTCAAAGCGCTGCCGCGCAGCGGCTTAGTTCAACATTATTACTTGCGCAGACGATTTCTCAAATGACGTTTATTGATTTTCCCGTTTAAATTCAGCCCGGTCATTTGGGAAATCGTTGTGACTAGTGCGCGCTTCGCGCCGGTCAATTCCCGGATCCATCCGAAAAAATCTTGACTTTCGGCCATGTCCCTACGTGCGGGTATAGTATACAAAGCCCCTGGACTGCGGTCCAAGAGAACTTGCATGCAAAGCGATTTGACAGCTCAGAATTCGGAGCTGTTCAGGCGGTTTTGGAGGCTTTGGGGAATAACGGAGGGTGAATGAGGTGACCGTGATCCCAATGCAGGCGATTTGCGCTGCGCGGCCGAATCCGGTTGTAGCTCCTGCTGGATTGTCGAAAAACCAGGAAGTTGCGAAACCTGTGGTAAGAGATCTTCTTCCTCCATTCTCTCACATGTGCAAGTAAGTTGTGCAAATCCCATTTAAATTAGACCGACAAAATAGAATCGGTCTTCCAGGCCCGAGCAGAGCAATGAAAGATCATGAAGGAGCGAATGGGTAGCGCGCGCTCCTCGCATTCTCCCTTCATAATCTCATCTTGCTCCGGGTCGGCCTTGGAAGGCCAACCTACACTCGGGTTCCGGCCCCCTCCGGGGGAATGCAAAGCGCCGTCGCCACGCCTTCGCCCGTTGTGGTTTCGGCAGGCCTTGCCGCTTCGCCACGACTTTGCCCTTCGTGGCTTTGTCGGGCTGCGCTCTGCCGGCGCACTCCAAATTGAAGGCATCGAACGTAGTTGGGAAAGCCACTGTCTCCCCCCCGATTGGGGGGCAACCGCAGGCCTAAGCAATCTGGAATGCGTAGAGATTGCAGTTGATCACAATGAAACGAATGGCGATGGGCTGATCTTGCGCGATGTCTCGAAAAGTCTTCAGCGTGCCGTCGACCTGTTTCCATATGACATCAAATCGCAACGAATCGCGGACGGACAATTGAGAGGATTCGCGATCGAAACCGGGTAGGACCGCGCCTGCGGAATCCAATAACTCGACCTTCACTGTTCCGGATCCCGCGCGCGGGTCGGCATTCACGAACAGGTTCCCTCCCGGGCAGTTCAACAGCCCGGTTTCGAGTACGCCCTCGGCCGTGTAGGCGGCCGGGTGCAGGGATACGAACCGATCGGCCGGCAGCGTCGCGAGCCCCAGGCCGTATTTCCGTTCCGAGGTGGCCACCTGTTGCTTCCTGGACACGAGTGCCCCAATGCCCGAACCGTTAGGCCGGTTTTCGCCGTGGCGAAAATTCATCCCCCAATAGTAAATCCGGACGAGGTCGTCGTGGACGACAAAATTGCAGGTCGGGTGAATGTGATGATCCCACGCCCTCTCGCCGATCGGTTTGGTTTCCTCGCACGGCATGAAGATCTCCCGGTTTGCCACGCGCTTCCAATGCCTTCCATCCCGGCTTACCATCAGCTGCACATCCATGCTGCCGAGAAAATTGTTTCCGTCCTCGGGAACAAGGTGCAGCAGGGGCAGGAGGCCGATGAGCACATCGCCGTAGGCGGTCACGCACAACGCGTGCGGCTGTGTCCATGGGTACCCGTCCTGCTCGTCGGTGGCAAAAATCTGCTCCTTGACTGTCCAGCGGCGAAAGTCTTTGCTTGTCGATAGCCCCGTACTGCGGAACACGGCATTCAACCAGTTCTTTCCGGTGCGCGAATCGTAGACGATGGTATTCGTTTCCGGTCCCTGGTACCGGACGTAATTCAGATACTCGCCTTTCCATCTGACAAATGATGTAAGGGTGTCGTTCTTGCCGACCGCCTGGAGCCAATTCCGTCCGTCCTCTTCGTCATGGGTCCACGAAATGCCATCGGGGGAATGGCTCCCGAACGATCCCTTGTACAGGCGGCTGCGATCCGGGTCCTCCGGATCGCGAAAGACGCCTCGGGCAAGTTTGGCCGGGACGATCAGGTTATGTTCCCGGTACGGACCGATCGGCTCTGTGCCGATCATCGGCTTGACCCATTGCACGCCGTCGTTTGATTCGGCATAGCCGTCACAAACTCTCGGGAATGGCGAGTCGGGCCCGCCACTTGCCCAATACCATGCCTGGAACCGATCGGCCTCATCGTCGTACACCACGGAGGACGTCTGCATGTATAGCCGCTCCCACGGATGCTCGCTCACCATCACGGGGTTGTCCGGGTGCTTCAACGGTTGCACCGGTTTCCGTCCCAGGTTGATCATTCGAGCGATCAGGTGATCATCCAGAAAAAGCTGCGGGTGATGGGAGAGCTCGAGAGGCTGATCCCGGAAGGAGTCTCCACTTCCCGACGATATGATCGAATCGACGATCCGGAATGCGAAGAGAAAACCATGACTCAGGGTCAGCCTCAGGGCGGCGGGGGGATCGACATTGTTCATGATCATGGTTTTGCCACGAAGCCGGTCGCTATACCAATGCACCTCGAACCACGACGCATGCGATCTTGTTACGATCGAGTTCTCATCCTCAAATCCGGGAATGACCTCCCCTCCCCCGTCGATCAAGCAGGCCCTCAGGTCGCCGGTGTCGATCAGCTCCGCCTCGACCAGAAGATGATCTCCCGAAAACGTGAGCGGAACGGTAACAAGGACGCCTGGATCAGAAGCCCTTTGTGGGGTGAGTACTTCGGAACCCTCTGCCGGTTCGCCCCGGCCCGGAATTGTCGTTCGCGCCAGTCCGGACAGGGTCGCGAGGATCGAATCGGAAAATGTCCGCGGCTCGTCCGCGATGGTAACGGCAGCTTTTTGCATAAACGCAGGATAGATTAGCCGGTTATTCCAGGAAGGGGAAGCAGGTTCGACATGCAACTGCAACCATGCAACTGCGACAGAAATGCGAGTCCGCAACGTACGTTGGGCTTCCAAGGCCGACCTACATTTTCCCATTTCAACACCGTGATTTTGCGCTTGTAGCGGAAAAATAGTGAGATCTTCGGATAGGGTTGAAAGCGTGCACCGGAAAGCGTAAACTTGTCTACTTGGATTATTCGTTGATCGACAGGATTCAGATCCACGTCCGGTAAAACTTCAAATGGCAAAGTACTCAAGATTGAATAGGGTCCAACTCGTAGATCTCACAGGACGAGTGAAGAGCACCGGAAACGATTCGATTTCGATGCGAAATGCCTGGTTCGGGACTTTTCGCTTCAGCCGGATGCACCCGAAGATCACGCAGGCGTTCACGCTGATTGAGCTTCTGGTAGTGATTGCGATCATTTCTATTCTCGCCTCGTTGCTGGTGCCGGCGGTGACCCGCGCGCTGGAGAAAGGGCGGGTGACCATGTGCATCTCCAATCTGCGACAGATCTCGGTGGCCCAGCGGATCTATCTTAACGACCACGAAAACATGTTTTTCGAATATGAGCAGGATGGCACCGGACCGGACCGGGAGGCAGCCCAGGGGGGCATTCCGACCGGTAGTGAGACGCGGCCGCTCAATGAGTATGCCGGACAGCTGGAAGTCTGGAAGTGTCCATCCGACAAAGGTCGCGAAAGGCATACCAACTACGCAGTGCTGCTCAAACCTTATAAACCGCACATCTGGAGCCAGCCACGGGCCGGGACCAGCTACTTTTTCAACACCTTCGGTGTGCCGGACAACTGGGACGTGACTCCTCAAAGCAATCCCTACCACGCTGACACCATCCACAACGACGAGTCGCTGATTATCCGGCCGGAAGTATTTGTGCTTTTCTACGAGTACCCGTTCTTCAACGTGAATCGGTTTCCGGCGGAATCCGGTTCAGGACGGCGCGTCATCGGCGCGGGCTGGGGTCATGGCGGGGCCGCCAACTTCCATGAACCCTACTACGAAGAGACCACTGCCAACGTTGCCTTTGCCGACGGCCACGTGGTTTACATGCGCGACTTTTCAGGCTGGGGAGAACATAAGGACGGAGCCTACGACTTCATCACGCGACCCTGATTTACTGGCTCCCCCGCAGCCTGTAGATTCCAGAATCCGCGGAGCCTGCCGGATTGGTCACCGCCGCCACGCCGGAGAAATTCGAAACCGTTGCCGACTCCGTCCATACAACCGGATCGGCTGTCGGATCGAGCGTCTCTTCCACGTGATACACGATGCCCGAACAACTCAGAAAATTCGCCACGGCGTTTCCGGCCGATCCCTGCAGGCTGGTGATCCGCGGGGCGCATCCGTTGTCGTACTTGAACAATTCCCCGGTACCCCCCGAAAACACCTTCTCCAGGGCATAGGAGGATCCACCGCTGTGAATCAGGGGAACCGCCTCCCAGTTGCCCGTCACGCGACTTGTTTTCAGCAGCCGCGTGATTCCGCTGACGCCGAAATCGAAGTCAATACGCACCTGTTGGGATGCGTCGGCCGCTGATACGTCCCTTTCTCGCAGCAGGTTCACAATCATGAAATACTCATCGGCATCGCACTGCAATCCGGCCAATTCATCCGTGGCCGCGGCAAAGTATCCGATTAGCAGGTCTCCCGCCGTGACATCCGCAATCGTTCCAACGTTCGTAGCCTGGATGCTCTGCATGTAGAGGCTGTCCGTCTGCGGGTCGGACGGTGTCACCGCCAGCGGAAGATCATTCGGAACTTCCATTCCGCTACCGGAATCGATGTGCGTGCCGGGAACGTACCGTACCCGGGTGCTTTCCAGGTATTTTAAGGTTTCGCCCAGCGCCTCGATTTCCAGGTTCATCGTCTGCGCCGGGGTATAGAGAGCGTTCGTGGCGTAGAGGCAGGTGCACGGGTCGGTGGCCGTCAGCAGGCCGCCGTCTCCACTCCCGAATTCCTCCCAATGATCGAAGATGAAATAGGACAGCCCCTTGAATCCGTACGCCAGCGCGGAGAACACCTCCATGCGGAGATCCGATTCGCTCGAAAGGTAGGTGTTGACGGCGTCGTAACTTTGGACAAACAGGAACGTAGGAATGTTCGCCCGTAACCCCGCCGCGCGAATGACTTCGCATCCGCGGAAGTAAGAGCGGTCCCGCAGGAACTCCTCCGTGGTTTCACCGCCCGGGTCGTCTTTGAACGGATAAAGCGCGAACTTGAGAACATCGGGCGAAACGACATACAGGTAGTCGTCGACGAAGATGTCGTAATCGTAGGGTACCGGTGGATCTTCGTGTCCGACCCCCGGGACGAACGGCGTATCGTACTCCTGTCCGTAGTTTCCACTCGGCGGCAGAATGGTCGACAGGTTTCCATACACGAGTAGGTTCGGGTAGGCGCCGCGAAGCCAGTCGGTAACTTCCTTGACGTCGGCAAAATCGGTGCGAACGGGTTCGTCCCACACCAGCATGCCTTCGCCACCCGGATAATTGTTCATCCAGTTGTGAATCTGGCTCATGAACGCTCCGCCGAGGAGCTGGGGCTGCGTGTGCCAGTGCCAGGGCAGCGATTGAACTTGCCAGGCCTTGTCGATCGCGTCGACTTCGGTCTCCCAAACCAGCACCTGCGTAAAATTCGCATCGCGGTAGCGCGTGTCATTCAGGGAATTGGGCCGGGACACCAGTCCCTGGATCGAAAACGGTTTTGACCGCACCCAATCGTGACCAAACGTCGTCGGTCGTACGGCCGGCAGAGAGCTGCCGATCCGTACTTCCCCGAACCAGTCCGTGCCCGCGCCGGTGTAATTAACTTCGGCGTAGTTCACATCGTAGCGGCCGTGGCCGGTCGTCAGGTCCGTGGCGATCGGGGTGTTGTTGAGGTACCCTTCGATCGTCTGCGTCGATGATTTGTAATGAAAGATAAAGGTGTTCCAGTATACATCCAGCGCGATCTGGCCGGACGCAACGTCCCACCCGCCCGAACCGTTGCCGACCAGGAGACTCCAACTGTCCCCGCTGTCGTTTCGCAGGGCGATCATTCGCTTGTCGTCTTCCGCATGCATCAGGGCGAAGGGAAACTGATGGTTGCCGTAGCCGCCGGTGTGCTTGTAGGCGATTTTCGCCACCCAGTCCTGGTTGACGGGCATGGCAGTCGGTGTCCCCTGCCCCTCGACCGCGGTGTGATACCGGGCGTACAGGTTGGAAGCCACGCCCCCTCCCCCGGTGGTCACGAGAAGGTTGTCGATTCGCAAGTGGGCGTTGTACGGGTCGCCGCTTCCAAAAGCGATCTGCTTGAATCCGCGAGGCCCACCGACGGAATGTCCGTCGACAATCCTGGTGCTGTCCATCCAGAAATCCACCGCCTGGGTATCAGCCTTGTAGTGCAGCATGAACGACGCAGTGGTATCCGTCGGAAGCGAAAAGGTGGCAATGTTCTGATTGCCGCCGGTCTGCTTGACGCGGAAGAGGTTCGCAGTCTGGGTTGCATGGGGCCCGGCGATCCCGATTCCATCGCCGGTATCGGCGCCAATTGAATCCACCAGGTCGGTGCCAAAGAAGTCGTGCGGCCCGATTGGGGATCCGGGTACCCCGGCATTGCTGTAACTGAAATCGAACTGGACAATCCAGTCCTCTACCGCATCGGTCGGCATGTCGTCCAAAATCGTGGGACTTCCGTTGTGAAGCACCGTGGACCGGTAGGCGATGCGATCGCTGTCCTGGCCTCCGCCGGGATTGTGCGATGCTCCATTCACTACGTGCCAGTCGCCGATCCGGGCTCGATCCCGACCGTATTGTGAGGGCGTCATGCTGCCGTTCGTGAAATCATGATCGACCACGACCGGCATGACCGTACTCCCGCTGACGAAGAAGCGCGCCGCGATTCCGTCGTTCGAGAATCCGTCCCCGAGAAATGTTGCCACGCCGAAACCATCCACGGCGATGTCGTTGTCCATCGGAACATTGAGGCCGCTGGAGCCCGCGGGAAATCTTACGTCGGGGGGATCGGCCAGGCCGGTAGCCGCGAGTAGAGTCGCGACAAACGGGCCGCAAAAAGTCCTCTGGGTCAGAGATCGCATGCTGATCCGGTCAACTCTTGTGTAACTCCATGATTGTAAGGAGCCTACATTGCAAACCTTGTCATCGCGGTTCAATTTCCATAAAATTGTTCGAGCTTTTCGTTCGAATCGAACCGCGGGAACGACAAAGTCCGTAACCTTAGCGCAAAATGAAGGAAACTGCCACATGTTGAAGTCACAATTTCTCTCAGTATGCCTGCTGGCAGCAGGATTCTGGATGGGCCAGGAGTTGAGCGTCCGGGCGCAACCGGCGGCCATGATCGTCGACCGGGGCGTCAGCAACAATTTCCAGATCAGCATTACTCCCCCCGAATACGGGCGGGAGCGGGCACTACTCGGTCAGTGGAATGTACACCCGTCTGGCGGGGACACGTTTAATCCCGATGGAGGCACGATGACCGACCGCCTAGCCTATCGAACAACCACCGCCCACACCGGAATGCCGGTGGAAGTGGACGACCTCGCGATGGACGCGAACAAGGACTGGGTGGCCCAGTTCGATTATCGGTGGCAAAACGCAAACGTCCCGGGAAACCCGCCGGGTCCTCACGATTTCATCGGCTCCGATTATGTCGATTCGGGGGGCGCCGACACCTGCTGCGGAATCGGGATTTCCGGGCCGCATTCAACCGGGGTGGAGAACCAATTTCAGGTCAACCAGGTCAGCAGCAACCAGAACATCGCGGTTTTCTCCCTCGAGGCTGAGCAACTGGTCACATTCACCTTCCATTATAAGGCGGCCGGCCAAACCATGGACATTTGGACCAACGATGTGAAAATCGTCGATGGGTACGCGCTTGGAGAGGCCAAGGGTCTGAAACAGCTGACGTTCGGAAGCGGCTCGCAATACAATGCCCACCACAGAGTCGACAACCTGATTATCGGTGAGTTATTCGTGGAAGCGGCCCAGCCGGTCGACTTCACGTCAATTGCCGTAGCCGACACGAATGTGGTGATGGAGTTCGTGAGCGAAGATGGAACGCAATACCAATTGGAATCCAGCACAGATCTGAACATTGACACCAACTGGATTGCCGCAGGCAGTTCGTTCACAGGCACCGGAAGCACCCAGCAAGTGTCGGATGCGGTCGGAGGCGATGCGGAGAAGAGCTACCGCCTGGTCGAAGGGCAGTAGCGCAACCGTGCGGTTGTATCCGTATCCGCTGCTCTTGCTCGCCCTCTAAATCGGGCATTTTCCGCCGGGTTTAGAGAACGAGCATGTTACTCGAAATTCAGCATAGGGCAAGATCGGCTGGAGGGCGAAGCTTCAGCTGAGCCGGGAGCTTCTTTGTTCCCTGTCGTCGACAAGCAATCCGGCACTTCAGTTTCAGCCTGGGTCAGCTTTATCCCAACCGATCGGCTCAGCTGAAGCTTCGCCCTCCATTGGCTGCAATGGGCGGTACCCTACTTGGGCATCCAGCGTCGAGCCCGTGTCCACTCGTTCTAAAGTTCCAGATTCCAACTTCGCAGGGGCGTTCGAAAGGTAGGCAAATATACGAAAAAGAAACCCCGGCAAAAGCCGGGGTTTCTTCGAAAGTCAATTCCTGTTGAAAATCAGCGTCCGAATCGCCGCGCAGAGGAAAGCACACAGAGGCCCGCGAACAGCATGGCCAAGGTGCCGGGCTCGGGAACAATTTCGAATTCAACCAAATTCCAGTACCCAAGGCCTTCCGGAGTGGCGCCCGAATCTCCGTCGCCGAAACCAAAGTATTCACCCGAATTGTTTCCCGGGACCAGATTACTCAGCTCTTCGTTGCCATTGACGAACAGTTTGGCGGTTCCTGCGCCCGGATCGTACGTCAGCTCCAGCAGAGCGTAGGGAAATCCGGCGCCGACGACCCCCGCGTTGTTGAAGACCGTCAGATCCGGCCGGTCTTGCCATCGGATCATCCACCACTCATTCGCAAACCGGGCTTCAAGAATGACCGTGGAATTCAAGCCCCCGGCGTGCGCTCCAACACGTACATTCGATCGTAGCGTCCATCCGTTCGCCTGGGCTGATGCAATCTGGCCGGCCGAGAGCGGATGCCGATATGCCAGCTCTTCACCCGTGGTACCCGAGGTGACCGTCCAGGCGTCCGTACCGCCATCATTGACCGGTGCTCCGTTTCCGGGGGCAGTGCCTACGGCAGCGAACCCCTCGGTTGTGGGATCGTTTTGCCCGCTATGTGAGCCAACGATGAAGGAACCCTGGGCGACGACGACGGCAATCGCTGAAACGGCCATTGCGCTGAACAATTGTCTCAGTTTCATGAATCTCTTTCTCCTGATAGTTGCTCCTGTATCCGAATTTACCGGATCGCTGGTTAGTTTTTTAGGCCATTGCGGGCGTCCGCGTCAACCCCAATCAGCGAAATACGGCGGGATTCCGACTCATCCGTGGACAGCGGGCCCTCCATCTCATTCGCAAATCTGCAACCGATTCGCTCCGGCGAGGGATAATCTACCAGGCACCGAGATGCCCCTTCAGCCGATTCTCGACATTCTCCACCGTCAGATGCCCCCCGGACGCAGTCCGTTCCACGTGGTGTTTTTTGCATAAGGCGAAGAATTCAAGGGCCAGGGGCCGCAGTTTGGCAGCCAGTTCCGGATCCACGTGGCCATCACCCGGAACATACCAGACCGGCTCAATCGCCGCCCGCAGGGCCCAGATCGAGGCCACCTCTACGCGTTCCCGCACCCGATCGCTGTCCGCCAGACGCATTGCCTCTTCGACGGCATCCAGCCCGAACTGCACGACCGAGTCGTCCAGCCCGTATTCGTCGTAGCGTCCCCCGAGGCAGCGGCGGTGCAACCCGCTGGCCACTGCCCGCGCATGCAGTCGATCCAACCACCCCCGGATCGGCGGTGCGGCCTGGCCATAGTACAAGTCCAGCCACTCGTCCATCAGCCGCCGCGCGCTTTGCGTGGGATCCCACATCATCCGGCTCAGCATGTAGTTTCGCAGCTCTTCAAACTCGTTGCCGTGCGAACTGCTGCTCGCCTGCATGAACATGCCCTTGACGCCCATCGCAACCTTGGCGCGTAGATCGCGCCCGATCCACTGCAGGTTCGGGAGCGGAAGCTGAAAACCCTGCCGGTCATGGTTGAAGTAGTACGACCAGATATGGAGATGGTCCGTGATCTCCGACCATGCCCGCATCTTGTCGTACTGATCGACGTTCCGAAGGCAGGAAGGATCATCCAGGGCATGGATGAAACACTGATCCTGTGCGTACATGATCTGCACGTTCGGCCGGGGGCGCAGGGTCTTCGGCGGGGGTTCGGTGTAAGAATACGCGAGCGTGCCGACCAACCGGTTGGAGTCGATTCCGGCCACTTCGTCCGCCACCTGGTTGACGATTGTCAGCACCGAGCCCATCGGTGAGCCTTCCCGCTCGTCGATCATCGCGCAATTCTCGCATTGGCAGTACTTGCTTCCATCGTTCTGTCCAACGGCGATGTTCCGCAGATCGGGATGGGCCGCCATGTGGGCCAATGCGTTATCCGTCACGATCCGCCGAACGTGCGGGTTCGAGAGGCAAGGCTGAAGGTCCTCCAGGAAGCGGCCGTCCTCGTATCGCTTTTCCGCCCACCGTTCACCCTCCCAGAGCATGTAGTACTCGGGATGATCCTCCCCGTATTGCGATGCCGGCAGCAGCGACAGAAAGGAGTGATTCACCAGGCGCATTGAGGAACGCCCGCCAACCTCGCCCAGGACGCTCCATTCCTTGCTGCCGGGGGGCAGGGCTTTGACCCGGTCCGTGCGGACCGTGCTTTCCGAATCCCCGTTCAGCCTCAGCCGGGCCGCGAAATCGGCGCGGTCGTAGTTGGTTTCATAGTCGGACCAGCGCCAGTCCAGCGGCGGATGGTACGTTCGGTCAATCGGGCCGATCATTCGCCATGGCCCCAGGGGAGGCACATGGGTGTGATCTGCAGTCAGGAAGCGGACGCCGAGGTAGTCCTCGAGAAAGGTGTAGACACCGTAGAGGGTACCCCGGGGGCGGCCGCCGGCAATGGCGATGTTCTCGTCCCGCACCACGATGCGCAGATCTTCAGGACCGAACTGAATCGTGTCGAAGCCGACCGAACTGTTGCGCATCGTCTGACCGGGCCCGATAAACACCTGGCGTCCGGAGGGCTCCACCGCCTTGACAATGGAAAGCTTCGCCCCGCCGGCTAGCGCCAGGTGGTTGCGAAACTCTTCAGCCGCATAAATCTCGGACGCGATCGCATCGGGTGCGACAACGATATCCCAGCCATCCAGGGCGGCGAGATCCACCCCGCCGGGGTTCGCCGCGAGGGCCCCGCCAACAAACAAAGCCGAAATAAGTAGCGCGGAGTTTACTCCGCGTCTGTAGCCGCGGACTTCAGTCCGCAGTGATGCCCGCGAAGCGGATTGAACTGACAACACTGGAAAGTCGAATTTCAAATAACCCACTGCGGACTGAAGTCCGCTATCACGGACGCGGAGTGAACTCCGCGCTACGACGCTGGTTTCAGGCCTTCTCTTGCAACATCACGGACGCGGAGTACCATGCCCAAGGCAGGTCCGCCGGGGCGGAAACTCCGCGCTACGACGCTGGTTTCAAGTTTTCTCTCGCAATGAAGCGGTCGCGTCATCGATGGAATGAATCATGTATTCGAAATCACTGCCGAACTGGACCCACGTGACGCCCCGCGCCACCATTGATCGCGCAAACTCGATACTGAATGCGGAGCCGACCCCGACGGGCATCCCGACATCACCGGCAGCGGCAAGCACCCGATCCACGTATTCATGCAACTCGGGATTCTCAAAATCCACCAGTTTGCCGAGGCTCCCCGAAAGATCTCCAAGCCCCAGCACGATGGAATCCAATCCGGGTAGGCGAACGATTTCATCGATCGCGTCCACCGCCTCTTTCGTTTCGATCATCACGGAGACGAAGATGTTTTCGTTTGCCGCCTCGAAGTGTCCGGCGTCTCCTTTCCGACCGAAATTCGTGGATGCCCTCGGAAACAAACCTCGCCGGCCCACGGGGGGATACCTGGAATTGCTCACGAACTCTTTGATCTGCTCCACACTCTTGACTTGCGGGGCTACAATTCCGTCCGCGCCGGCGTCGAGCGCGGGTTTTACTTCGATTGCACTCACGTCGCGCACGCGAACGATCGACGGAGTCGCCCTCCCGCGCGCGGCCATCAAGTGAGCGTTCATGGATGCGGGATCGATCTGCATGTGCTCCAGGTCGTACCAGAGAAAATCGACCGAATCCGCCAGCACCTCGCTTATCAATGGGTCGTTCAAGGTCACCCCTGCCCCGATCAACAGCTCCCCGGCACGGAGCCGCGAACGAAACGTACTCATGGCGGGAAAGAAGGTCAATGAGTCGTTCATACTATCCTTTTCTAAGGTGATGACAGAATACCATAGAACATTTCACAGAGGGATACAGTATTGCGCCCGGCACGTACATGAAAAGGATAACTCGGAGCAATGCTCTGAACAGGTCCCTTCTTGAATTTCCCTGTCGCCGGCTAACTGGAGGGCGAAGCTTCAGCTGAGCCGGGGGCTATGGAAACCGGTTCGGTACTGTCGAGCCGATTGCTCCGACAAAGCCTTGGTCAGCATGGGTCCAACCGAGCGGCTCAGCTGAAGCTTCGCCCTCCAGATTGCATCCACGACGTGCCAGGGATCTATCCATGTTCCAGCTGCACAGGCTGGTACCCGCCCCGCCGCCGATTCCAGGCCATCAACGAAAGATAGAATGCCAGCATCAGGGCCGGAAGAATCACCACTTTGCGCAATGCTACCGCTTTGGCTTCGGTCTCGACTGCCTTCACACGGTCCGCCCCCGTTGGGTCCAATGCGGCAAGCTTGTCCGAGTCTACCCCGCGGTAATTGCCGAAAATGCTGGATTGCTCGCCTCCCAGGATCTGCTCCATCGCCGGACCTTCATCAACCAGGGCGGACTCGATGGTGGAATTCTGTACGTACCCGAGCCAGGGCGCTCCCAGGATCCCGACCCCCAGCATCCCCACCCCGGCGATCGCATTCAGGGTCAACGCCCCACCCTTGGGAAATTGCTCCGCGATCACCCCCAGGGTTGTCGGCCAGAAGAAGCACTGTCCGGCCCCGTAGATCGTCGATGCAATCAGGATGGGGAGTGCGGCGCTGGTGGATATACTCGAGAGCCAGAAGATACCTGCAATCACCATCACGCAACTGAGCGCCAGCAGACCCAGGGGGCTGAGCCGGGTCACATTCATGATCGGACCGACCAAAAAGCGGAGAACGGTCATGATCGTCGCGGTGTAGACCAGGATCCATCCTGCGTTCAGGCCGATCAATTCCATGGCCGGAGTCATCAGGTCCTTGATCCAGCCGTCGGTCCCCACCTCGGTGGTGGCCAGCAGCAACATGACCAGGAGGAAAAGGATGTAAAGCGGACGCCCGATCACCGCTTTCACACGGATCCCGATCCCGAATGCGATCACCGCCGCCAGTCCCACGAAAATGTAGGTCCGCGGATCCGGAAACGTAATCGCCTCGCTCATGAAGAATCCGGTCAGAACCCGGCCCAACTCCACGAACATCATCACAAAAACGACGAACAGCCCCAGGCCGCCCGCTTCCGCGATCATATCCCGGTATGGGACCCCGGCGGCCACCCGCTCACTCACCGGAAATTTGCACCGTAAAAACATGATCCCGTAAGCCACGACCGGGATAAAGATCAGCGCGACCTTGACCCTCCAATCCTTGTCCATCGCATTCAATGCGATGGTCAACACGCCCGCCAGCGCCAACCCGGCCGGCCACCCGGCATGGAGAATATTCAACCACTTGGTTTTGCTTTGCGACTTCACCGCGGCGATCACCGGATTGATCACTGCCTCGATGGCCCCGTTGCCGAGCGCTCCCACAAATGCCGCCCAGTATAGAGATTGATATCCTGTGGCCATGATTGTCATCACCCCGGAGGCCAGGTGGCAGATCAGCGCAATCCACATTCCCGCCTTGTAGCCGATCCGGTCGATGAACAGGCTGATGACCACGATGCTGATGGCGAAGGGCCACAGCCCCGCCCCGAAGATTTCCCCGAGCTGGACCGGCTCCAGCCCGAATTCCTCCCCCCAGTCCTCCAGCATGAAAGACCGGCTGATGAATCCGAAGGACGTCGCTACCAGCGACACGAAGCAGGTCCAGAACAGGAACGTGTGCGATTCTCCGGTGCGATGATCTTTCACGAAAGCCCTCCTTATATTCAGCATTCGAAAATGAGCCGATTACCCTACCGTTTTTTCCCTGAATTTCGAGGAAACAAAATCCGATTGGTGGACAATCATGGAGGCAGAGAGCGGTGTGCATACGCGCCGAAGGCGCTCCATTTGGAGTTTTCCAGCTCCTCGCACTCTCCTTTCATGATCTCCTCTTGCTCCGCCGCAGGCTGGGGCCTCTCGTTCGCCCTCATCGCTCCCCCCGCCATAGCAGCGGCAGTATTCGTCGTGCACGAGTGAACAGTGGTCTCACGAACATATGCGCCGCCCTTATCTCAACCTGCTTTCGAATAGAAATGTCGCACCTGATTGTTGAGCCCTTGCGAAAATGCTACGTAGTATGCTACATAGTGTTTGCCCATATCCGAAATCTTGAATGGTGAGATGTGACCCCTATTCCCCCTATTTCCTCCTGACAATCAGAATTATCACTTGCAACAATGGCAGGAAGAATTAGACTCCGGAAAATATCGTACTAAACGAAGGAGTTGAGCCATGTCAGAGAAGTATGCCGGGGGGTGCGATCATGTCCACACCCATTCAAATAGCGACCCCATAGATGCCCACACATGTCACTGTTCCGTCTGTAAGCGCGTAACCGGCCAAGACACTTCCCACGTCGTGTTCTTTAAGCACAGCGACTTGAAAGTCGATAATCTCGATGGATTGAACCGACAGCCGTTCAACGACCAGAACCCGGACGGGCCCCTGGAATTGTGTACCTGCGCTGTTTGTGGAACACCGATCATGCTTGATGACAAAGAGCGTCGTATTCGCGTGATCGTACCCAACCTTATGGGCTATGACCCACAAAGCCTTCTTGCAACGTACCATGCCTTCTTCGACCCTGCCGCCGGCGAAGATTCCCCCAACGACGGACGACCCGTCCACAACGGCCTTCAGCCCGAATTCGTTTGGCCGTCTCCGGCCTGATTTGCCGGATACCCGCCGCGAAGTGGATCATGATTCCATGGGTTATCAAACAGTTGTACACTGACAAAATCGATCTTGATCAGATTTGAATCGCAAACTGAACAGACAAAGAAAACAGCGCTGATTGGCCCTACCTCCTATGAACCTCCCGATATTTTATCAATACCCGATATCGGTGACCGGCTTGATGTTCTTCGGAGTCTTGCTGGTGGCCCTGGAATTTGGTTTTCGGCTGGGCCGCTGGTGGCAAAGGAGTACTCCGGATTCCGAAAAAGTTGCTTCTGGTGACATTGCTCTCACCGCAATGTACGGGCTCTTGGGACTTGTGCTTGCACTTACCTATTCTTTTACCGTCAGCCGGGCTGATCATCGCAAGGAAGCCTTGATCCATGAAGCGAATGCTCTCGGCACCGCTTTTCTGCGCGCAGGGCTGGCCCCTGAGCCGGAAAGGACTGAATTGCGGTCGCTGTTGTACAACTATTCCTGCTCACGCGTCGTGGTAGGAAAAGAGACCCGCACCCGCGAAAAGAGGCAGGCGTTCATTTCCCATAGTCTCGAATTTCAGGCTGAACTCTGGCCTGCAGTAGAGCGGCTGATCGAAAACAGCGATGGCGGGCCGATTGAAGCCGGCATCGTCCAATCGATCAACGATGTCATCGATGCGCATAGCCTGCGGATTGCTGCTCTGTTTGACCGCCTGCCGGGAATTGTCCTGGGGATGCTGCTGCTCATTGCAGGCGCATCACTCGCGGTATCGGGATATAACCGAGGCCTGGCAGGAAATATGAATCGCGCCCGGATGACGGTCCTCGCCCTCGTACTCGCCTCGGTAATGACTACAATTACCGATTTCGACCGCAGTCTTGATGGATTCGTGCAAATGAGCCAGCAACCTCTGAAAGACGGAATCCAAGACATGGAAAAAATCATGCAAAAGCAAGAGAACGATACGCCTTCGTCCCTGCCTTGAGTGACGCAAAAGTCGTTCTCGTCGCGTTGCACTCTCGCCCAGCGCGAAAAGAGGACGAGTCATCCAATGTTCAGCCGATCACTTCTTTAATTGAAACTGAAAATCGGTCCCGTGCTTCTTGTTGAAGTCGTCGTAAATCTGCTCCGTAAAATCCTGGAAATCTTCCGGCCATCCCGCAAGCACCGAGTCAGGTGTCTGATATCGGCCTTCACCTTCCTCGATATGCTTCTCCACCAGGGACGGCGTTGGAAAGGCTTCCCGGTTCGGCACCGCCATCCGGGTGCGCACACCATCCTTCGTGATGTTCCACACCATGAAATCCTGCGCGTAATCCAGCGGGCCGTCGTATAAGCTCTCAACCTCTCGCATGACAAGCGGGAGCGTGTCGGCGTCGTTTTGGAAGTGGTAGGCCACAGCGTGCTTTGGTCTCGTCATCGCCATCACCTTCCCGAAAAACGAGGGGTTGGCATGGATGGTCGTCATGGCGTTCAATGCCTCCGCAGCGGAAAAGCCCCATTTCGACATCGCCATCTCCGGGGTGAAGATGCACTCGTGGATTGAAAAATCGACTCCCTCGGTATATTCGATCCACCAATTATTGGGGAGTGTATCGCCCGAGAATGCCAGCGTGAGTCCATTCCACTCCAGAATAAAGCTGGCCGACTGCTCCAGGTGAATTGCCGGCAGGCTCCTGATGACCGCACCGTTCTTTTCGTAGACAACGCCATTGACTTTGGACCAGTCATATTCAGTTACGTCCAATTCGAGGGACCGGGTATCGATTGTACCCGCCAGAGTGCCGGTCATCCAGGCCCACATTTCCTGCATGTTCTCCATTGCGGCTTTCGTGCCCCATTCTGGGCGCGTGCCGCCGCCTCCCGGGCCCCAGACTCGAAGGGGAACGGACCGGTTGTTCTGAGGACCGTATATCCAGAACGCCGATAAGTCGCCCATATGGTCGGCATGCAGATGAGTGAGAAACACTTTGTCGATGAAATCAAGCGGGATGCCCAGAGCGTAGAGCCGTTCCATGGAGCCGGTGCCCATATCAAAAATGAATTTGTCACCGTTGCCCAGCTCGATCAGGAAGCTTGCGGCCGCCTGCTTGAGACGAGGCATTGGCATCCCGGAACCCAGGCAGATGACACGCATTTCGTCTGGCTTCAGCTCTTCGGTCCCAGGGTAGTACACAATGTGCGAAGGGCTGGGCTTGGTGGTTGACCAATCGGAGATTGGCGCACTCTCCGCCGCCATGGCTGTTCCTGTCAGGCCGCGCTGTTGCCCGGTACTACCGTCTGAATACCCCCAATAGTAAATGGACAAGGCAAAGATTGCGGCGAAAAAGATCAAACCTGTTTTTTTCACGATCATCACGATAAGCTCTCCGATTTTCGGTTATAGTTGAGAAGGACGCACGAAGCCCAAGCAGAACTGTGCAGTATAGGCAGCTTCACCGTCAATTCAACTCATACACCAATCTATGACGCTCTCCGCGATATCATTTGCTTCCAGTAACTTCCGCAGCACAAGTAAGCGCCGATCGATCGTGACAGCCGCTTCGGAACAGCTCCAGGTTTCTTTCTGAATTCCCTGCCCCATGACTGGCCGCGTGGGCTACGGTGACGGCGCAGATGACGACGGCGAATGTTGCCGGTGTTGCCCCTTATCGGTCTCCCGGGATGGGGTTGAATCATTACATCGCGATACGTCCTCGAACCCCGAAGACCCAGATTGAATCTTCCTCCGGGCTCAGGGCCGGATCGATGAGCAGGTTGACGGAGGGCGTAATCGCTACTTCTTCGGTGAGCTGGAGCCTGTAGAAAAGTTCCACAGCGTACTGGTCGTCCAGGCCCGGCCCGAAGGTGGTCTCGTTGGGTTCACCCCAGTTGAGCCCGACGCCGACCAGGTCGCGATGGCCCGGGGGCTGGTACCCGACTCCGGCGCTGACCGATTTTCCCAGAAGACTGCCGCTTTCTTCCGTCCACCCCCCACGCAGGAAGGGCATGACGCCGTCGGCCGTGAAATAGGTCGCCGAAAAATTCAACCCCCATCCTTCGGGCAACCCAAGCGCCGGCCGTTCGTCGGCATGCCAGAGGGTCAGATGCACGTTGTCGAAATAATACCTGTCCGGGGCCGTGGTCCAGCCCACTTCAACGCTGGAGAAAAACTCACTTTCATCGAAAAAGGTGTCGAAACCCTCGAACGGGTCGGTCGCGTCCGCGTTTCCGTCGGTCAGGCCGCCGATGAGGTACACCTTGTCGTTCAGCCAGGCCGCCGCTGCCGCTCCCAACGTGGCATCATTGGGAAGATCGATCGAGGCGGAGCCGGTGCTGAACGCGAAGTTGTTGAATCCCAGCCACGGGCTGGCAAGGGCGAACACGTCCACATAATCGGTCACATCGAGAAAGCCCAGGGTAAAACCGAAGCGCCCATCGAGCAGTCGTTGTTTCCAGTAGAGGTTGGTCAGTCTCCAACCGTCGTTGTTGAACGGTGCTTCGAACAAACCCGCGTAGCCGAGGTCCAACCCCAGGGCTTGCGGCGCAATGGTTGTGTATCGATGCCGGTGCTCAACCTTGTAGACGAGGGAACCGGTGTTTTCGGTATCCCTACCGACAAGTTCCCACGCCCCGTATAGCCGCACGATCCCGCTGCCCGCCTCATCTTCGGCTCCGGACGGGGCGTCGCCGGCGCTGAGGTAGACTGCCGTATAATCCGCGGAAAAGCCCAGGCCCGTCCTCTCCTGTATCCTCTGCTTGAGCTCGAAGTAAGGCGAAAGAAGTTTTGATTTGTAGAGTGCGTTCTCCCTTGCTGTCGCATCTTCCGCCACCTGGGTGTTCACGGCATTGGGACCGCCGAAGGAAGGGCGGGCTCCTCCCGCATCACTTTCCTCCGCGTACGTCATTTCCCGGGCCGGCCCCGTTGCCACAAAGCCAACCAATACTACCACTGCGATTTGTATTACACGCACGGGTTCTCCTTAAGGTAGAGAGACCAGGCCCTCAATCGATTCCCTCTTGTTTCACTCAGAGCACAGTGCTTTCATCAGGCGCGGCAGGTGTTGTGCGGCGCACTTCTTCTGGTTCCTGCGTTTTCCGTTTCCGGCGTCTCCACTTCACCTGGTAGGGGAGGAAGAACAGGTACATCCCCGTAAGCCACATGAACAGCAGCACGATCCCACAGGGCAAGAACACCCACAGTTTGGCTTTGTCATGAAAAAAACTTCCGTCATGCAGACTTTCGATTAAGTCGGAGCGGCGGTAGGCCTTTTGCAGAACGTCACCGGAGTTCAGGTCCAATTGAATTTCCCACCTGTTTTTCGCCCGGATCTTTACCATGCACTTGTCGGGACGCACGTCGAGTCGATCGATGTCTTCCCATCCCCCGATCCCCGCTTCAGGAACCGTCCCTGCAATTTCCAGAATCCGATCAAACGACAGGATCGGCTCGGCCCCGACACCTTGCAGAGTGGGCGGCTGGATCCAGCTGAATTCCTTCTTTACCTGCAGAAGAAGGCCCGTCGCGATGACCAGCAGGACCGGAAGCGCGACGAGGAGCGCGCCCCAGCGATGCAGGACACGGTTGAGTTGGTGAATCTTCATGGCGCCGGGAGACCTAGACGCATGGCGGCCGGGGAGGCCGCCATGCGTTTAGATTGGAATCGTTGCGTCGGCTCAGAGCGCGGCCTTGTAGGTCTTCCAGGCTTCAATTTCCTCATCGATTTTCTTCTCCATCACTTCGACCACGTCATACGCCGGTTGCGAGGGTGGTCCTTCGGAGTGGAAGAGCATCGAGCTGACGGTGGTCAACTTGGAGAGCAATTTCGGCGGCTCGTTGGCGATTTCCGACAGAGTGGCGCCCTGCGGAACCAACTTTCCAGCAAACGCGTTGGCTTTGGTTGCCACGTCGGAATCCTCGCCGGCTTCTTCCGCCAGTTCCAGGGCAGCGACAATTTCCGAGTTGGCCCGCTCGAAGACCGAGCGCAGTCGCCACCACAAGTCAAACCGGGCTGTTGAATCAGCTTCGGTATAGATTTCATTAGGATTCATCTTCAGGTCGAAAGACTGCTCTTGCGACTCACCATTGACGGTGAGCCTGGCGCGGTAGGTGCCCACCTTGGCCTGCACAAGGATGCCGGGCGCCGGCTTTCCGGGAACAGCTTCCACATCCGGGTAGTTCATGTCCCACATCATCCGGTTGAGGCCCGGTTCCTGGCTGAGGACATCCCCCTCGTAGGTTCTGATCAACTCGCCTTCTTCATCGAGAATGCTCAGGCTCACCTCGCGGGCATCTTCGCCCAGCCAGTAATTGATGACGGCCCCGTATGGCCGGGCGCCACCGGCATCCAGGTACCGCCGCTTCCGCTCGCCATTCACAATGCCCAACTCGTAGAAGGTGTGCCCCATGCGACCGTTCTGAACAAAGTAGTTCTTCTGGCCGCCGGCGACGCCACCACCGTAGAGAGCCCACCAGTTGATTCCCATGCGAGTATGCGTACGTGGTTCGAAGAGATGAGACGTCTTCCGGCGATACGTCTCATCCCACTGCCGCAGGGGCGAGATATCATCGAGGATCCAGAAGCTGCGTCCAAACGTGGCAATGCAGAGGTCCTCATCCTTGACCTTTATGTCGTGGACCGGGACGGCCGGCAGATTCAGATTGAGTCGCTTCCAACTGGCCCCGTCGTCGTAAGAGATGAACAGACCGGTTTCCGTCCCGACGAACAACAGACCTTTGCGAACGGTATCTTCGCGAACGGTCCGGGTGATTTCGGTCTGGGGAAATTTCCCGCTCAGGTTGACCCAGGTCTGACCGTAATCCGCTGACTTCCAGAGGTAGGGGAGGAAATCGTTGGCGGTGCGATACCGGCTGGCCGCCACGTAGACGGTCCCCGCATCGTGCGGTGACGCTTCCAGTTCGTAAATGTCTGTATCTTCCGGCATGTCAGGGGGGGTGACATTGTCCCAGTTTGCTCCACCATCCCGGGTCAGGTAGACCAGTCCATCATCACTCCCTGTCCAGAGGACACCCTCCGTGACCGTGGAAGCCACCATGCGGTGAATCGTGTTGTAGGCCTCCTGCCCTGAGGTTTCCAGGGACGAAGGCGAACCTCCCGTCTGCTGCTTCGAAGGGTCGTTCTTGGTCAGCACCGGGCTAATCACTTCCCAGGTCAACCCTTCGTCGGTACTGCGGAAGACAACCTCCGCCGCGGTATAGAGAATGTTCTCGTTGAACGGATCGAACAGGATCGGCGCGTGCCAGTTGAACCGGTACTTGGCCATGTCCTGCCCCTCACCGAAGGTCGGGACCGGCCACACATTCCGGTGTTCCCACTGCCCGGTCTTCAGGTTGACCCGCTGGATCGGGCAACCGCCGGCGGCAAAGGAACTCTGGGCCAAGTGGTAGACAATGTCCGGATTCGTGGGGTGCGGCACGGTCGCACCGGACTCCCCGCTGCCAATGACGGTCACGTCGGCCTGTGAAATGCCGCCGTAGATGGACGCCGAGGGAACCTTGTACCCGATCAGGTCCTGATGATTGCCGTAGAGGTTGTAGGGAAACTGGTCGTCTACATTGAGACGGTAGCCCTGTTGGGTGGGCTGTGTGTACGGGGTCGACCAGGTCTTCCCACCGTTCAAGGTAGCCATGACACCACCATCATGCGTGACGATGATGCGCTCCGGGTCATTGGGGTCGAACTTGATGTCATGAAAATCGTCCTTCGTACCGGAACGCTGCTCCCACGTTTTACCGCCATCGAGCGACCACCACAGTTTGTTGGACGCCACCCACAGTTCGTTTCCGTTGTTGGGGCGGGCGTGCAGGTGGTAGTAATAGAACGGACGTTGCGTGATCCCGACATGGGCGGTCAGCCAGGTCCAGGTCTTACCGCCATCCTCTGACTGGTAGAGGCCGTTCTTCTCCTTTGAGTCGATCAGGGAGGTGATGCGGTTGGGCATATCCTTCGAATGCGCCAGGCTAATGCGGCCCAGGTTGTCGGAAGGCAGACCCGGGTTGCGTGTAAGTTCCTCCCAGGTGTCACCCCCATCGGTTGATTTGAAAATTCCGCTGTTGGGGCCGCCCGCCTTCAGGCCCCAGGTACGGCGGGAGACTTCAAACGTCGAGGCGAATAGAATGTTGGGGTCGTGTCCGCACAGCACCAAGTCGATGACGCCGGCTTGTTCGTGCTTGAAGAAGACCTGCTCCCAGGTCTCACCGCCGTCCTTGCTGCGATAGATTCCCCGGTCCTCGCCGGGGCCGAACGGATTCCCAATCGCAGCAACATAGACTAGGTCCGGGTTGTCCGGGTGGATGCGCACACGGGAGATGTTGCGCGTGGCCCTCAGTCCGAGGTGTTTCCAGGTGTTGCCACCATCCGCCGACTTGTAGACGCCATCTCCCCACGACACACAATCGCGCAACTGGGGTTCACCGGTTCCGATGTAGATGATATCCGGGTGGCTGCGGGAGACCGCAATGGCTCCAACCGAACCGACATTGATCTGACCATCGGTGATCGGAATCCAATATTGACCCGCATCTTCCGTCTTCCACACGCCCCCCGAAGAATGGGCATGATAGAACACGTTGCGGTCGGTCGGATGCATCTCGACACCGCAACCACGGACTCCTACGAAAGGCCCGACACAACGCCATTCAAGCGAGCGCATTTGCCGGTCAATTTCGGGGTCGACCCGCTGGGCAAAGGGAACATTTTCACTGGCTACGGGTTCTGTGGGTTCATGAGGCCATACTTCAGCGCTCGATGTGTTCGGGCCAGGATAGACCATTCCCAGCATCGCCGGGATCGAGGCCATGGATAGGAACTTCTTCATGCGATTTTCTCCTGTATACCTGTTTTGAGGGAAGACGGGTTACGTTACCTGGGCGTGTGGCCGTGGCCGGGTTCCCCTGGCCAGCCACAGGTCCCGGAAAGTAGCCGATGTAACCGTGCGTGACAACTCTTCGGAGTTCTCATTTCGGGCCAGACCGGTTATGCTTTCGGCATGAAACGCTTGGGATTGGTCAAAGCCGGCGCGCTGGAACCGTTCGTACGGTTCCTCCGGGCCAACGACGTTAACCTGACCCCCCACTTTCTGAACGCCAATATCCCGCCCGATCTCATCACCCGGAATGACTCATGGCTCCCCAAGCAGCAGGTTTACACCTTCCTCTCTGACGTGGCCGCGGCTCACGATATGGAGGCGTTGGGCCTGATCGTGGGCGATCAGATCTGTGTGGCCGACCTGGGAGACCTGGGCAAAGAAATCTACAAGTGCAAGGGTCTTGAGGGTGCCTGCAACCAGTTCGCCGCGCTGGTGCCGAAGTTGGCCGAAGGCAATACGGCGGCCGTCACGACCTCCGGTGGCGCCACGTGGTTCACCTACCAGACGACCGACCACCGCAGGGGGAACCGGGACTACGCCGACCACTATGGCATGATGATGCTCCTCAGCGTGGTCCGGCTTGTTGCGGGACACTGGTATCCGAAGGAGGTGAAGATCCAAACCGGCGCCTGTGATGCCTTCGACCAGCATCCCGCCTGGAAAGATACCCGGGTCGAGTTCGATGCCGACGCCACGGGAATCGCGTTTCCTGCCAAGTGGCTTTGTCGGCCCGTTCCCAAGCCGCCGACAGAACTCAAGTCAACGTCAGGTCAGGACGGGTATGCATCCAATCCGCCGGAGACCCTGGCGCGCTCGCTGGAGATCGTCCTCGCCGCCTACCTTAACCTAGGAGGCCTGCCTTCGCTGGATATGGTCGCCGAGTCACTCAACATGAGCACGCGCACCCTGAAGCGAAGACTCAGCGAGGAAGGCGAAACGTATTCTGCACTCACCGACCGTATTCGCATTCGGGTGGGCGAGAAACTTCTGCAGGGCCCCGAACACAGCGTCACAGAAGTTGCCTTCATCCTCGGCTACTCCGGTCCCACAACAACTTCTGGTGCAAAAGGGGTCAGTGTGTAAATTTGTTAATTTTCAGTTTTCCATACGCTTTCCCGTGCAAAAGGGGTCAGTGTGTAAATTTGTTAATTTTCAGTTTTCCATACGCTTTCCCGAAAGTGGCGCCGCCACCCATTTCACGGCCCCAATGATCGAAGGGGTATTGCCGTATTAACGGTTCGCCCAATTGATTCCCCTTTTTCCCTGACTCCGTTCTTCCACAATGCTACGTAGCATATTCTGCATTGGGATCTGCTGAGAAGAACAGAATCCGCTTGCCCAAGCAATACCCCTGAAGTACTGTAGAGTAGTGTAATGTACCCGTAGCTCAATTGGATAGAGCATCTGACTACGGATCAGAAGGTTCGGGGTTCGAATCCCTGCGGGTACGCCAGTTCATGGATTCCGAGGAAGAGCGAGCGAATACCAGTTGGATACCCCATGCGTCCTGCTCGATCCATTTTCCGGGTGAATCGACTTGCGGTCGGTGCTTTTGCTCTTGCCTTCTGGATCTCCGCACAAGCCGTTCCTCCCCCGGTTCCAAACCCGTTTTTATGCATGTACGGACATCACGGTGGCGCCGGGGTGACGGATGCGTTCAGAGATCTCATTCCACCTTTTAATGTGATCGAAGGAACGAGTAACGACGCGGTCTTCATTAACGAACTTCGTGCCCAGGGGAAAATTTACGCGGCCCATGTAAATAATCTCTCCTCCTCCACCACCGCCGATCTTGTCGCGGCCTGGCGGGCTCCCTTCGACAACACGCTGGGTGGGCAGTTGGCGGGAGGATACGACGCGATCGCGATCGACGAACTGCATTCCGCCGCCACCGACGGGACGGTCCAGTCCGGCAGGGTCATCGCCGCCCTTCAACAACTGCGCTCGCTCTATCCGGACAAGCTGGTATTTGTCGCCGCAGTCTGGCAGTACGCCCAGAACAGCCAGGATTATGTAAATCTACTCACTGCGGTTAATGACTACACCGATATGCTCATGCTCGAGAAGTACATGCGCGAGGGGAATCTTTCCTATTGGTCGGTTGCCTATGCGGACAAACTCAAGACCGCTGTTCCCGGCATACTGAGCAAGAGCGTATTCGGTTTATACATCTCTCAACACGGCTTCGTGGCGGACGACAGCACGAGCGTCGGATACTGGGGCATGCTCGACGAACAACTTCATCGTATCCGGAATGACCCCGATGCTTCCACGATGCCGGGCATGATGTTCTGGGTCTACTACCGCACGGAAACAGAACTTACCCCCGACTATTGCGCGCGACTTTGTGATCATTACTATATCCAGGGTAACACAACCTATCTCGGGGACGGGCAAATTACGCAGCTCATTTCCAATCCAGGTTTTGATTCGAACACGTCCGGCTGGACTTTATCCCAGGGGACCGGGGGGACGCTGGCGCGATTCGATTACGGATCCGAGGGCATCCGTTCCGATCATTCCGCGGATCCGATTCGCAATATGGGACAAGGCCCATCCTACGTGTCTCACGGATCGCATGGCTTGAAGATGGTGCGCGGGAGCGCGCACAGCGAGGCGTCCTATCAAGTCAACGTCGATACCGGCCTGACCTACACGGTCTCCGCCTGGGTGTTGGCGAACACGGGAAACACCCGGGCCAAGGTCACCGTAACCGAGTCGAACGGAACTTTCATCCAGTCCGAAGAAATCACCCACGCGCAAACCCTGGATTATGCCAGAATCGCCTTCAACTTCGTGCCGACCTCGAGTCCGGTCAAGATTGTGTTGAGCGACGAGACAACATCGCCGGGTAGAACCCTCTACTGGGACTTTGTGGAACTCGAAGACGCATTCCCTGCCGATTCAGGACCTCCGCCTCCGGATCCTGACTTCGACTTTTCCTGGGGCGCATCAACCGGCCTTTTCTTCCCGGGAGCGTCGGTGGGTATCCTTCCGAACATCGGAGACGAGACCCTGGTCCAACTATATCTCGCCCCGGACGGGCAGATCGACGGTGACATTCTTCCCGGCGGAGGAACCGATGGCGACGATATCGTCCTCGACAGCGCAGTTGTGCGCAACGATGGCGGCGTGCTCGAGGACTTTGGTGCTTTTCAAAAACAATTCCAGGCACCGTTTCAAAGTGGAACGTTGTACGCGGTCATCTTTTCGTCGGATTCGCCAATTGGAGGGGATCGGTACTACCGGGGCCCGGGCCTGCTTGCGGCGGATGCCGATGCACTCACGGGATTGTTCGACATGAACACCGGTCCGGAATCCGGCAACACCTGGACCGGGACCGTGTTGACCCCGGATCCGTATCTCAGCGTCAGGTGGTTCGGCTCGTGGGGGTTTCTCGATGGCCTGGGAGTTCCGATTCTGCCGAACGTCGGCGACGAAGCCCTGGTGCAACTGATCTATTCGCCCGACGGCGTGGCCGATGCCCTTTTGCTCGACGGAATTCCAGACAATGACGACATGGTGATCGATGCGAGAATCGTGCGCAACAACGGCGGGCAGTTCGAAGAGTATGCTTTCTTCGGGTACTTCGATTTCGAAGGTCTGTTTCAAACCGGGTTCATCTACGGCGTCATTTACGATTCGGCTTCTCCGCAGGGTGGCGACGAGTACTATGCCGGACCGATGGTGCCGACGGTGCAAAGTGTCCGAAGCGCGCCCACCCGTATCGATTACGATTTCAACACCGATCCCGTGAACGGCAATTCCTGGAACGGAAACGTGGTGTTGCAGCCGATCATGCTGATTGATTGGAGGGGAGGCGCCGGATTCATCGATGACCAGGGAAATCCGATCCTTCCCAACGTCGGCGACGAGGCCCTGGTTCAACTGATCTATTCGCCCGACGGTGTGGCGGACACCCTTTTGCCCGGCGGAATTCCAGACCACAACGACGCAGTAATCGACACCGCAATCGTACGCAATAACGGGGGCCTGTGGGAGGACTACGGCCTGTTCAACTGGATCCGCTACGAAGGCCCATACTTCCCGGGATTCATTTACGCGGTAGCGTACGAGAATACTTCTCCGCAGGCGGGCGCGCGATATTACGCCGGACCGATGCAGGCCACCGTGGAGACTCCCCCGGGGACTCCATCCGCGACCTCCTACGAAATGAATGTCGACTTTGTACTGGGGGATGCATGGAATGGGACGGTGCTTCAAGCGCTCATGCACTTTCAAATGAACGCGACGTTCGGGTTCGTGGACGAGGTCGGAGATCCGATCCTTCCCGGCCCGGGCGCTCAAGCCCTGATTCAGCTGATCCACTCGCCCGACGCGGTAGCGGACCAGATTCTTTCCGGCGGGGTTCCCGCCGGAGGTGACACCGTGTTGTTCGCAACCTCCGTTCAGAACAGCGGAGGATTCCGTGAAGAGTATGGCTTCTTCGGCCCCCACGCTGTCTCCAGCGCCTACCTGACAGGTTACGTCTACGGGATCATCTATGAAAACGGCAATCCCCAGCCCGCGGACAGCTACTACGCGGGCCCCCTGCAAGCCACTTCGCCGAACACGCCATCCACTCCCGATACCTATGAAATGAACAGCAGCCTGGTGGACGGAAACACCTGGAACCGCACGGTTGCGGAAGCCGGGGGAATGAATATTTCGTGGTTCGGATCGGCCGGATTTGTCGATGACTTCGCCAATCCGATCCTGCCGGTCATCGGCGATGAAGCCACCGTGCAGTTGGTCTACTCACCCGATAGCCATCGCGACCCCATTCTGCCGGGAGGGATCCCCGGGGATAATGATGCGGTGCTGGCTACGAACACGGTTCGCAACAACGGCGGGCTCTTCGAAGACTACGCGTTTTTCGGAACCTATGCGTTCGGCGGCTTCCGGCAGCCCGGATATATTTATGGAATCATCTACGAGGACACCGATCCGGGCGCCGGGGATCAGTATTACGCGGGTCCGCTGCAGACGGCCCCGTCCGGCAGCAGCGTCGTGCCGTACAATCTGAATCCGATCCAGGCCAACGTTAATGCGTGGAACGACGCGGTGCTCGGACAAAACGCGAGCCTGGACTTTGACCTGGACGGACTGCCCAACAACTTCGAAACGCGGCACTTCGGCAATGCAACCATTGCGGAGGCAAATGTTGATTCCGATTTCGATGGCCGGCTGAATCTGGCTGAATACATCGCGGATACCGATCCCATGAATGGTTCGTCGTTTTTCGGCGTCGCGTCGATGTCCAGGAATGAGTCGGACGTGGTAGTGATTCTGCGGGACACCTCGGTAAACCGCGGATATGTCCTCGAGTTCAACGATGGGCTGTCCGGCGCGGGCAGTTGGCCGGCGGCAGACTCTGCGGCGGCGGGAACAGGTGCCGGACTCCCGTGCGTTGATCCGGGTGGCGCCTCGAATTCTCTTCGGAGGTACCGAGGGAATGTCTACATTCCGTGACTCATCCAGTACGGAACCTTTCGAGTTCGTCGGCGAGCTGTATGCTGGATACCACGGTAACGCCATGGATCGTCTTTCCATACAAATCCCCAAAATGAGGCCGGTCACTTGTCCAAAGGTGTGTGCATTTCGCACCGATCGCGCCACCCAGGATAGGCTTGTCCTTGTCGACAACCTCGATGTCGGATGGAAGTCGAAAGGGAAGCGTTACCGTCACCAAGTCATGAAGACCTTCGAGTCCCGGCAGGTGATGAGGACGTTTTCGCTCAATGTTGCGGCGCGCCTCTTCCCATGCATGCGGGCTGGTTACGGTTGCGGCATGCTCCTTGAGCCGATTCAGTAATTGTCTAGTCGCACTTTCTTCATCGCTCGCCGAGAACAGGATGTTCGCGTCAAGAAACACCTTCATTTTCTCTTGTGCCCGATATGCTTTGCCAATGCTGCATCGGCCGCATCGAATTCATCTACACGATCGTCGGAATACAATTCAACGGGGAAGGCAACTGCAGGTTGCAGTATGATTCCGTCATCCGTAACTTCAGCCATTACAACCCCGCCCTTGTCTACGCCGAGTACCTTGCGTATTGATTTTGGCAGCGTCATGGTTCCTCTGGAACTGATCTGAATGGTTGTCATAACGTCAAATTACTGCATTACGGTATTCACGTCAAACGGATATTCATCTTTACAGCCATCATGATTCTTTCAAAAATTACCGTGAAATCGAAGAACTGTGGGAGAAACAAATGAATCTGGTGATGACAGACGAACTGGTAGATCAATTTCATTCGCAAGGTTACCTCCTGATGCC
>Ga0315336_1002042_pt1 | contig 33482 bp, 39 predicted proteins | sample ASW5metaG_FD_204512 | JGI IMG/M metagenome (GOLD analysis project Ga0315336, IMG submission 204512) | Ammonia-oxidizing marine archaeal communities from Monterey Bay, California, United States - ASW #5 | ecosystem: Environmental > Aquatic > Marine > Intertidal zone | place: USA: California...
AAAAATCAGAGCCAGAAAAAACTAGGATCTCTCAGAAAAAATTCGACCCCGGCCGCAGCGATAAAATTACCAGGGGCTAGGTTTTTTCGGGCCCAATTTGGTAACAGTTTTTAATGGAATATATTCTGAAATTGAAAACTAATCTAGATAACTACATATTCACTGACAATGGACTCATTTGACGAGTTTATCGATTATGAACTCCTTGAGCCCTCCACTTTGGGAGAGTTGCCACTGCCACTGATCATACGCGGGATAACAAAATTCGAAGCACTTGCGTTGAGTGCGCTTCAAGAGTTTCCTGGAAGGCTCCCGGCCACAATCAAAGATAAAATCGATGAGTACACATCACTTCGTGCCGATTATGGTGAACATTTGGACATGGATATGGCCACAGTTCTTTACACCACCCTGGTGATATTTAGATGTCACTTGGTAATTGCGTGGCACGAACGTCTTATTGAGTTGGCACCGATTGATCTTGCTATTACTAATCTCAGGAACCCGATGATACACCCAGATATGATGTGATTTGTCGCCGCCTATTTTTGTGTATCTGAGCCAGAAAAACTAGGATCTCTCACTGCGATACAATAAACACGTTTTTGAGTTTCCCACACATAACAAGTCTACTTATAGCAGTGTACTGCCCTGTCTAACTACACAGAGTTGAAGCTCCCAATCTTATATAGATACAGAGGCATAATGGCACTTGTTGGCGGTCATATCAACCGCTACCATGCGAAGGGCAAACGCCCCAACATCTTGGCCCATATCAAAGTCGCACAACAGGAAGCGGAAGACGAAGCTAAGTTCCCTCTAGGTGTAGTATCTATCTTCGTTGGTGGCCCCAAAAATCGCGAAATCACTCTTAACGAAGATGAGCGCATTGAGTTACGGGAATTTATCGAGGAAACAGGTCTTCAGGTGATCGCGCATAGTTCATACAGCGCCAATTCCTGGTCCAAAGGAGATCCGGACGCCGCGCACTTTATCCGGGAAGAGCTGGAAGTTTGTCAGGAAGCAGGTATTCGCGGCCTTGTAGTCCATTTGCCCAAAGCGCCGATAAGTCAAACAATGAAGTACATCGCCCGGCTCTTTAACCCGAACGCTCCAGATGTGAGAGTTTATCTCGAAACTCCGGCGGTAAATCCGAAAGAAACGTATTACGAGACTCCCGCGAAACTTGCAGCACTATTCACCGCAATCCGAGAACAGTTTGACCCGGACTTAGAATACTTCGGCCTCTGCGTTGATAGTGCGCATATTTGGACGTGTGGAGTGGACGTGAGCGATTATGCTTCTGCAGATGCATGGCTTTCGGAGCTTGAGAAGTTTGCGGATACAATCCCACACGAAGTCGTAATGATCCACCTGAACGACTCTGCAAGGGCGCTTGGAGTTGGCCCGGATACACATGCACCACTACTTCGGGGAAAGATCTGGGAAAGCTATCGCGATAGCCCTGAGAAGAGTGGGTTAGCTGCTTTCACAGACTATGCTCAGCGCCACGACGCACCAATTATTCTCGAGCGAAAACCCAAAGAGATGCTAACAAGCGATTACCTTATTCTTCGCAAACTGATCCCTCCCGCGGAATAAGCTGCAACAGCGATTACATTTTTCCACCTATTATGTCGCATACTTCATACGAGGTGACATTGAGTTATTACTCATGGCGTCCAAAGGTCTGCAATGTACGCTGAATGGCAAGCCCATTCGAGTCAAAACTACACTCCCACTAATCGTGTTGCTAACATTGGTGATTATCTTTATTGCATCGAAGAAATGTCGCAAGGAAGGATTCTCGCAACGGGCCAAAGAAGTCTGTCAAGAATCTCGCGAACTCTTTGAGAAAGAGGGCAATAACGCGACGTACTCAGAGTACAAGACAAGCGTTGCCGGAGCCGACCCAGTTCTTTACACGGACGTTCGCGCGCTATGGAAGAAAGGCAAATTAACGCCCGAGAGAGTCCAACGAGTTTTGTAATCGTGGTAACAATTAAAGTTATTTTTCATAACCTATATCGGGATGGAGTTCTCTGCGCTCGAAGAGATTATAGATAACCAGCTTCATCAAGAGCAGGTAGACAATCAGCGGGAAAAGCAAATATCTAGATGGTTCATTCAACGAGCACGTTTAGCGGCTTCAGTTCGACAGGAACTCAGCAAGCAAGCGGACGAATGCAAACTGAAAGAGTCTGTGTATGAAGTCTTTCACGCTCAAGGCAATGGAAAGAAATGGTGGACGCACAGTGGTAAAACATCATACTATGGTGTCCAGATCGACAACATCATTATTAACGCAAGTAGTATTGCCGAAGCAGTACTGAAGCTTGACAAATACTACGCGGCCCATGTTAGGCAGAACAGCTCAGCCTGTAAGGGCTTAATCGAATCGTACATAGAAGTTGTGCACTGTAACTGCGAGTACGACGATGCTTATCCTGTGTTTGATAAATTATTGACAGAGGACTTGGCAGACTATGTCCTAGGGGAGGCAATAAAGTTCGCAAACGAAGACACATTGGTTATCGAGCTAGTAAAAGATTTCAAGATCGCGCTTTGAGAAAAAAAGTGGTGCAACCCACAACAAGACAAATTACAAACCCAAACTATAACCAACCCACCGCTCCAACACGTATCGTCGTTCTGAGTCAATTTTCCGCTCTGTGTGGGCATACATACACTCGCCGGAGATTTTACAGTACCAGGCACCAGAGGAGACTCCCCATCTACCCACCATTTTTGAGTCCGGGATACGATCCCAGTTGGTCGAGTTTTCAGCAGTCCGGTAAGTAACTTGTTTCCCGCAAGAATCACACATAACATGGCCAGGAAGCGACATTGTGGGTGAAGTATACCGATATTCCCCCCCATTCATTTTTGCCACATATAGACAAATCATCCGCGAGGGTTATAGACGCACAATGAAGGGCGCACACATCCTTATTGTTGCCGTTATAGCTGTATTGGTCATTCTACTGGCGTATGCCGTTGCAGAGGATTTGCCATGGTCGAAGAAGAACTACTGGACGTCGAACTACATAGACGACCCATGGAGGGTCTATCAAAGATCTGCAGGCGACTTTGACGATGCAGCGCAACTAGCACTGGAGCGGGCAAATGGCCGGGATGAGCCAACTCCAGGTGATCACATATTGGCAGCAACCATTATCACTAGAAACATTCTAGACCGCGAGCATCTTCCAACAAGAGATGCAACGGGCGCCCCTACACGCGCGGCCCGAGAACGCACAAACTTGCGACGAGGGTTGTTTGGCGACGCGAGAGAGCATTTCATGGCTGCGTTAAACGGATTGCGAAACCCACCACGAAACGGCGGTCGTAACCCGTATGATGCAAATACTGGGTTTATTATAGACGCGGCTACAAACTTTGCATTCGGCGGACTCACAAACTTGATTGCAAATGACCCAATTGCGGCTCAGACAGAGAACATAACCGTTATCAATCTGGATGAACTTCTCCCAATGGTAGACCAGCCTCTTGCCCAGTCAGCAGCTGATCGCCGGGCCGAAAAAGTTTCCGCGCAAAGAACAGCAGCACGTGACGCCGCAAAAGAACAAGGAGGCGCTCGCGGAGTAGCTGTGGACGCATATGTAGGACTTGCAACTCAACATACTGACGACCCACAGAATGCACATGATCCAGGTGTGTTAGCATGCTTTCGCGGCATTGTAGCACGTCTGCGCAAAGATCAAGATGGCCAAACTTTGCCGACTACCGACGAAATAACATCAGATATTGTCGCTCGCGGGGCAGACCTTTCAGAGGGTCGAGCTCACCGAGTCAAAGACGTGTTAGAAGTTGTTGAGCGCACTAAGAAAGAAGAGCGCGTAGTTGCTATCGGCGCCACTGATAAAGAGTGCCTGCAACGTGTATGGCTGCGCTGCTCTGATCCGCGAAACGTAGCAGTGAGAAACCAACTCCGGCAGGCGATATTTGACGCACTCTACGATGCGTGGGAAGAGGGAATTGACAAAAGAAAGATCATGTGCGTCAATGGCCGAACAACGCGAATCTTGTCGTCACTGGTTCTTATCGATTGGGACACGCGCAATTGGGAAGTGAAAAAGCTTGAACAGTTCAAGAACGATATCTACGCAAGGGCCGCAGCAGTGATCCGCTCAGAGGCGGAAAAAGCAGCACAGTCATCAGATCCTGGACTGCAAAAAGCAGGACAGTCATATTTGGTAACTTCCGAGGAAGATATAGAAGCTGTGAACGATGTTCCAGAACAAGCAGAGGAAGCACTTGCAAACACAATGCGGGAAGCAATCCGCGAAATGGTGGATGCCCATATTAGCGAGCTAGAAAATGAGCACGGGATTAAGAACGCAATCCCAACGTACATGGTTGACGCTGTTAAAGAAGAAGCAGTTGCCGCTGTGGTCTAATCACGGATAATTTCAGCAATGCGCAACCGGGAGAGCACCGGAAGCTGGAGCTCACTAATTCCCGGACAAGTTAGTCGCGGGTAATTTCCCAACTTTTTAGCACATAGGACAGCCTCTTCACCATCGATGGTTAGAATGAACGCGCCATTTATTTCAGAAGGCCGAATAGTACCCTCAAGAAGCCGGCCAATCGCGCTGTATCTCGGATGATCTGCAAATGCACGTGCCTGGTTCATCGGCACTGTTGTATAGGATAACTGCGCATTTAAGTGCGTAGTTATGCACGAAGAGGAACTAAGCGAATTCCAGCACCGGCAACACAGAAGGCGCCCTTTTTCATGATCGCCAGGGGAGAATAGAGGTTCGCCAGGGTTGAGCTGGTTAAATTCCCATTCTCGATGCACTCCCGCAGCCGGCACGATACCGCCGCGGATCACCACCATATTGTCGCTTGCGGGGATTTCGCAGAACACACAGGTGTGTGCGCCATCTTCTTCATGGAGGTTGATTCCCTCCCAGGGTTCGAATTTAAGTGGTTCACCCTGCTGAGATGTCCAAGGCACTCTTTCTGTTGGGCTATTATGCGATAATGCAGTTTGCGACGCACGTGTTCCAAAGAGCGTAGAAGATGTTCCAGAAATTTCCATGACACCCACCGCAGGATCAACAATCAACACAGCGGAGGTGCTGTTTAGCATTGTCCCACACCGATGCCATACTCGGGCAAGTGTCTGCGGCGGATCATAACAAACAAAATCACTATCTTTAACTTTTCTGATTTCAGTGTGATCTTCGTGGATACAGATGTTTCCAGCATCGTACAAGATTGACGACATCATCGCATTGACTTGGGACATTGTGTTGAAGCGCTCGACTTTGATAGCGTGGGTTATAGGCATAAACACCCACGTGAACGCGGCGCGAATACTGTAATGAAGAGGTAACATCCCATTTGCATCGGGAGGGACCCAGTTAAACAGTCGAGATGGAAGTGGATCGGTAGTGGTTCTACTGTTGCGATAGCACGCGCGTGGCCCTTTAAGAACATGTCCACCGACAACTCTGGCCTTGTGTCTCATAACTGTTGAGGGAGTAGCAGCCACAGTGCGATACCCCCTGAGATGATCATCGCCGGCGGCTTCAAGGTGATTTGATAGTTCTTCTGCGAGAGTTTCGACATTAAAGCCCCTAGCAGCAGTGTAGAATATGACGCCTACAGTCGGTTTGTAGTGAATTGTAGTGGGGAGGCCATCATCGGTGATAGAGGACAATTCCACTATGGGAAAGGGCTTATGAGGGGGTGGAAGCTCTTCGCCATTGGCCCCGCGAACCAAAGCACCATGCTCGAAATTAAGCATTAATGCAGCGATTCTCGCCACATCATCATCGCCTGGCCGGAGAATGATCATCTGAGAGATTGTATCTTACATGATATATGCTTCAAATTGGACCGTGCTAAAATTGAAGCATATAATAGGTTAGTACCCTGATCTCTTGAATCTCACACTCCGATCTCTCGAATCTCACTTACACAGCCCAATGCAAGAATTCGCTACAACCCCCATCGCCGCCCACCGCCTCCGCCGCGCCCAGACGATGAATGTCTCAATGCCAGCCCGCCGCGCCAGAATGCTTAAAAGTATCTCCGCGGCCGAAAAGCAGCGCCGCCGAGCGCGCCACGCAGAGATGATGCTTAATCGCCAAATGTCCGGTCTCCTTCTGGGAGATGCCGAACTTGCTGCGCTCAAGCGCCGCCAGTCTGCTGAGCGACGTGTCCTGCGCCACGACGTGTGGCGTGTCCGTATCCGCAAGACGCGGTACGAAAACAACCCCAGTACAGGAAACGTGTCCCCCTCAAAGTGCTGGGCGCCCATCAAGCCTAAGCGTGGCGCTACAAACGCTAACGCCGGTATTGCGCTTCGTCAGCTTGTGTTTCAAGAGCCGCAGCCTCTGCCCGCAACGCCGCTGCCCGCAACGCCGCAGCCTCTGCCCGCAACGCCGCAACCGCTCGTGGCCACTGACGCGCCTCCGGATGCTCCAATCCGTTGTCGCACCAAACGCTGCCGCCCGGAAGTGGAAACAGCTCAGCCAAAGGTTCTTCAACGCCGTCGCATCTCTGCTATGGACGTTGACGCTCCGCCGGAAGTAACTCGGTTGTCGTTCACAATGTAAAGAGGCTGCCTCAGCCACTTTTTTTCGCGTGAAAAAGAACCGACAATTGCCTCAATCGAATTCCAGTTTCCGCGGGCAGTTAAGGCAGAAGATGTCGGCACGAACCAACAATTGCTCCACTTCGGCATCAAGTGCGAATGTGTGGACTCCGTCTTCTGTGAGCCTACGAAGTGTACGACAGTTTTCATCAGTGTGTACACGGACGCCGTTGGGTGCCGAGAAGAACTGTTTCACACCTTGTTTCGTCTTCGGTTTCACCCACTTGCGCTTGCAATTGGAAATCGCCAAAGCAATCGCCAAAGCAATTATGAAGGCAAGGAGCATTTGCTTTATCGCTTGCGATTTCAGACTCGCCTGCAAGTTCGTTCGGAACAAGCTTATTTTCGCAAACAAGCTAATGGACGAATCCATAAGTCTCATAAATGGAAGAAAGTTCATTCTTAAGGCATATACAAGAAAAATAGTGATTCAATTTTCGACCTAGGATGCTTTACGGGTGCGGCGGCGCGATGGTCCCGGTGTCAGCCCTCGTGGCGCTCCCGGTGTCAGCCCTCGTGTGCCTGTTCGTATTTGATATGCAAGCTCATCTTCATCGGATAAGGGAAGAAGTTTTGGCAGAGGAAAATGCCAACGGAGTATAAAGAACGCAGTTACTACTCCAAGCAACGCTCCACCAAATCCACCAATCCACGGAACCCAATCCATGACGTTATGGCCTACTCTTCTTTAGCTTTAATTTATCGAAAGAAACGGCGGATCCCCCTTGGAGCGTAAACCAGCGCCTTATGTACTACAGACTTGTTAGCAGCTTCAGCTTTAAGCCGTTGTGTATATGCTATTGAGCGCTGCCGCGCTCGGCCTTTCTGAAGGTACTTAAGCCGCTGTCTTCTATGTTCTGTTGGGACTGGAATGTTGTGTTTTTTCAGAAGTGCCTGAAGTTCATTAATCTGCTTGGCATCGGCATCGGATCCAATCCAGGACCCGCACCCTGCTCCGAGGCAGAACCAGAATAATGACATAGAGGCGGGCAGTATATGCGATTTATCGCACAACCCTAATTGTGCTACATACTTTATACTGATCTGCGCACGTAATGTCAGTCACAGTTTACAAACACCCCAACTTTCAGGGTGTATTCGCCCAGCTCGGGCCCGGGTCATACTCCGGAAGAGACATTGTAGGATGCCCTCACCGGTCTAATCACTGTGAAGACATGGATAATGAAATCAGTAGCATCCGCGTGGACCCAAATGTTGTTGTTGCGATTATGGATTCCCATGCGATAACGGCGAGTGGTGGTTCTCGCGTACTAATGGGTCCTGCTGAGATCTCGAATCTGACAACTCTGGGACTTAATGATCGTATTTCATCTATCCTGGTGGTGCCGTTCCGGGCATACGACTCAGCGATTCCCGCACCGGATGCGGGTGTTACAATCCATACCGGGTATGGAGCAACTGGACAGTTCTCCTATTTGCGCCGGGGCGACTACAATCCGGCTCGCCTCAACTCCGAGGAGGTAAAGCTTCCAGGAAAGCGAGTGCAATCGATTCAGGTTGAGTCTGGAGTGGTCGTAGTGCTGTACAAGGGAACCAACTTCGAAACAACAAAGGATGCCGTGATTGTTGTTGGTCCAACACTCATTGAAGACATTCAAAGTCTCGGAATGGATCGCAAGGTTAGAAGCATTCGAGTGATGTACGGCGACCCGTTTGATGTTCCCAACCGACCCACTCTTGCGCTTGGAGGATCTCGAACATATACACCCGGAGGATCATTGGGAATGGAGATTCCGCTTCACCTGGGGGCCGGTGCAAGTGATCTATTGTTTCCCGTGGGCGGAGCTCCTTCAGCACCATCTAACTGGGCCGGAATGAGATACAGGCCGCTGCCCGCACCGGTTGCCGCACCGGTAGCTGCACCCGCCGTTGTCACGCCCGCCATTGCACCACCCGTAGCATCAAACGGTGTTAGTTGGAAGGTATTTGCAATAGTACTACTCTTCATCCTTGTTGTGATGATGGCCTTCATTGGCGCGCTTGTGCAAAAAAAGAGAGCGCCGCATCCGGGCAGAACAGAAGTATAGTACTATCACTTTGTGCAACGAAACGTTAGGTTAACACGGAGTTCTGGACCGGTACCAGTGTATTTTTCCGGATCAACCCGATGCTTGTACGCGCGTTGAGTTAGACCGACCATCCAGACACCTGATCCATGATTGAGTTCAACTGACTGAGGGCTGCCTGCGCCGCCACCATTACGAGGGTTCAGCTTAAACGTGCGGGTACATCCCAGTGAGACTGAGAAGATGCCAGAATCCTCATCAAGGTCACGCATGTCATCACTGTGTTCACCAATACTGTCCTCCGGGTGGTACAAGTTCATAAGACAGATATTGAAGTGCTTTCCCGTGACATGACGAACAATTCGAACAATCTCGAGGACCGCTCCTGAAGGGTCATCACTCCAAGGACGCGCATTATGTTTACGGCCTGAATAACGAAAGGATGTACCAGGGTCACCAAAGAATGCAGTGTCGCGCTTCTGGTAAACCTCCCGTCCCATCATCAATACTTTTGTTCGCTCCCAAGGAATGTTTGCTGCACCTCCGGGGATAAAGAGATCAAAGTATCTATCCGCCATGTGGTTCAGAAACTCTTCTCGATGGTAGATGACAGCACCACCGATTAGGTTTGGCAGCCGCTCATTCTCGGAAAGGGGGCTCAAGTCCGTGGGAAGGTCACACAACGGCAAATCGATACCGGCAATAGCTGCGGCACTGTGCACAACTTCTTGCAACCGATTTTCAAGAAGAGCAGCAAGCACAAAGGCATGGCCCATCTTTTTCTTGTCATTTGCGGCCACGGATGCGAGAGTAGTCTGTTTCTTCACATGGTCATAGCCGTCATAGTCGTAGAGCGCAAGTTCCTGACCAGCAGCAGAGGTGCGAGCATGAAGTTCCCGGAGTTGCACATATGCAGCAAATGCATCAGAGTCTCGGCAGATTGCTTCAACGTACGTTGGGATATAAATCCGCAAACGGGCCTCCACGTAACCAATGATACGATTTCTCCAGACTGCACCAAGTGGCTTTTTCCCTCTCCCCATTGGAAATCGGTGAGGTTTATCGTCATAAATACCGTCTAGCAGCCAGCGGGCATGATCTTCCATAGGTGCACCATCGCGGGTGGCATGAAGCTGATACAACTTCGTAAATTGATACCCATTCTCCATTCGAAGCGCTTCAAGCGCCTTTTTTCCTGGCACCACAGTAACAGGACCCATAAGGAAAGGACTAAGTGCTCGAAACGGTTGAACATCGCCCAAATCTGATTTATGATCATCCGGCATTAGCGCAGTCGCCTTCGAAGTAACATTGACCCGAACTGCACCTTCTGGAAACTTCCCACGAGGAGCGTACACTCGCACAGGCAGCATCTAGCAGGATATCTTAATAAGTGCTCGCGTTCAAATTGTATATGGGGGATCGTGTTGCCAATCATGGCACAAAAAAGAATATTGACTGTCAACGCGTGCCAACTCTATTTCGCGCCGCTCTCGCCAGTGCTGCCAAACCCTCCTGCACCACGTTTGGTAACACCATCGCCAAAGAACAGCTCTGCAGTGGGGGCATCCGCAATTTCAAGTGTAGCTGGTTCCAGATCAGATCGGATAAGCTGGAAGAGCGACTTGCCCCGCTCAATCTTGTAGGGCTCATTCGAAAGATTCCGAATCCTGACCATAAGGTTTCCAGTGTATCCCCGATCGATGATCCCTGTGCTGTTGGCGAGCATCAGTGGCGTTTTCCCGATGCTGCTTCTGCAGGCGATCATGTACGGCGCCGGGGTTACATTGACGAGGCATCGACACTTAACACCAAGATTAACCAAGAGGGCGCTGCCACTTGGTCCCGATGGTGGAACCATGATAGATTCCGGGAAGCGAAGATCAGTACCGGAATCGCCCCGCTCGCCGCCGGGAAGATCAATTGGCTCGTACAAGTCTGCTGCGTCATCAGAAGGAAGGATGATGAAGCGAGGCGCTTCGGTCTTTGATTCGGAACTCATGACTAGATACTACACAATATCTGGATATATAAGTGCCTTTGCCCGGGTTCAAATGTGGGAAAAAGCCTTCCCCGCTATTGGAGTCTCGAGGTGGTTGCCAATAATACCTGCAATATGGCGGACGACACTCAGGCAGACGATGATATGAATGCAATTATTGCTCATGGGGGCTTTGGCGCGTTAACAACTGTACAACCTGCGGGCAATCTCCCAACAAGTGAGTTAGCGCCATATCTTGTCCCACAGCGTATTGGTGATCCTCTAGGGTTGGGAATCGACCCGGCAACGCGACCACCTGCTCCTGCGGATCCAGATGTGTATGATCGCGATGTAGAAAACAAGGAATACGCCCGCAGTATGCTCGAAACAAAAGAGCGGGAGGAGCTGGACGCACATATCGAGAAAGAAGGGTACATGACGATTGATGAAGTTCGCAAGTTAGTGTTAGAGAATACCAGTAAAGGGTCGGTCGAGGCTGGTGGGATCGACCCTGAAATCATGGCGCTGATCGATGCAAGGATTAACTACAAGCTCTTCGTTGCGGAAGACAATATCTATTTGCGCGAGGAGTTATATGAGAATTTTCCCTTTCATGAGTTGAATGCACAGCCGGAAGTTGTCTTTGCACAACAAGAGATCGGTATCTTCCCTGCGCGCAAATATGCCCTTGCAACCGATCTTGATTACGTTGCCCGGGATGTTGGAGACGAAACTATTGATTTCATGATGATTGAGGATCTTGTGGGCCAGGCCACTAAAAAAGGATACACAAACAAAAGAGCTCCGTTGCGAGTCGTCAAAACCAAGATCTACATTGGTAAGGATCGCTGGGATGATTTCGTTCTGCTTCAGAAGTTCTTTAGGGCTGCGACTCGAATTGCGAGTGCTCAGATTGCGTACAACGGGGGAAATGCCCCCAATGGGGCTTCTGGGATATTCTCAATGTTTGGGGGTGGTAACCCAAACACGCCAATGATCACAGATCTGGAGACTGTTGAAGCAGAAAAGCTTGCTCGAGAGGAAGAGATGCGTAAGCGTGAAGAAGAACTTCGGAGGCGCGAAGAGGAACAAAGACGAGCCGCTGCAGAAACCCAAGCCAAGCTTGACGCGGATCTAAAGCGCATTGAGGAAATGCTTGCTACTGTGTCTGCAGCGATGCCAAAACAGGCAACGACAGCATCATCAGTGCCGCCAACGACAGCATCATCAGTGCCGCCAACGACAGCATCATCAGTGCCGCCAACGACAGCATCATCGCCTGCAGACGAAGACGATGATTCAGTCCCGCTTTAACAGCAGCGTTAAATTTCTTTTCGGTCATATATAGTTGCTTTGTTCACTATGGCAGAGGTAGAGACAAATATTCTTGATTACACGCAGCCGGTTTTACAGGAACCGCCGCAGCAAGAGATGCCGCCGCAAGAACCGCGGCAGATTCCCACCCTAATCGTCGTTAAGAGAAAGCCCTCATTGCAGCAACGACAGAAAGTTTACTTGGCAATCGCACTCGCTGTCGCAGTGGTTCTGATTATGGTGATTATCCACAAACTATTCTCTCCCAGTGAACTGGGCCGGAGTCTTGCGCGCTGTGGATGGGTATTCTACGCAATGCCTGGTTGCGGCTATTGCTCCCAGCAGAAAGCTATTCTGGGAGGACGATACCCGAAAACAGTCGTGTGCCGCCGTTCATCTGGAGGCGCCTGTGCGTCAATTTCAGGCTTCCCCTTCTGGCATAACGCCCGGACAGGCGAATCCCGCTCAGGTCTCCAGGATGCGGAAGAACTGGTGGAAATGGCGCAATGGTAAATTACCAACCCCGAATCGTCTTTTTGTGAAAAGTGAACAGAGAGCGGTTTGTTATTATATAGCAGCAATGGACGAACAAAAGCTACCAGAAGATATGCAGCGGCAAGCTGACGCTGAAGCGCAAGCAAAAGCTGAAGCGCAGGTGCAGATACGTGATGAAATCACTTTGAAGGAGCACGTGATTAATATCTTAGGACGCAAAAGTGACCTCCGGGCAAAAGATATTGTGAAAGAACTTGCAAAGGCCGGAGTTAACACCAACAAAGCGGCGGTTAACAAGGTTTTGTACAGCGGGCCCTTTGAACGGGCGGGCCCTTCCACCACATCGAAGGCACCAACATGGTGTCCACGTCTTCGCACAATTCCAGACCATGATACTTTCGAATTGCAGGTAGTTGGTATCGGCACCTTCCATATCCTGAACTCACTACCGGCGGACAAACTTGAACCTTTACTGAACGGTATCGCGGCCGCTGTCCCGGAAGGTATTGATCTGGAGCTCAAATTCAGCAAGGACGCGCCGTCGAAAAATGCAGAAGAACTTGCAATGCGACTCGGCTATCACAACTAAGTAATACCCGGCTATTACAATTCTAAGTAATACCCGGGTACTACAATTCTAAGTAATATCATGGTAGACGTTTTTTTGCCTTAGAAGTAGCTATGCCACTTTGACGTGAAGGAACTATCAAAACCCTAACCCTGCTAAAGAAAAACGATCTGAGGAAGCGAAAAAATTCTGAGCGGACTCGATTTTAGATCTCCAAATTTTTCCCCCCTTTTTTTATGCACTTAAAAAGATAGTACATAGTGTGATAATACCGATTAACTGTTTTATTCATAATATAAAAGAATATATAGTATTACTTTGAAAGTAAGAAGGGCTATAGTATTCTACAAATAAAGACCTCCTAGCGCAATATGGCCAATAATTGCTCACTCGATTGAACATTGTTGGTGCATAAGTATACATCGCTCGAGTGCCCGGTGAACCAACGCCGCGCAAAGTGAACAAAAAATAAGCAATGGCAGATAGAACATGTGATAAATGTGGCAAAGTTTTCAAAGCACCATACCGACTAAGATCGCACCTTGCAAGGAAAACACCATGCGATCCAATCGTGAAAGCCGTGGAGGGAAAGCATAGTTGTCGTTTCTGTGGAAGAGGGTTTACAACAGCAACATCGATGTATAGGCATGTGCGCCAAACGTGTAAGATCGCGGGAAGCGAGGAAGGCATGGAAAAGCTAGTAGAGCATACATTAAAGCAGCAACTCGCTGCACAAGAAGTAAAAATGGATGCCCAGAACGAGAAAATTGACAAACTCACCGCAATGATGGAGAAAATGATGTCTGGGCAAATGGTTTCGGCACAGGCGCCAGCCGTGGAAGAAAAAGTCCCACCTGTCGCTTCAGAGCAAGGAGTCGGAGTAAACAACGGAGTCGTCATCCAAAACCAGGTAAAGCAAGACATAACCTTCAACATCTTCGGAGCGGAGAACATCGACCACGTAACAAGGGCCCGAATAGCCGAGATTTTAGCCTCCCTCAAGCAATTTTCAGCAGGAGATGCAGCAATCCAGGCTTTACTTCAAACAGCAATGCTAATTTACAGTGATAAAGAACACCCGGAAAACATCACCTGTTATATGCCAAACAAGAAAACAAAGGAGGCCTTAGTTTACAGTACCCTCGGTTGGGAAATCAAGCCCTCTTCTTTAGTTCTCCCTCCTATGATGCAAAAGAGCGTAGATGTCTTATTTGATAAGCAGCCGATCGAGGGTGTCGGAGATACTCCACCCGGAACAGATATGGATGCCTGTGGCCAGATCTTAAAAGAGTTAGAACGGGTGGAGAAAGACCCCCAGCGGGTAAAACAAATAGCGGGAAACGAAGGTGCCTTAAAGGCGGTTTTAGTCCGAAACAAAGACAGCCTTCAGGCCCTTATGAAAAAACTTCCAACACCCGGGGGGCATTAATTGCAATAATGGCAAGTTTCGCCGGAATTGCAATAATTAAAGCAGGACTTCGTCTGGGCCGGATTCTTTTTCTTCATTGGAAGCAGGCTTTTCACCACGAGCGGGTTCTTTCTCGAAAGTTGCAAGAAATTCTTCGATAGCAGCATCTGCCTGTCTGCGAGCTTGCAATTGCCGAGTAAGCAACGGCTGCCTTTCGGTAAGCCCATGCAGGAACTCCCAGCCATCACTATTGATCGCAGTGGCGGAGATTCCAGCATCTGCAAGTAGCTGAAGCCCCTGTTGGGCATTGGCAACTGATTTTGAGAACCGAAGATTCGGAGGGTATGCTTTAACCTCTTCTTCAGTAAATGACCACATCGCCTTGTACAGATTTGCGCAGCGAATAGTGAGCGTAATACCCAACGGAGCCAGTTTTTCTTCTTGCCACTTCAACAGCAACTTAGTACAGGACCGTTCATCCTGTGCATCGGAATCGCAGCCGCCAGAATGATTGCACGGCTGCAACTGCATGTACAACGTGATTTGCGAATTCGGCACAAGCAGAGATTCTTGCTTCACCATGAACTCTTCAGCGTGGATTGCTGGGCCGCTACGTGGCGAACAGTTGGTGAATCGCATTGCGCATTCGTCCTCACCATTGAGTTGAACTCGAGCAACAACTGTGATACATTGATGGTTGCAATCCCGAGAGTTTCTTCGAAGGCACACATGCTTGGGAATATTAAGTTCGCGACATGGAAGTACGTGAAAGAACGAAGAGCAGAATTGCGAGTGCGTTCCAAGAATGTGATCATCAGAGCTTTTCACCATAATTACATGGTCAGGAGGCCAGTATGTGGCTCTGTGTTTTTTGCAATTGCAGGACATGTGTTGAAACAAAGTCCACAGTATACTTTATCAACTATACCCAATCAAATGTGAAAAAAGCTACTCTGGCACTCGTCTACCGCTGAGGGTAGCAGAAGGAAACAACCTCCGGCGGAGCATCATTAGCCATTACAAACGGCATTGTAATGACCTCTGAAATGTGTGCAGGTGGTGTTGTATGGCACTGTTCTCCAACAGTTGGCGGCTCAAAGCATTTCCACCATTTGTGAATGCCGACCGGCGGGACTTCCGCCCTACCAGTAAGCTGACAGCGGGCCGCATTCAAGTGAAAGCACATCTCTTTCGGCGTACTAACATGACACACGAAATAGATAGCACCTTCGAAGTGAGGACAGTATCGGTTTGTCTCTTGAGGATTTGTGCTATCTAGTATGATGGGTCTTGGATTTTTGTCAGTTTCGCGCTTCTTCAACGCTGCGAGATATGCATCTTCGTATCGGTATCTGGTTCCAAGAACATCGCGACTAATAACTGTACAACCACTATCTGCTAGCCGTAATGCGATTCGTGATTTGCCACTTCCAGGGCTTCCACACATAAAGACAACGGCCTTCGGTGGTAAACTTCCCAGTGCGTTCCACGCGATATCCACAGCAGCGATATCTTCAGGTGTTGCTGTCGATAATACACCACTGCTGCAACCAAGTGATACTGGATCGACCCACGGATCGCTTGCACCAAAGAACAGAGCCTCAGGCGTTATGAAATCGATGCCCACATTCAGTGCATACATGTAGTCGCACCCTGAGTGGTCTCCCGGTCGCCCTGCCGCATCGCCGCAGTAGAATGCAAATTTGGGCCGCACACCAGCACACAATGTCTCAACAAAGTGTTCCCAAGTACCAGTGTGTGGCTTTCTTTCACGATCGCGAGCAGTTGGCGCATACACGGTGGTACTAGTATCTCCAAGTCGATGATCAAGTTCGTGAACGTAGTTGTGAATCGAACTCATTGCATCGGGTTTGCGCGAACTACGATTGGAGATAATCACAATATTGAAACTCTCCGCAAGCCCAGTGAGAAACGTTAGGCTGAGCAATTCGGAAGGTCCGCGCCCTCTGAATGGCCGGAGCGTGCTGTCGAAATCGAACATTGCGGTTGGGAGGCTTAAGTCGTAAGTCCCAGCGGAATAGTGCATGGTTCGCACAGAAGACCATTTACGCTCCATACTTGCACGGGATACATACTACAATACATGTTTCAAAAAGGAAGGTTATTATCGCCGTGCGAAGAAGGAGGTATCACCGTGCGAAGAAGGAGGCATCGCCGTACGAAGAAGGAGGCATCGCCGTACGAAGAAGGAGGCATCGCCGTGATGAGCACTACTTACATATCCACAACGGGTTTCCCGAATCCATGAACGTATCGATGCTGCCAGTTGTTTGTCTGCATAAGACGCTGGTTGCCGAAGTTTCCGGTAGCCGGGCCACCAGCATCTCCGCCATGCTCAAGGTTTGTCCCACCAGAGGTATGGATCGGGGCCGGTGGTTCGAAGCGAGGATCATATCGAATAGAACCTAGCCCAGTGCGGTTCGCGGTAAGCGTGTTGGGCACGGGAAGTTGCTGCGAAGTAAGGTTCTCTTTTTGCATTGCCCACTTGGCATGGGCGTCAATACTGGGCAGATTGCCTTGCTTGTTTGGCATAGTTTCGTGCACAATATGATCGTATAGCCCATCCGATCGAAAGTCACTGTCAACCTCCATGTTGGCGACACTGCTTGAAGCAGAGCGGGACACAACAGGAGGCGATCGGCGAGTCACGTTTGCCATCATACTGGACGCACGATCGTTAACGTGTTCAAGCGCCATTTGGTTATCAGGGAGTTGCTCAATCGCACGAGAGCGCAGTCCCCTTTTCACAGCTTCAACGGTTGCCCTTTCAACAACCGCATCGGAAGCAGGAGGTGGCGGGTGGTTACTACCATAGCCCTCGCGGACCACCGCATATTCACCCCTGGATCCGCAACCCCAGACGGGAGTTGGGACAAAGTTGTCGCTGGATGAGCTGGACATCTTCTGAGCTACAACAATGACCACAAGGGTCAATACAACTAGCAGAGCGATCGAGCCTTTTGACATCATAGTATCTGATTGCAGGCCGCGTATACAGTGCAAAGAAAAGTATCCGCTCACAACAATGCAAGTTGTGTGTCGGATTATAACCTGTGTGCTGGATTATAACCTGCATGTGAAAATGCGGTTTGTATGCCAAAATATGATTCTCACGCCGGGGGTACAATTCCCACGCCGGGGGTATAATTCCCACGCCGGGGGTACAATCCATGTACTACCTTTTTCCTTACACACAACTAGGTGGCGGAAATGGATATTGCTGCGCCCACGGTGTAGCACCCCATGGACCGAACGGGATAGTTCCAGTATACGGGGTATACGACCGGGTTGGCTCCTCAAATGCAGTCGTTGTGTAAAAGCTTTCCGTTTGTGCAACTGCGCGGTAGTTGAGCGCGAGCAACATAGCAAGCACGCACACAACTGCAATGCATAATGAACACTTCATTGTCACGTCTGCGGTATATAAGTAATCGGAAAAGCGTCAGGCATTTGGAAAAACGCAGAATCCGGTATAGCGCGTTCAAGATGCCCACCGGAAGTCGTTGCAAGATTTATGATAAGATTGATGCCCTTGATGGGGCTCGATCCGTTCAAGACATTGTTAAGTGTCTTAAGCCAATCCTGAATGAATTGGCATACTATGCTGTTACTGGCGAAGGCGCAGTGATGGACACACAGGAAGAATGGCATACCAATTTTAAGGAAGCTTTACATGAAGAACTGGGCCTGGAGCAAAAGCGCGAAGAGCCGGCACCAAAACAGACAGATGAACCGCCTCGCCGCAAGAAGAAGAAAAAGGGCGGAAAGAAGAGCCGGAAATCGAACAAAGAGCCAACGCCCGCCAAAGAGTCGACGTCCGCTACTGGGTTAACACCAGCGCTTCAGGCAATTATGGGCGGAACTCACCCATCGCTTAACGAGGACGAAGACCCGGACGCCGGACTGTGGGCCCGTATGCAGGAGCGAACTGAAGAATCTGATTATCAAGAAGCACCCGCTAGTGCTACTGAAATTTACGATTAGGCGAGAACAAATCCTATTTCGTCTGCAGTATCCCAACCGAAATTCTCGCGAACAGATGCTGTTGGAGGTTCTCCCCAATAAGAGGGGAAATGCCGGCAGAACTCGTCGCGAATATCATTATCGCGTTTTTTGGCCACCGCGAAGATGACAATGATGGCAACAAGAAGTAAACAACACGTTAACAGCATATTGAGTGCAACTGCTGTTCTTATATTACAGATCAAACAAAAACGTCACACCTGCTATATATGACGCGCTACGATGTCTTCTCGACATGAAGAAACATTGATCACTGCAGTGGAACACGAAGACCCGGTTGTTGTGCAAATTGCGCTGGGGCGGTTCAAAGGAAATAACGCTCTAGCTGCCGCAAAGAGAGCAGCCAAAGTAGCAGCGAGCTCTGAGCGCTGGGACAATCTTGCTTATCTTTCGGATTATATCCAGGACATGTCTCAACACGTAGGTAGCGCTGAAGATGGCGAAATCTTCGCTGTCGACGACGAAAAAGAAGAATCGGTCATGGCGTATATCCTTAAGAGTTGTATTGAAAAAGTTACTGGAGAACCCTATAATCCCGAAGGCGAGGCGACGCCGGAGAAGCAAAGTGAGGCCTATAACTGTGCAAGCGATACAATTACACAGTTCCTCGAAACTGTGCCGGATATCGAACCTAAAGATCGTCAACAGTTGGAAGATGTTGCAAGCGAATTTAAGTCTGAAGCGGAGTCTATTACTGCGTTTATCGAACAGCGTACGCCTACTGAAACCCGTGGCGGTTTAGATTACGATTCTCTGATACACACAGCAGGGAGAACCGGCGGAGCTAAATCCAGACGTTCGAAAAAGAAGAGCTCCAAGAAAAAGATACTCAAGAGTTCGAAGGTATCCAAACATTCGAAGAAAAAGAAGAAAAAGAAGACCTCTCAGGTTTCTATCAAATCATTCGTCACAACGCGCCCTCATCCCGAAATTGAGTTCAAAACACTGTACGAAGATGCGGCGCCAGGAGAGTGGGGCTCACCTGAAATACCGGGTAGTCAAATCTTCTTACACGATGCCGATAAAGAGATTGAGCGATTGGTCGGCGCCGATGCGAAAGTGATTTCCACCGATCGCATCCAAGTATTATACGACTATCCATTCTGCAACGCTGGACCATCTGCTGTTGAAAAAGAAATGGGAGGTTGGATTTTCGAAGAGGTCGCTCCGGAGGGTCAAAACCATTTCACCCGCGAAGACCTTGCACGTAGTATTGTTGCGCGTTATCGGGATATCTACGGTGAAGAGGAGAAAACAACCAAGATTAAAGCTGGTACTATTCCCGGAATGTATAACCGAAACCAGACAAACGGGATGTATGGCATCTACGGCCATGTGATCGAAGACCTCGCAGTTGGTCCTGTTTATTACGATCCGGTCAAAAAGATCTACTACCTCGGTATGAGCTCGTAACTGCAGCGAATACAACTTTTTAGCACCCTAGATATAGTGCATGCTCCGCAATATGCTCGACACTGATCTGCGGGCAGCGGTAGCTATTGCCGTAGTAGTAATTGCAATTGCAACATGTTGTTGGCCAGGATTTGCAAAAATAGACGCGAAGGACTTGGAAGGCCACTGGGTATCAAAAAACGGAACAATGTTTGAGATCATTCCTGGACCGGGTGTGCGAGATTTTACTGTGCGAAGTGCAGGGGCAAAGGGCGTTACTCTACTAGGCTCTGTATTCGGAGTTCGCGCAATTCATCTCGGTGGGCGCGTCGGATGGGTTGGTATTGGACGTCGCCGGATTTCATGGCCCGGAAAAGAGGTTTGGTCAAGACAGGGCGTCTGACCACATTTACTCAACGTCAAGTACCGCGGACTGCGCGAGTAACTTGTTGCAATTGGTGCTTAATATCGAGCTTTACTCGACATCAAGTGCCGCACCTAGTCTGCGAACTGCGCGAGTAACTTGTTGCAATTGGTGCCCCATTGAAGTTAGCGTGTCGCCAAGCTCAATGCCGGGCACATCCATTTTGGAGGGTTCAGCCGCAATTAGCGCTTCTCTCATTGTGGCTCCGGCGGTCAAGTAAGTTTTGGCAGCGGTGAGCAGCGTGTGGTCAGTACTTGATAGTCCTCGGTGAGTGGCCAAATAGTTCGCATATGTGGGCGTGGCACCTGCTAGACCTTTTTCCGCCCGGTTCAATGTGCTTGTTAAGAGCGCAGCGCTTGCGCGGACACCATCAAGGGTGCCGCGAACCAGAAGAGTCCCATCGAGTTTAAATGTCTGCATCTCGAACTGGTCACCAAGTTTGACCATACTGTCAATTCGTCCGAACAAATCATCGGCGGCAGCACGAACTCGAGGCGACGCTGCAGCGGTGGCAACTTCTCGGTTGAAAGATCGGGTCCTACCCTTAGTGTGGCGCTTCAGCACAGATATGAGAATAATCGCCATAACGAGAATGGCACCCAAACATAAGCTATCCGGCATCATGTCTGCGACTGATCTCGTATATTTGCGCACAGAACTCTGGGCGGGTAAAAAACATTGACGTCAAAATTGAATAGGTTGCTTGGTTAATATCCTGTGGACGACGTGTTCAATCCAATGATGTGTAATGGAGAGTGTGACCCAATGCCGAGACCCACGTTTGACCTAGACGACGTATACTTGCCTGAAGAAACTTCGCTCGAGGCAGCCCCGCCTGCAGAGACTACAACAATACGCTCCCCCAGCCCCGAACTTGTGTCCGGCCACGTTCCTGGATTCTTCGTGACAAATGTGGGGCAACCCATGCCGATGTTTGTACCTAAAATCAGATTCACGACACCCAGCTTCGCAGCTGTGACGGCCTATGGCTCGAGCGCACCGAAAGTTACTTGGCACCCTACGGTTACCCTTCCGCCCCAATTCCCCCAACTGTTAGCAAGCGGAGTTCTCTGCCATTGGTGCACAGCATGCATGAACATTGTTATCCGAGAAGACGGATTTGTTGAGCGATTGATTTGCGAGCATTGCCGGGTTCGTCTCATCTATCTGCAGGAGAACCGCTGCAGTGGTGGCGCCCCGGGCTGCAAATCTTACCGCTTCGTTGACTACCTCGGTAACGTTGCACCGCTCTGCAAAGTCTGTCACAAGGCAGGAGTGCCGAGAGCACGGACAGCTCGTGCAACGCAGATTGTACATACTTTCTAGACAAGGTGAACCATGCCTTTCTTTTTCGTTAGAATTGAAGCGATGATATTGTATGTATAACGTGCACGTAAATATCCACGATATAGCTATGGTGCACTTCCCAACCCCACTTGAAACTGCGATGCGTCAATATGCTGCAGTAATGTCTTCACTCCAGTCCTGCAGCGACATGGGGCACACAGTATACGGCCTTGATGTTCACTGCGACAGTAATGATGAAACGTTGCTGGTCGGACCTGCCACCTTGGAAGACAATACAATAGACACATGGCCACCCGAGATGCACGAAAGGGCCAGAGAATTGGTTTCGAAACAGGGATTTCGACATGCCGGCGCAGTATCTATCGTCATTATTGCCCGCAGCGGTGATGACGTACATGGTACAGTGTTAAAAGTGCCGTCGAGCTCTCGTGCAACAGTACGAAAATATGCAGCGATTCCATTTGCATGTGCAACCAGTGTTCTTGCTTGTGATTAGGACCCCGAGGGCCTCCTTTTCGCTATTATAGTCCATGCCACTTTTTGCTCTCCAGTTAGAAAGGTGGTTGATTCTGGATACTTGCCACTATGGGCAAAAACCAGAGAAGAAACAAAAGTAGACCGTCAACGGCACCGAAGGCAATTCGTCTCGCTCGACAGAAAACAGGAATGTCCGTTCCAACGAAAATTTCAAAGCGTGAAACACTTAGTGACGCAATTGACGCGTTTGTACGCAGCAATTCCAACTTTGAATCATCAATTCCTATTGATGCAGCAATCGAAGACATTGGCGCCTGCAAATCACTGCAGGAAGCGTTTGCGATTCCTCTGTCTCGTCAGCTGTTCTCAATGGAAGCTGCACTGTTATGGGTCATGTTCTTAGCATCTGCCCCCAAGCGTGCGGAGGAGTTTGGTGACAAATCATTTGACGCACTGCATGGGTTCTCTGCTCAAGCTGGGCTCGAGCTTATCGCCGGCGTTTACGACATTGGTATGCAAGACGCTATTTGGGAGCACTTTGGTGAAGAAGAAAGCGAAAGCGAAAGCGAAAGCGAATCTGGTGACGAAGGCGACGATGGCACCGATGATGGCACTGATGAAGGCGACGAGACCGCCGAAGGTGATGATGCAACCCCAGATGATGATGCAACCCCAGATGATGATGCAACCCCCGATGGCACTGCAGGTGACGATGCAACAGACACTCCCGCGGAAGAAAAGGGTGAATAGGTGTTGTAAAAAAAAACGAACACGTACCAAACTTACTTTTTGTTTATCCGACGCGGCCTCACATGTTTTTGGGCACCTGGCGGCCTCACATGTTTTTGGGCAACTGGCTTGGCATGTTGGATCTTCTGGGATCGACTTTTGATTTTGCCACGTCGGCGACGGTCATAAGTTTTTCCGTGTCTTTCGATGAGCGTGAGTCTTTTGTCTACCGGAAGAGTCTCCACAAGGTCGCCATGAGGAGGGTTAAAGAATCGTTGCTGCGTCGCGGTTATCATGCGACCGATTAGATACGCAACGTATCTGTTTTTGCTGTCGAAATTGTCCAATATCGGTGAATCGCTCGACTGTACAAAGTCCTGAAATATTTGGACAACCCGTGAGCAATCAAAGCAGTGACAGAGGCCGTGAACCAGCGTTAATGGAAGACCGTGGTCAAAGGAAGCCCATTCTCGGATAACAGTGTTGAGCCAGAAGTAGTAATTCTCGTATGAAATAGAGTCGTACTTACGCATTTCGGCACCAGCCCAGACAAACAAACGCCCTTCCGTTGAGGTATTTGGCCCACATGGTTGGAGCAGAAGTTTGCCATCTGGGTATTCGCATTTCGATTCAGTGGCCCCATCAGTATATGGGAGCCGGAACTTAAACAGTGAAGCTGCAGGATTAATGATTTGCCACCACTCGAGTTGCATTTGCATGTTCATCCACACTTCTCGCTCAAACTCATCCTGGTTGTGATCTCCACTGCGAATGTCGCTAAAGAAGATAGTTTGAGCCGCTCGAGGAGCCCACGCTTTCGCAATTTCTTTGGTAAATAGTGAACGGACACAGATGATGCGCTCCTCGGTAGTGGGAAATTCTGCAAATCGATGATGGACTCGAAATTCAGCAGGATCAATCAGGTGAAATTCCAGTGCCGGGAATAGCTCTGCTAGAAACGGAATGTGCTCTCCGGGTGCGGCACCGGCGTACAACACGTATTTCAGATCAGGGTGACGCTTCAACGCCATCGTGATCGCTTCAAGCTCGATTGCACACAACTTGGTTTGACCCCGATGTGCTGCGTACCTGAAGTTGGTCAATTTTTCAGTACCCTTACCTCTATAGGGCCCATACACACGCTGCCGGTATTGGAGTGGTGTTTCTGTGCCAACTACTCTTGGCAGATCATCAATGGGGAGTAACCGCCCGTTGTAGTTTGTAATCTCCTTGAGCTCCTCCGGTAGGAACAATCCACCCAGATATGGCTTAAGTTTTGACGATTCTGCATAGCGATTCTGTGCTCCTGTTTGGAGCGTTATTTGCTTCGAACCGGCTGTACACTCGTCTAGAAGGGAGTCGATTTCTCCATCGGTATATGTCGCCATAATGACAGTAGGATATACAACAGCTGGGCACTCTTCAAAAATGAAGAAATACTACATCATAACATTACCATGGATAATGGCACTGCCTACATAAACTCCGGTTCTCGCAGGAAGAGCGATCGTATTATGTTTTTTGAGGGCATCATGGCCATCGACGGGCTGATAATGTTGCGACCTCCGTCAAAGAACCACGTGAATACACCTGTTGATGTTTCTACAAGCCATCCACCGTCATCGGGTAATACAGTGGTGCCGTTGCCAAATTCTCGACCCGGGGTCCAGTCCCAGAGGTCGAGACGATGCCGGTGCTCTGTCCATACACTTTTTGTGCTACACGGGGCCATAAGTTCCTGAATATGCGCACTATTGTCGTGAAGCGCCGGGCCAGATGGCGACATTGCAATGTGATATGCATTGCTCGCAGCAATGACGGTAATAAAAGTTATTTCCGGCATTACAGCAGACACTGTCCAAACACAGGGCGTGCCATCTGCTGTGACGAAAGTGTCCCCATCTCCGCGATTAAGGTTGGCCCTTCCGTAGGGCCGCGCAGTAAGATTTGACTGGACAAGTGTATCGTATGTATGGAGAAAGTCTCCAATCTTGACATCTCCTTGATCAATGTGGTTTTTCAAGCGGTTGGGATTGAACGGCAATTCCTGCACCCACTCCTCGAAACGGTCTCTCATGACGTCGTCATAATTACACTCTATTAACTATTCAATTGTTGCCATACAAAATTTGAAGCATGTATTCTGTTTATACCCTTGTGGAAAAATGACTTCACAAACCTTTGTCACTGAATGCACTGATTGCATTGGATTTGCCAAATTGTACGCAATCGCGTTAAGTGCCCGTCTGCAGCACTTTGGTAAAGATGACCTGCGGTATCAGTATGTGAGTCGAACTATGACGGAACAAGTGGACGAGATCACCGTTCTGGATATGCCCCGGTCATGGAAGGCCGCTATTGCGACGCCCATCTTCATCGGCGCTATACGAGAGCTGCTCAGCGATGGGCGCCTTGCTGAACACCTACCCACTTACGTGTCATCGTCCTTGAAATATGCCGCGTAGCGTACCATGCGCGGTTTTTTAAGTCGCGCGAATGTTGAAGCCGCTGGTCGGATAAATTCGCGATAAGGCAACTTTCTCCAGAATGCGTACTCGTACACATGAAATGGTTGGAGTGTTGCGCGAAAGCGATCAAAGTCGCGTAGGCGATCCTCTGTGAGAACTGCGCATCTCCAGCGCCTTGCCAGAAGTGCAATATAGAAATCGTCACGACCTCGAGCACTATGTTCATCAGTCTTTTTAACCCCCTGCGGCGGGTCAGCATACTGTTCTGCAATCGCAACATAAACACCGTTACGTTCTGCCGCAGTTCGATACAACTCCCGGGCATCGTCATCGTTAAACTCGGAATCCCGATCTTTCAGTACATACATAACTCTTCCAGGATGGCGCAGTTTCAATATCGATGCCGTTTCATCGATGGTTTCTACTATTTTCTCTGGAGTTATCTTAACGTCTTTACCTCCCAGCCAATGTGTAAGATTTAATGTATCAACCACGATGTGTGGTGATTTAGTGTAATCTAGTCCGCGCCGCTGTTTTTTTGGCGGTGCCCCGCCCCTCGTTACTGCTTGCTTGCTACATAGTAGCGCAATAACTACAACCAATACTAACAGCACCACCAATGCCGCAGTAACTGGAAATCTCACCATCACAATATACTTTGCCGCGCATTTAAGATTAGTGTTATTATCCTATTTTATGCACTGTGGCGATCAAATAAATCTCATCATTTCCATCGGAAACTGGGGCGCCTAACGCAGTGGTTGAGTTAATGCCACCAACTGGCCCATTATCGTTGGCGAATATTTGTATCTCTTGTTCATGCGCCGAATCTGTTGAACTAAATACCCCATTTAGATGCAGCACTATCGCACCTGCAACACCAAGAGCATTACTTCTCCGAGTGTGACATGTCATGCCAATAAGAGTGGTTGTTGCAGTGGTGATGTTCTGGAGCCGCATACGGCATTCTTGAAGGTCAATACCCATGGATACAACTTTAATGTGATATGTGCCCGGTGATACAAATTTCAGCCGATTTGCAGCCAGTGTGACCGACCCTCCCGGCGTATTTTCTGTTGAGGTAATATCTCTTGTTTGCCAAGTTGCGGTCGTGTAACTTCCACCTACTACTCCAGGACTTTTTCTATCGTAGAAGATCCACGGGCTTGCAGACGAACCGCCGCCACCTGTACTTTCGATTTCTATCGTTGTTGGACTAACGTTCAACGTTATTCCAGTTCCGGCAGTTAATCCTTTTACTTCAAGACTTGGTCCTGCGCCGTCTGTAACAAGAGTAGTACCTCCTGCTGATGCAAGTGTAACTCCTGATGTTGGGTCAGTGTTTTCAATCTCGAGATCTCCTGCATTGACATTGATTGCTATCCCAGTTCCGGCAGTTAATCCTTTTACTTCAAGACTTGGTCCTGCGCCGTCTGTAACAAGAGTAGTACCTCCTGTAGATGCAAGTGTTACTCCTGAAGCTGGGTCAGTGTTTTCAATCTCGAGATCTCCTGCATTGACATTGATTGCTATCCCAGTTCCGGCAGTTAATCCTTTTACTTCAAGACTTGGTCCTGCGCCGTCTGTAACAAGAGTAGTACCTCCTGCAGATGCAAGTGTAACTCCTGAAGTTGGGTCAGTGTTTTCAATCTCGAGATCTCCTGCATTGACATTGATTGCTATCCCAGTTCCGGCAGTTAATCCTTTTACTTCAAGACTTGGTCCTGCGCCGTCTGTAACAAGAGTAGTACCTCCTGTAGATGCAAGTGTTACTCCTGAAGCTGGGTCAGTGTTTTCAATCTCGAGATCTCCTGCATTGACATTGATCGCTATCCCAGTTCCGGCAGTTAATCCTTTTACTTCAAGACTTGGTCCTGCGCCGTCTGTAACAAGAGTAGTACCTCCTGCAGATGCAAGTGTAACTCCTGACCCGGTCCCACCGAGCGAACCAGTATACTCAAAGAATGTAAGCCGAAAGGGTAAAGTCATTGTCGATGGGATTCCGTACGGGAATTCTACATAATGATTAATGCCATCTACGACCCACGCCGACGATACCATAGGATGTAAAATACCAGTTGCATCTTGAATTACCGGCGTATAACCCGTTGCCGCGCCACCAACAAGTGTTGGTCCAACATTACCTGAAATCGGTGCCGTTGGACCCATTGTTGCAGTAATTACCTGCTCAAGCGAACTTGGTGATACAGCTAACTCGTACTTCTGAGTAGACCCGGCTACAGAAGTTAGCAAAACTCCTTGTCGTAAAGTTACAACTCCCGCCGAATCCATATCGGAAACAAGACTTGGATCAGGCGGAAATGGGATTGAACTATATTCGTTCCATATTTCAGCAGCCTGCACTGGGTGCCGATGAATAGCGTCTCCATCGGTGGCAGTATACCAGTGGCGTCGTTGTTGATGGAAACTTTCCACATAAATAGGCGCTTCTATCCCGGGATTATCCGCCATACTCACTTACGGTCACGTATCCTCGATCGTGCATTATATATTGCGAACACCAAATGCCTCGATTCTATCAATTAACTGTGTTAGCTCTCCTTTATGACCAAAATAATTGCTACCCATTCATAATCAAAAAATGTATATCCGCTCAGATTACCCACTTAACCAAGTTTAAGCACTGTTGCCACCAAATAAATCTCATCACTATCACCGTCCCCCACTGGTGAACCAAGAGCGTTTGATGCAGCGCCTCGAGATGGCCCATCGTCGGTGCCATATACCTGTATCTCGAACATGTTATCTGAACCCTGTGCTACAATTACACCTTCGAGTACAAGGGGGGTACCGATACTACTGTTCAAGTTTTTGCTTTTTGATGCCTTTCCTATTACTCCAACAAGCGCAGTCGTTGCCATAGTCACATTCTGAACACGCATTTTGCACTGGTTTAACCCAATTACGGTCGAGGTTGCCCTGATATAGTATATGCCCGGCGATGCTAGTTTAATACTATTTGCCCCTGTTAACATAACTGCTGAGTCTGGCGAGTGTTCCACGGAGTTGATATTTCGAGTTTGCCATGTACGAGTCGTGTATGCGCCACCAACAGACCCAGGGGGTTTCCGGTCGTAGAAGACCCAAGGGCCGATTGAACTTGGCGATAATAGGCCAATTTCAATGAACGTAGGGGTTGTAGTGAGCGAAATACCGAGCCCGGCGGTAAGCCCCTTGGTTGACATTGCTGGTCCAACAGCATTGCTTACCAAACTTTCATCGCCACCGGCTGAGGCAAGTGTAACTCCTGAAGTTGGGTCAGTGTTTTCAATCTCAAGATCTCCAGCATTGATGTTGATTGCTATCCCGGCTCCAGCAGTTAATCCTTTTACTTCAAGACCTGGCCCAGCACCGTCAGTAACAAGCGTAGCTCCACCGGCTGAGGCAAGTGTAACTCCTGAAGTTGGATCAGTGTTTTCAATCTCAAGATCTCCATCATTGACATTGATTGCTATCCCGGCTCCGGCAGTTAATCCTTTTACTTCAAGACCTGGCCCAGCACCGTCAGTAATAAGCGTAGTCCCGCCGGCTGAGGCAAGTGTAACTCCTGAAGTTGGGTCAGTGTTTTCAATCTCAAGATCTCCATCATTGACATTGATTGCTATCCCGGCTCCGGCAGTTAATCCTTTTACTTCAAGACCTGGCCCAGCACCGTCAGTAACAAGCGTAGTCCCACCGGCTGAGGCAAGTGTAACTTCGTTAGGAACACCACCATACGCGCCTGTGTACTCAAAGAAGGTGATCTCAAACGGCGATACCATATTCGACGGCACTCCATGAGGGAATACTACAAGGTGTTTGATATAATCTACAACCCACACAACTGCATTCATCAGATGTGTGCTTCCTTTCGCATCTTTAATCACTGGTGTATAGCCTGACGCGGGGAACCCCGCCAGCGTTGGTGCAGCATCTCCGGATATCTGATAGGCAATTCCCGCCACTGAGGTGATAACAAACTTCAGACTTGGACCAAGATCTGCGATTTCCCATTTATTCCTTGACCCAGAAAGTGGTTTAAGTAAACGGCTCTGCCGCAGCGACACCACTCCAGCTGACGAATTGTCTGTCGTGAGTGTCGCATCAGGCGGAAATGGGATCTGATCATAATCAACCCAAATTTCTTCAACCATCACCGGATCGCGAAGCAATCCATCCGTCGATTGCCTAGTACGATCGTGTATACGATGTGTTTGTAAATTTTCCACATAGAATGGATGTTCGCTCCCGGGCTCGCCATAATTCATTATGGCCACCGTTAAAGCGTAATCTATCTACATGCGTGAAGTTGTACGAAAAAATAACAGCTGGTGGATCTTGAAATTACTTATGTAAGATAATGGAAATGCATAATCGCGCTGGAGTCCGATGGCCCCGAATTCCGATAGACAATCCGGAGAATCATACCCGCCGCAACATCAACTCCTTCTAACTGATCATTACCGACCGCGAAATCGGTTTGAAATGTTGGCAATGGACAGTTTTCCGCACCATAGGTTGATATTAACACAACAGCTGCCGTTGTGAATGCGCTTGTGGTCGGCGTTTTTACGGTAATGGTTCCCGCTGCGTCGTCCTCTGCGATAATCCGACCCAAATCTTCAACCGTCGCACCCTCAAACAATTTGCAGCTCATTGAAACGTGCACATTGTCAATAACGCTCGACGGTACATGCAACACCGTGTCACCCGGCGCAGCTGCTTCAGTCAACATCCCTGCAGGAGTGTCCGGGGCAGCAATGAAATCGAATCGATCACCTTCATTCGCAGCTTCGATATAGCCACTGATATTTTTACCAGTAACAAGGTAATCAAACGAAATATCAAGCACTCCGGTTCCTCCGGAGGCTACTTTCAATCGTTCGCTGTAAAGTTCCGGATGATTAAGTCCAGATGCACTTTGCGCGATATGCACTTCGCTTGGTTCAATGATTTCTGAAATAAAGCAGCTACCTTCTTGAACAGAATGATCTGGGTGTTCTGGGCACGTTTTTACTTCTCCGTCACTCTCCGTCCATTGATGGACTACATGGGGCAATCGACTGATTACGGTGGGTGTCGCCGCAAGAAAGATATGTCCCACTGCTGCAGTGGTTGTGATTGTTGTTTTTTCTTCATCAATAGCTTGAATAATCAGTGTTGGGCTTGTGTTACTACCATCGCTTAAGCGAATTTCAGATCCAACAACGATAGTGACGTCCGCAATGACAGCCGGGTCGACGACAAATACAGTGTCACTTGCCCCAGTATCCTCTGCAAGATTTCCAGTCTCTCCGTGCAAACAGTAGAGTTGATGCTTGTAAAGCGTCCTTGATGACGACATAATGCCTTGCACTATAAAGGGTGAAGAAAGAATCGAACGCAGTACGCAATTTTTCCACACCAGTATCCACGGATACAGTTCAATGAATAATCTCGTTGCCTGTCCAATAGTATATTGAAATATTTCTCCCACAATTGAACCTTACTTATCGCTTAAATATTAGGCAGGATGGGCACTTTGTCAGCACCGCGCGACAATAACAGTACAGAACTGCAATGGGTAACATTTGCGGAGAACTACACAGCTAGTCACTGTCGCCGCACCATAACGGCAGAAGAGCTACAATGGATGAATGAGTTTGTTGTCGATGAGGATGGAACCGCAATGTTCGTTGGCGATGATGGTGACACACTTGTCCAGCTTATCGAGGATGAACTAACAATCACCAATATCCAGTATGCTGATTCTTTGCCCCCTGTGTAGGAGTGAGTGCTGCGTCTTTTTGTGCTATTTGAATGTTGGTTGGGAGCAACATATGTCGCAATGGACTTATCCGATGCGGATCTCGACGCGTTAATTAATGGCGCAGATGCAGTGCCGAAACTGGAAGTAGCAACGGAACCTGGACCGGAAGTAGCAACGGAACCGCAGCCGGAAGTAGCAACGAAACCGGAACCGCAGCAGGAAGTAGCAACGGAACCGCAGCCGGAGCCGGAACCGCAGCCGGAGCCGGAACCGCAGCCTAAACCGAAAGCTGAGCCTGAGCCTAAACCGGAAGCCGTAGCAGAGTCTGAGCCTAAACCGGAAGCCGTAGCAGAGCCTGAACTGGAGACGCGGCTGGAAGTGCCGGAGCCGGAACCGCAGCCGGAGCCGGAACCGCAGCCGGAGCTGAAAGTAGCTGAGCCCGAACCGGAGCCTGAAGTAAGGCCTACGATCCCGGCAATAGATCGCACATTGATCAATGTTGGCGCTCGATACTGCTTCGATCTTGCGCTGGCCCGTGGTCGCGCGCACGGAGCATTTATCGGAGCAGCGCTTGGTGATGCGGTTGGGCTTCAGACAGAGAGTTGCCCCATAGAAATGGTTGAAGGTCGCTTTCCGAACGGTATAAATTATCCATACAACGGGACGTACAAAGGGTATCCTCAGGGAGACTGGACAGATGCCACTGACTTTACTGTTCTTGTTATGCGAATGTTTCGAATGCGCTTTGAAGGCAAAGCAGAGCAGCCCAGTATCGAATTGGCAAAACTCATCAATAGATGGAACAAGAACGGATTCGCAGAACTCGGTGACACAAATGGGTTCAATGCTGAAGGTGTCGTGAATCGAGTTCTTACTGATACGGAGTTTACAACTGACCCAGTCGGTTCAGCTCGTGCCGTTAAAGGACCTAAGGCGGATAATGGGTCTTTGATTAGGTCGCTTGCGTGTGCATTCACCGCATCCCCGGAGCGATGGGCTGTTAACTGTAGCGACGTGACTCACGCAGATGAGCGCTGCACCGCTTCCGCCGTAACATTCACCCTTCTTCTGAATCAGCTGATCAAGTGGGATTCGACCGCTCCCATCGATGCGAAGCTCGCAATTGGGCCGATGTCGGTAGGACGTGAATATGTTCGCGCAGGCCCTCGCAGGAGGGAATTTCTACAAAAGATGACAAATTCAACTCGTTTAAGCAATCTAGGGCTTGGAGAGCGTGATCAGCAGTCTTATGTTGTGAAGACACTATCGTGCGCCCTGTGGACATTTCGACGCGCTGTTCGAGCTAAATCGCTCGACGCATCATTCTTCAAGGAGATAATCCTGGAAATTGCAGCTCAAGGAGGCGATGCCAGCGCTAATTGCTCCGTTGCGGGTGCGATCCTTGGGACTATTCTTGGCCGAGCAGGGCTTCCCGAAGACTGGGTGTCTGAACTCCCCAACAAGAATTGGCTTGAAGGTGAAATCAACGCGTTTCTCGTGGCGGCTGAACCGACGTGGGAATTGTCATAACTACCCCTTAATAGGTCCAAAAAGTGCATATTTTGCCTGTTTTTTACAGATCTAAATTTGAAGAGTGTTCCAGGTTAATACCCTGAAGATTAGATATTGCAGACTAATTACTACACGCTCAACAAAATGCCCATCATCAACTATGTCGCCTTGCTCGAAGCCGCTAACGCCGCTGAAGCCGCCAAAGCCGCTAAAGCCGCTAAAGCCGCTGAAGCCGCTAACGCCGCTGAATCCAAGCAGCAGTCCAACGCGCCTGGATTGTCCACGAACATGAATGGTCCGACGGCCATTCTCACTTCCAGCACGAACACTTTCTTTCCGAAAAACCCGTTCGAAACCAATGCCAACGCCACTGCTGGTGCCACGCTCGAAACTGATGCCGGTGACTTCAATGGCTTCCTGAATGCCACTGCTGATGCCAAAGCCACTGCTGATGCCGAGGAAGGCACCGACACCGAGGAAGGCACCGACACCGAGGAAGAAGCTAACGACACCGAGGAAGGCACTGATGCTGAACCCGAAGCTGAACCCGAAGCTGAACCCGAAGCTGAACCCGAAGCTGAACCCGAAGCTGAATCCGAAGCTGAATCCGAAGCTGAACCCGAAGAGGACGCAGATTTCAAAGCTGCGATGGCAGCCCTGGCTAAAGCCCAAGCCGCTGCCAAGGCAGCCCTGGCTAAATCCCAAGCCGCTGCCAAGGACAAGGCGGACAAGGCTGCTGCGGACAAAGCTGCTGCGGACAAGGCTGCCGCGGACAAGGCTGCTGCGGACAAGGCTGCTGCGGACAAAGCTGCTGCGGACAAGGCTGCCGCGGACAAGGCTGCTGCGGACAAGGCTGCCGCGGACAAGGCTGCTGCGGACAAAGCTGCCGCGGACAAGGCTGCTGCGGACAAGGCTGCTGCGGACAAAGCTGCTGCGAACAAGGCTGCCGCGGACA